>Ga0115571_1000928_pt1 | contig 21408 bp, 15 predicted proteins | sample COGITO_mtgs_1205_FD_87293 | JGI IMG/M metagenome (GOLD analysis project Ga0115571, IMG submission 87293) | Pelagic marine microbial communities from North Sea - COGITO_mtgs_120531 | ecosystem: Environmental > Aquatic > Marine > Epipelagic | place: Germany:Helgoland, sampling site Kabeltonne...
ATCCCCACGCGATCCGAAGGCGCGTATCGGCGTCCCAACGCCGGGTTCGTTCGCACGCGCGCCCTTCCACGCGCCCGGGATCATCACCCCGCTGTGACGTGTCCCCGCGCTCGATCTCGTCACGTCCCGACGCGACCGGGGGGCGACGGCGGCGCGCGCGCCCCTCGCTCGGATTTCAAAAATTCGGTTCCCAAACCGAGCCTTTTTCCAGTTTTTTTTTGGCAGACGAGACGATCGTCTGATCATCTAATCCTCCGACACTCACCCGTTCACCGTTCACTTCAACAGGAGATCGCCAACTACCTCGGCATGGACCTCGGCACCTCCGTGATCAAGAAGTTCGCCGACGGCGAGGTGTACGTCCAGATCAAAGAGTCCATCCGCGGCTGCGACGTGTTCCTGGTCCAACCCACGTGCCCGCCAAACGTCAACGATAATCTCATGGAGCTCCTCATCATGATCGACGCGTGCCGCCGCGCGTCCTGCCGCTCCATCACGTGCGTCATCCCTTACTACGGATACGCCCGCGCCGATCGGAGGACGTCCGGGCGCGAGTCCATCGCCGCCAAGCTCGCCGCCAACCTCCTCACCGAGGCGGGGGCGACTCGCATCGTCATGCTGGACATTCACTCGCTGCAGACCATCGGGTACTTTGACATCCCGGTGGACCACATCTACGGCGAGACGGTCATCTTGGACTACCTCACCAGCAAAGACTTCTCCCCCAAGGACCTCGTCGTCGTCTCCCCCGACGTCGGCGGCGTCCCGAGGGCGCGAGCGTTCGCCAAGAAGCTGTGCGACGCGCCGATGGCCATCATCGACAAGCGACGAACCGGCCACAACAAGGCGGAGGTGATGAACCTCATCGGCGAGGTTGACGGTAAGGTTGCGATCATGCTCGACGACATGATCGACACGGGCGGGACGTTGGTGGCGGGTGCCAAGCTGCTCAAGGATCTGGGCGCGACGGATATCTACGCGTGCGCTACGCACGCCATCTTCTCGCCGCCCGCGGTGGAGAGGCTCGGTTCTGGGGTCTTCACCGAGGTCATCGTGACGAACTCGATCCCGCACACGCCGGATCGGGATTTCCCCCAGCTCACCGTGCTGAGCGTCGGTAACCTCCTCGGCGAGACCATCTGGAGGGTGCACAACGATAACCCGGTGAGCTTCAACAAGCTGTGAGAGGCGCGGGCGGGGTCGGTGGGTTCGAAGGAGAAAGAGGGACTCGACGTCGATGAAAAACTAAACCATAGAACTCGGGGGAGTGTTGTTTGTTCCCCACGGTTGTACATGTCGCTAAGATATAGGCAAAAACAAATCAGTGAAACGTCACACGGGGGAGTCACCCGGGATGGGCTCGAAACCCTCGGTGTTGTCGACGTTCACGAGCCACGTGGGCAACCCCGCGCCCTCGGTGCCCTTCCCCGTGGACCCGTCCCGTATCCGCCTCATCTGGTCTTTCCACCGGACGCCCCGAAGTATCCTCGGCGGCATGATCCCTCTCTCCGCCCACGCCGCTCGAAAGTCCGACATGCCCATGAAGAACGAGTCCGGGTGGTAGTACGTCGCGAACGCGTTCACTGGGTTGCCGTTGGAATCCGTCGCGCTCAAACTCACGCGGATGAAGTATACGTCCTGCTTCCCGCCGGGGTAATCGTCACGGAGCGGAGAGTCCGCGTCGATCTTGTGTCTGATGTTCATGGGTGCGTAGCCGAACCAAGCGCCGTACCCTTCGATCCCGTTCGTCAGCGACAGCTGGTGCACCCGCCCGCCCGTGACGAACACCTGCATGTTGATCGTCACGTTGAGTAAGTCCACCTTGGCCGGGCGGATGATCTGTAGGCGGACGTTGACCTCGTCGTCTGTGAGGATGCAGTCGGGGTTGAACACCACCTGCTGCAGCGGCCTGAGCGCCCTGGCGACGATGACGGCGCCCGCGACGGAGAGTAGTAGCCAATGCGTCCAGCCCTGCACCGCTAGCACGAACACTTCGTACCCGCTCGACGCGCTACGCGCCTGCCATCCGAATATACTGTCGGTGCTGAGCCTCACGCTCGTCAGAGACAACAGAAACTTATCTCTGATCATCCCATCTCGCGCACCGTGCTCCACCGCAGACACCACCGTCAGCGCCAGCGCGAACCCCACGATGAGCAGCACCTCCAGCGCGATCTCCAGCCTCAGTACCGCCCAGATGCTCAGCTCCTCGGTCAGCAGGTACCAGACGTCCTCCGCGAGAGATACGCTGAGCGCGCCCTCGTCGCCCTCAGCCGCGAAGGTCTCCTTGAATATCCGCCTGTCCGCCGTGTGCACGACGCCGCCCTGGAACTTGGGCCGCTCGTCGAGGCCCGTGAACTCGGGAAACCGCGAGGAGTCGCAGTTGACCTTCACGGACGACAGGACGTGCTCGTTGCCGGGGGGCGATCGTTGCCCGCCTTGGGCCTTGGGTTCTCTCGGCGTGAACATCACATTGCCGTTGTCCACGGTGAACGTGCCGTCCCCGCGTTCGGACGACGCCCTCGGGTGGTCGTAATAGTACCCTGACTTGTACGGCAGGCCCAACGCGCGCCGAAGGAGGTGCATGGCGCGTGGTGCAGTGATGACTCGGCGGTGGCGGAGTCGCAGCGCGCGGCGCTCTCACACTGTGGGTATGACAAACATGAATTCCACCCCGCCGACTGCTTAACAACTCGCCGACTGCTTAACAACTCATCCGCACGTGGTTCACACTTCGCGAGCGCCGTCCGTGCCGTTTGCGATCGAACCCTCGCGTCGAGGACCTTCGCGCCTCGCCCGAGCGACCGCAAGGAGCGCGACATGTCCTCCCTCTCCCCCGTCGTCCAGGCGGTGCGGGACGCCGGCGAGAAGCTCACCGGGTCTTCGAATCTGACCCGCGAGGAATTTCTGAGATGCGTACGGGACCTGGACACCGCCCTTCGATCGCCCGGTGACGACGGCGACGACGCGTGCGCCGAGTTCTGCGCCGGCCCGCCGGACGCGCCGCACCGCGCGGCGCTCGCGTGGTTCGCGGGCAAGCTCCGCAAGGGCGTCGCGGACGGGGGCGACCCGATGAGAATGAGGGAGGATGTGTTCACCACCGCCGCCGCGCTGCAGGTGCTCGTCAGCGCGTCGGGCGGCGACCACCGCGCCACCTTCGGGCACACCTCCCGCGACGGCTCGCACGAAACCTGGCCCGTGCGTGGATACGACCTGTGCGCCAAGCCCTGGCCCCCGACCGTCCTCGCGCCCACCGGCATCCTACCCCCTCTCCTAGCCCTGACGCGTCGTAAACACGCGGGGCCGCAGGTGTGGATGCGGGCGCTGCAACTCGCGGGGTCCATCGCGCGCAGCGACGACGCGGTGGTACACGAGATGTCACACACCGGTTGGCCGGAGGTGTGCGCGTCCGTGGTCACGGCGAACCCGGACCCGGACTTCACCGAAACGCAGTCGAGGGAGTTCGTGGTGGAGCGCGAAGTTTGGCAATGGCTCGACGAGAGATTCCAACGGAGCGGTTCCGGAACACTTCCAGAACACTCCGACCGACCGAACCTGCGATCGTTCGAGGTCACCGAACGGTTCGCCGCGGCGTCATCGATCGATACGGAAGGGGACGGCATTGGACGCGTGGGGCTCGAGACGTCGGCGACGGACTGGTACGGGAAACTAGTGCGAGTCGCGCGGAAAGAAGAGGACGGGGGAGACGCGTTGGGTTTCGCGGCGGCGGTGGTCGACGGACGCGACGTGGCGGTGTTTCTGACGGACGACGGGGAACGCGGGGAACGGGTTGTGAGCGCGAGTGCGCAGTGCGTCGCGCTGGTGCACGACAGGCTCCGCGCCGTGGAGGCGTCCACGTCCGACTGACACGAGTAGACCTACTTGAAAATCGTCGCCAAAATTACTAACTCTTACGTCGCCAAAAGTACCACCTTCGAAGGCCGCTCACCCGCGCCGCATGGCGATCTTGAGCCCGGAGGACACGTTCCCACTCAACCCGCTGCGCATCGCCTTGAACACCTCCTTCATCCGATCGTGCCCGCTCTTCGACACCGCCAGCTTCAGCCCCGCCGGATCCTCCCAGAGTAAAACGCCAAAGTCGCTCGCCGCCTTCACCGCCGTCGCGAACTCGTCGGTGCCGGTGGGAAAATCGCAGTACAACACGCAGTCCGCGCTCTTCACCCGCTTACGCTCCAACGCCCACAGCATGATCTGGTCCGCGGCGTTCGGGGGAATCCCGACGCCCTTCGTGGCGACTCGCGAGTTTGGGTGCGCGTGCGCTCTGAGGTATTTGATTATCTGCTCCGCGGCGACGCCTGTGAACAAAACATGCCGTCAATCGAATTGCCCATACGAGAATGAAAATAAACTTACCAGTGTCCAAAGCGTCGTGAACCGCTTCCCTGGTGAGCATGCCGACGTACAGGTTGGGTAAGCGGTAGTCCGGCCTGGTGAACAGCCGGAGGATCTCGCACTCCACGTCGCTGAACGTGTAGGCGTACACCCTGTAGTTGGTCTCGACGATGATGTGACCGGCGTCGCCGACGTCGTGGATCGTATCGGAAGTTGAAGTCTGTTTACCACCCCCATCCGCCGATTCGTCCCCTCCCTCGCCGTCCTTCTCCCCGCCGCCCGATAAACCGGCGGTGAGCGGCGTCGGGACGTAGTACCCTTTCCCACCCGGCCCGGTGAAGAGGTACAGTAACCCGAGGTGCGCCAAATCAGCGACGATCGAACGCTGCGCCTGCGGTAAATCGTCGGAGCGATACGGAGCGCCCGTGTTTTGAAACGTGAGCCGGAGCATGAACCCGACCACCGCGGGTGCGACGAGCTCCTTGTCCATGTCGTCCACGTCTATGTCGGCATCCTTCTTGTCATCGTCGTCGTCGTCGTCGTCGCTCGCCGCGTCGCCTATGTCCCTGTGCGTCCCCGCGATGGACACCTCTGCCACCTTTTGCTCTATGGCGCCGACGGCGTCAACGTACTCGCGGACGTACTCTGTTAATAGGGTCCAAATCTGTTCCCGTGCGGTGGTTAACAAAAACTTGAACCCCTTCTCGGTGATGCCCCAGCCTTTGTCTTTGGAGGACCGTTCCGCGATGAGCCCCGCGCCGCGGAATAGGGACGCGACGTCTAGCGGCGCGTGTCCTTTTCGTCTTTTCGCGTTTGGTTCGTGTTCGAGTTCGCGATCGAGGTCGAACTCGTCCACTTTCCGTCCCGTCAAGGTCAGCAGCAGTGACTCCCACCGGCTTTTGGCGAACTCGTCGATCTTTTTTGGCGTCGGGCGGTTGCCGCCCATCGTATCGGAAGGCGATACCGTCCCTTCCGCGTCGTCGCCTTCGGGATTGAAGCACGTCTCGAGTTGCGCTCGCATTCCTTTCGCGAATCTGCGATTTAGGCGGACGAGTTCCTTGCCGTCGGCGACGTATTCCTGGTCTCCCGCCGGGACCAACACGCGGAGTCGCTTGAGCGCCTCCATGGCCCGTCCGTGTCGATCTTTGTGCTCCTTCCCGGGCCGCACCCACGCGTCGATCTCCTCGCGCGCGATGCCCACGTCCACGTATATCAGCCGCATCACGTAGTGCTTGGCGAGCGGCGGGAGGGAGCGGAGGACGGAGAGGCACGCCCACGGGCTTTGATACAGGTGGTTGATCTGCCGAGAGTTCATGTCGGAGAGGAACCCGACGAACGCCGACGCCATGGCTCTCGTCCGTTCCACGCTGTACGGCGCCCGTGCCCTAGATTTCTGATTAATCTGGCGCTGGTTTTTACTTTTTACTTACCTCCGAGAGGTGGCTACGAGGCTAGGGTTGGGTCACGTCCTCCAGGTCTAAAGCACCGGCGGGTCGTGTCCATCTACGGGATCCACTCCGCCGTCCGCGTACGTCTCCGCCTGCGCCATCTCGAACAGCGACCGCTCCTCCAGCTCTTTGTACGGGTCAAAGTCCGGCGCCGATGGATCGCTCTCGCCGTCCCTCACCACCAGGTGCGTGTCCACCCTGTGCCGCGCCTGTATGACGATCATCCCGCGGAAGACGTGCGGCTCCGTACCCTCCGGGTCCCCGACCGACGTGGACATGGCGTTATCCATCAGGATGTTGCCCTGCTTGTCGTAGCACTCGAAGCGCCCGGTGAACACTCGGCCGTCCACGATCCTGATCCGAAGCTCCCGTCCCATCATGCAACGTACCTGCGCGATGGCGGGGTGCTCCCTCTCCTCCTCCTCATCTTTCGTCTTGGATGGCCCGTCCGGCGGTCTCTTCATGGCGGTCTCATCTCCCTCCCCCGCGGCGCTTCTCTCCTTCGACGCGTCGGTTGACTCCATCGCCGCGCTCGCGTTGTGATTTTTAGTTGTCAACTCTCCAGCTGAGCTCGATATTCGAATCAGTGTTCGGGGCGTCGGCCCGGGCGAGCGAGGGGGCATGGCGCCGGAGAGACCGTCGGATGTGAAGCGGAAGGATCCCCGGTTCGCGGTGAGTCCATCCGTATCCCGTATCGCGTTCAAACCCACCGAACGAGACCCCCGACAAGCGCCCGTCTCTCGACCCGAACTTCGAATACCCACAAATCCCGCGTCGCGTAGTGCTCATCAGGACCCCCCCATCTACGCAACAGGTGACGTCCAGCGCGCGGCCGGAGGGCTTCGCGCAGTCCGCGACGCTCGTGACGAGACCCTCCGGGGCGAGGGTTCGATCCCGGGGTACCGAGCGCGACGCCGCGCGCGCGCAGGGAAGGGGCGAGACCTTCGAACTCCCCGGGTCAATCACCAACTCCGCTCGTCCCAAACCATCGCTGAGCGAGTCGAGCGCGAAGCTGCGGTCGGCGACCGCCGCGTCGCTCGCGAGGCGAAGCGGCGCGAAGATCACGGGCACGGGCGGCGCGAGTAGATTCGACGGCGACGACGAGAAGGCATCCAACGCTGAGAGAAGCCGCTCACCCATCGAGTCATCCCAACCGCCATCCCCGTCGCCATCCGATAAGAAACGCGCCGGTCCGCGCGTCGGTCCACCGCCCGGGTGCATACTCATACACGTCCTCGACGAGGCCAGGCACGAGCGGCGGGACTTCACGTGCGACCTCCGCGTTTTGCTGAAGGAGATGCGGTACTTCAAGCGACACCTGGACGCGGACGTTGAGAACAAACCGAATTCCTCCGCGGAGATGAGCGTGCACTGCGACATACCCACGTTCGAGTGGCTCGTGGACGACGTCGAGGGACGAGGACCGTCGATGACGGTTCGTAACTGCGTCGCGGTGATGATATCGAGTGACTTTCTGCGAATGGAAGGTTTGACTGAACGATGCGCGGATTTCGTAGTCGCCAACTTGCACCAGGTATCGGCGCTCGGCGCGGACCTGGCGAACTTAGGCGAGCACTTACTGGAGAAGATATCGGGACGGGTGAACGACGACGTGCTGGAGTCGCTCCTCGTGAAGTACCCTACCGGCGACGGAGAGAGGAGGGAGATCGAAGGGGACGGAGGAGGCAGAGACGGCAGAGGCGGCGATTCAACAAATTCAAGTTCAACGGCGACGCTTGCGTCCAAGCTGTATCGACTCAAGACCAGGGCCCTCATCGCGTCACGGTCAACGGATGCCGGCGTGACGATCGGCCGGTGCGGCGCGTGCGGGTTGCTGTACGGCGAACAGTTCCGGCACGGGCTGCGGTGCAATCGCGCGAGGCGCTACGTGGACTACCGAGGCGTGGTGGTCGCGAGACACGCGCCGATGAAAAACTTTGACATTCACGCTCACCTCAAGCGCCTGCGCGCGCGCGGGCACGGATGGAGGGACGTGTACTGGCACGTGTGGGGGGTGTCGCACGCGATCGCGCATTGCGGGCGGTGTGCCCAGCTGGTTCCCGCGTCCGAACTCGGTCAGTGCGCGTATCACCCGGCGCCGCTCGAGTTTCTCGACCAATCCAATCCATCGCTCGGGACCCGCCCGTGCTGCGGCGCATCCGCCCCGCGGTTCGACAGCACGGGGGGAACCGCGACGGTGACCGGGTGTGTCGGTCGGGACCACGTGTTTCCCACGTTGGATGTCGACGACGGTTCGAATTCCGCACGGTTCGAAGAGGCCAACGCGACGTTGGGCGCGGCGCGGCGAAGGCGGGGGCTCGCGTGCGAACCTTTCGGTTCGCGGCCGGCTTCACTCCCTCCCCCGCCGCCTCCCGACGACGACGAGGACGACGACGACGATGCCAAGCGATCGGAGATGGACACGTGGCGCGCGACGCGACCCGCGAACGACGCCGCGGACAACTCGGTGCACTATTTCGGCGACCACCACTCGCCGGGTAAGTTTATTTTAACGCGTGTACGTGCAATTAGATTGACGTCGTGTTTTGTGTACAGGGGGCGTGGACGTGACGTGGGAAGTCGCCGCGAACGAGGAGGAGGAACGAGTGGACGGGAACGGCGTGAAGGGCGATTCAGGGTTCGTCTCCGACGGCGATCGTCCCGAGCGGCTGATGTTCGACCACGATTACGACACCGATACCGAGGCGGAGGGCCGGCGGGACCGATGGGGCGATTTGTACTTTTCAAATCCCAAATACCAGCCGGGGGACCAACCAACCTCACAGGAGACGGAGGATAACACAAATCCCGGCAACCGACAGGGCAAAGAGGCTGAACAACGACGGACGACGCGGCCCTACGAGGTGTCGGACACAGACTCCGACTCGTCCGACTCGTTCTCGGACTACTCCTCCGACGATTCCGACGGAGCCAAACGAATTTCTCGGACGCCGACGGAGACACAGGCGCCGAGGTACAAGCGCGGGACGCTCGAGGCGGCGCGGCTCGGCACCAACGCGGATGAACGCGCGGAACGACGTCGCAACGCCCGACGGAACAGGCTTAAACCCGCCGACCCGGGTAAGGGTAAATCCGCCTCGGGAAATTCAAATTCGCCGCGTCGAGCGAGCAAACCCGAGTCGCACCGAGCCGAGTTGATGTTCGGCCTGCCTCGCGCCACGTACGAGTCGCTTCCGAAGGGGTACCAGCGCGGCGTCCGGGACGAGTGGCGGGACGAAGAGGAGGCGCGGCGGGTGGCGGCGATCAAGGTTCGCATGGTGTATGACGCGATGAAGAAAGAGTCCGGCCCGTGGCCGGTACCTCCGTTCCCAACGGTGCGAGAGACGGCGGCTCGGTTCGGGTTGAACGTCGGGCTGGGTGCCAAGCCCGATCGCGCGTCGTGGCTGGCGCTGGCGGAGATGGGTTTGTTGGACCTCGAGCGCATGAAGAGCGTCGAGGAGGAACGGAGGAAGGAAACGGCGGGTGGCGGGAGTAAAGGTCGGAAGCAGGGCGTCCAGGGGAGTAAAGCGCCCCCTTCCTCCGGCCCCCCACGGCCTCCTTCGTCGGGGCGATGGGTCGGATGACCACCGAGGCGCGGTAAAGTAGTGCCGCGCGTTTAATGAATGGGGTAATCTTACCGGATTCCTTATCTAAGCACTTAATCTTAGCTAGCTAGTCCGCGGGTCTCGGTTCGGTTCCGTAATTAAACCCCAGTGTCTACGTCTCCTCGATGAACTCCGGTTCGCCCTCCACCGGCGGCCACCGCTTGGTCCGCTGCTGCGGCTGCACCGGCCGCGAACTACTCGTGCCACCCGCGGTCTCATACGAGTAGTTCGCCTTCCAGTAGTCAATCGCCCACCACACCGTGGGAAACGCCAGTTCGTCCGCCGCCCGTTTCTCGCAAACCTCTTCGTACGTGAAGTACCCAGCCTCGAGGGACTCCGTGCCGTCCGTGTGCACCGCCGGCGGGTGGTGAACGCCGGACTCGTCGTCCACGGTCCCGCCGTTCACCGTGGACACGTACAGGAGCTGCACCTGCCCGGGGAGATTGTACACGGACAACAGCGGCCCTGGGACGATGGTCGCGCCCGACTCTTCGAGCCCTTCGCGCGCGGCGCCCTCCCGTGAGGTCTCGCCGAGCTCCATGAAGCCCTGGGGGAAGCCCCACTTGCCGACACGGGGTTCGATGCCGCGGCGGCAGAGGAGGATGCGTTCGTCGGGGGGAGAGCCCTCGGGAGACCCGGGGTCGACCTGAATGCGGAAAATGCGATTGTCAGCGATTGGCGATGAACGATGCGATGATCCCCAGGGGCTGGAACGGGCTTATGGGTCGGGGTTCTCATCCGACGCGGGGATGCACAGAGGGAACGAGGCGCGATGGACTCACCCACACGGGCACGGATCCGACCACCACCTTGGGGTTCCTGTAGTCCACGAAGCCGCACGTGACGCACACGTCCCGCTCGCGCTCGTCCCCGGCGGGCACCTCGCGCTCGAACTTGACCTCCGTCCGGCGCTGCTGCTTGTTCGCGTCGCCGTCGGCGCCGTCGGCGGTGGCTCGGGGTGGGACGCGAGGTTTAGATCTCGTGTGGCCGGTCCCGATGCGCGCGCGTGCGCCGGGCGCGCGGGGTGAGGGCGCGAAGACCGCCTGCGCCATCGTCGTCTGGAGCTCGAGCTCGACTTCTGTTCGTCTTATAATAATCACCCACCGCGAATTACGGAAATAGAATCGCATGACCGGCGAGCGTGCTCTGGAGAGCGTACAAATCCGGATCGCATTTGGCATTAACGTAAATCGGGTTAATATTTCCACAAATCACACACCAGACACTGATTCGTTTGATACAAGTCCACCGGTTGAATGACCGGTTTTCTAAGTTTAGGGCCATACGTGGTTCTGTAGTGTAGTGGTTTAGCACTCTGGACTTTGAATCCAGCGTCCCCGGTTCGAACCCGGGCAGAACCTGGACTATATCCGACCTTTTGGCATTTCGCCCAATAAACTTTTGGCAATCGCCCGACCAACTCACTTCACCACGGCGCGACGATGCTCGGGGCTCTCGGCGTCGCTCGCCCGTCGCTCGCCTCCCTCGCCGCGCGTGCCCTCTCCCCCCATCACCGCGCGCGTCGCGTCCATACCCCCGGCCGCGTCCTCTCCATGGCGGCTCCCAAGATTGGCAAAGACGGCGAGAAGGTTTATCCCGAGGAGTGCAAGGTGGAGGTGGGCGGGCGTCAGTACCGCCGCTGCGCCGCCGCGCTGGTGTTCAACCCGAACGGCGACGTCCTCCTGGGCGAGCGATCGGACCGGCCCGGGAGCTGGGGCATGCCCCAGGGCGGCATCGAGATCGGCGAATCGCAGTCCGCGGCGGCGACGCGCGAGCTCTACGAGGAGGTTGGCATGAAACCCGGCGTCACGCACGGCCTCGCGCTCGTCGCCGAGGTGCCGCCCGACGAGAGCTTCTGCTACGCCGCGGGCGGGTGGCTCGCGGAGAAGGGCCTCGCGGGCCAGCGGCTGGAGTTCACGCTCTTTCACCTGGACACCACGGCGGACCCGAGCCCGCTGTGCGTCCTGGAGGGACTCGGCGGGGAGACACGGGAGTTCACTCGGGTCAAGTGGGCGTCGTGGGACGAGGCGGTGAGTTCGGTGTGGGAGAGCAAGAGGGGGCCGTACGTGCGCGCGCGGGAGCTGGCGGGACCCGTGATTGAAAAGTACCTCTCCGATAAGTGACGATCCGTGCGAGATGGTCGGGGACCCAAGGTAGCAAGGTAGCAACGAGAGATTGAACATTCAATATCCACAAACAAGCTGGAAAACTCATTCATGGTTGGGAACTCGTATTTGGCTATTTGGGGAACTCTCTGTATGGGTTTTCGGTCTCGGAACCGATATCCGGAAATCTGATTGGCTACGGCAAAAATCGACGGCGCTGGTTAATTTTCCGGTTCGGAGGCGACGAAACTCCTGAAACGTCATCGAGGCTCCCGCCGCTGCTCGTGGCTGTGAGCGCCCCTGGCTTTATCGAGGACGGCACTGATCGTCGCACCCGCGCGCGTCACAGACACACTCGATTCGACACGAAATGAGCGCTTTCACCGTCGCCACCTCCGCCATCGGTACGTGTCACCCGCGTCGCGCGTCCCCAGGGTGGCGTCTCGGCGCCGTCCACCCGCGCACGTTGTGCCTTCAGATAGGATTTATGCGCTTTCGCCGGGTTTTATTCCTTCCCCGTCGGGGCGTGCCGCGCGGGCGTTGCGCGACCGATGGAGCCGTCCCCGGCCGTCCCCGACGCGGCTGTCGATTCGTCAGTCATCCACGACGCCGAATCCCGAACCGTTCGCACCAAAAGCCAACGCCACACGCACGGCGCGGGCGCTGATTCGTGAACCGTCGCTTGATCCCGGGAGATCGAAAACCGGTATCGCCCGCCATCGAACCAGATCCTCGCCGCTGACCGCCGCTAACCACCCTCGTTCCTCGTTCACACACAGGCGTGACCGCCAAGGTGACCTCCAAGGTCTCCGCGAAGAAGACCGCCATGGCCGCCGCGCCCCTCTCCGCGCGCGCGTCCGTCGCCGGCGTCTCCGCCAAGGCTTTCGCCGCGCGATCCCACGCCAAGCTCGCGTCCAAAGCCGCCGCCGCTCGCGTGGCCACCGTGTTCGCCGCGGACGTCCCCGACCGCTCCGGCGCCGACGCCCCCGACGCGGGCAAGGGTCAGAAGATCATGATCCTCGGCGGCGACGGCTACTGCGGCTGGGCCACCGCCCTCCACCTCTCCAACCGCGGGTACGAGGTTGCCATCGTCGACAACATGTGCCGCCGCACCTTCGACGATCAGCTCGGATTCAACTCCCTCACCCCGATCAAGGGCATCCACGAGCGCGTCCGCGCCTGGGAAGAAGTCTCCGGCAAGCGCATCGAGCTCTTCGTGGGCGACATCTGCGACTACGAGTTCCTCTCCGCCGCGTTCACCGCATTCGATCCCACCGCGTGCGTTCACTTCGGAGAGCAGCGCTCGGCGCCTTACTCGATGATGGACCGCTCCCGCGCGGTGTTCACCCAGACCAACAACGTCATGGGCACCATCAACGTGTGCTACGCCATCAAGGAGTTCGCCCCCGAGTGCCACCTCATCAAGCTCGGCACCATGGGCGAGTACGGCACCCCGAACATCGACATCGAGGAGGGTTACATCACGATCGAGCACAACGGCCGCACCGACACGCTCCCGTACCCCAAGCAGGGCAACTCCTTCTACCACCTCTCCAAGTGCCACGATTCCGCGAACATGCTCATGTGCACCAAGACGTGGAAGATGCGAACCACCGACCTCAACCAGGGTGTCGTCTACGGAGTCGCCACCCCGGAGACCATGATGGACGAGAGGCTCGTGAACAGGCTCGACTACGACGCCGTCTTCGGCACCGCGCTCAACCGCTTCGCCATCCAGGCCGCCGTGGGCCACCCCATGACGGTGTACGGCAAGGGTGGGCAAACCCGCGGTTTCCTCAACATCACCGACACGTGCAAGTGCATCCAAATCGCGTGCGATAACCCCGCGCCCCCCGGCGACATGAAGGTTTACAACCAGTTCACCGAGCAGTTCTCCGTCAACGAGCTCGCCGCGCTCATCACCGAGGCTGGCCAGAAGCTCGGTCTGGACCCCAAGGTGATCTCCGTGCCCAACCCGCGCACGGAGATGGAGGAGCACTACTACAACGCCAAGCACTCGAAGCTCCAGGATATGGGCCTCCAGCCCAACCTGATGAAGGAGAGCATCCTCGAGTCGCTCCTCACCACCGTGGTCAAGTACCAGGACAACGTGGACCAGCGCCTGATCCTCCCCGCCGTGAACTGGACCGAGTCCGCGTCCGTGGGCAAGCAGATCGCCAAGGTTTAAGAGTGTCCACATAGCGCAGTATTAGTCTTCAACCGCGCGGTCGAAGACGACGATTATTTTGGCACGGGTGGGTTTCAGAGTGGGTTTCAGAGTGGACGGACGTCGGGTTTTTTCACATCATAGGACGGGTTTACCGCTAGCTTGCATGCGTAATAAATAGGACAGCAAAGCGATGCGTAATAAATAGGACAGCAACGTCGAAGAGTCGTAGCTAGTGTTCGTAGACTAGCTACACGAGGCGCATATCACAGGTGGGCGGTTCGTTCGGGTAAGAATCGTGATTATTTTAAACTCTTCACTTCTATGGCACAATTCGAGGCTTAAATGGGCCTCGACGCAGCACAAATCAATCCACGCGACATTCACTCGACGTCCTGAATATCCTGAATAGATTTACTTGCCCCACTTGGTGGCGGTGAGCTCCGCGAGGTCGACGACGCGCTGGGAGTAGCCCCACTCGTTGTCGTACCAGGAGACAACCTTGATGAGGTTGTCGCCCATCACCATGGTGAGCGCGGCGTCGATGGTGCAGGACACGTCGGAGCAGCGGAAGTCGATGGAGACGAGGGGCTCGTCAGCGACGGCGAGGATGCCCTTCATGGGTCCCTCGGCAGCCTCGCGGAACGCGGCGTTGATCTCCTCGGCGGTGCACTTCTTCTCAGTCTGGATGACCATGTCGACGACGGAGACGTTGGGGGTGGGGACGCGGAGCGCGATGCCGTTGAGCTTCCCCTTGAGCTGGGGGAGCACGAGCGCGACAGCCTTGGCGGCACCGGTGGAGGTGGGCACGATGTTGAGCGCGGCGGCGCGGGCACGGCGGAGATCGCGGTGGGACGCGTCGAGGATGCGCTGGTCTCCGGTGTAGGAGTGGGTGGTGGTCATGAGACCCTGGACGATGCCGAACTTGTCGTCGAGAACCTTGGCGAAGGGCGCGAGGCCGTTGGTGGTGCACGACGCGTTGGAGATGATCTTGTCGGCGTGGGTGTAGCCAGTCTCGTTGACGCCCATCACGTAGGTGGGGATGTCGTCACCCTTGGCGGGGGCGGTGATGAGCACCTTCTCGGCGCCAGCCTCGATGTGCTTGGACGCGCCGGGGGTGTCGATGAACACGCCGGTGCCCTCGATGACGAGCTGCACGCCGAGCTTCTTCCACGGGAGCTGGAGGGGATCGCGGGAGGAGACGATCTCGATGGACTTGCCGTCGATGGACATGTGGGTGTCGTCCACGATCTTCACCTCGGCGTCGAAGGTGCCGAGGATGGAGTCGTACTTGACGAGGTGGCTCGCCTGCTTGACGCCGCCGGAGTCGTTGATGGCGACCACCTCGAGGTTGGAGGACTCACGTCCATGCCAGCAGCGGAGGAAGTTGCGGCCTGTGAGGTTGAAGAGAGGGATTTAATGAAGAGCGGTCAGTTTCGTCGTCATGGTATGAGTTTTTTTTGCTTGCTAAAAACCGCTTCTTCGCGGCAGTTGCGCGCGATCGGGACTGAAATCCGAGTCGGAGCCCGAGGACGGGAGACGCACCGATGCGGCCGAAACCGTTGATGGCGACCTTCACCTTAGCCTCGGTGACGGTGTTGACGGCGGCAGCCTGTGGATGGAGGACGCGATCGGGTCAGTGGACGGTCGCGGCGCAGCGCACGCGGGCGCGGAGTCCCGGAAACCCGCGGGCGGTAACGAGATATTCACGGCAGCGCCATGGATAAAATCGGGAAGGAGCGCGCACCTTGACGGGCTGGACGCGCTTGAGGCCGGCGGTCTGGCCGCGGAACTCAGCCTGTGGGGAAAGAGTGGGGAGTGGGTGTGTCGTCAGCACGCGCGTTTCGCGGCGATGTAACGCGGTCGATGCTAAAGGTGAGGCGCGATTTCCGCGAGGTGGGCCCGCGCGCGGATAGGGCTTCCTCGCGAGCGAAAGCCCGCTTCCCGATTGACCCTCGGGCGGAAACGACGTCGCGGCCGTCTCTGCGGCGCACACGGCGGTACTGCTCGGGCACGTACCTTGAGGGAAGGGGTGGTGGTAGCGAAAGCAGCCATTTTTAACAAAAGTGGCGCGTGGTGACGTGCGTGTGCGTTAAGAGTGCGCGCGGGATCGCACCGCGAACAGCCTCGCTTCTGCCGGTCCGTGTTTTTGCCAGTTGTGCAACGCAGAGAGCTCCAAGCCTCTCCATTTTTATCCTGTTTTTTTCGTACGGAGCATCAGTCTGGAAAACTGCGAATTATCCCCGAAAGAGCCTGTTTACTCTGTGTCTGTTTTCGCCGGTCTCGTTGAGCCAATCAGAATCGTCTCGGCTCCAGGTGCCACGCAGGATTCTGCGAATCAAAGAATTGTTTGGGAGTTGTCCCAGGCGACAGGACTGTTTTTCGAGAAACTGTTGAAATAAACTCGAAAACACCCCTCACTCTAACAAAACACTCACGACCACCGCACAGAGGCGAGATACTGGGAATCGCAATCCCAACAGCTGACCGTGCCACGTCGTTTGTTCGGAATGGCAAAAAGGTCCCGGTGAAACTTCTGCCGTTTTGTGTGTGCGGGCGGACACCACGAGGGCTCGACACACACCGAAGGTGCGCGGCCGAGGCGGCCCGCACGAACACGCGTGGGTTCGGAGCGGCGACTCCGACGGCGCACACGGGAAAGGCATCCGGCGAGGTGCAGACGCGTGCGAAGCGCGTGGGGGCGGCGACGACGACGGCGCGTGAGACGACGACGCTCGTGCGAGAGTCGGCGGTTGCTTTCCCAAACATCGAGTGACGTCGCGTAGGGTGCGAACGCGATGGCGAGCTCCTCCCCCTCGGACGTGCACGTCCTGCTCGTGGATGACGACAGGGTGTGTCGCACCCTCGTCGCGGGTATGCTCAAGAAGTGCAGCTACCAGGGTGAGTCCCGCGTCGTACGCGAACACCGCGCCAACGCGCGCGCGTCGACGATGAAAAAACACGTGACGTCATTGCATCGGTCGACGTGGTTTTTCCACCGCGCGCGACCCCTCGGCCCGAGGCGCCCCCGAACCCCCACGAACCACCCGCCTGACCTTTACTCCCCACCCCCGTCCATCGCAGTCACCACGGCGAGCAGCGGCGAGGAGGCGATGGCCCTCCTGGAGCGCGGCACCCAGTTCAACCTCCTCCTCACCGACGTCATGATGCCCGACGTCGACGGCCCGACGCTCCTAAACTACGTGCGCAACAACTCGTTCTACCAGGAGATGCCGGTGGTCATGATGTCCTCCAACGAACACGCGGACACCGTCATGAACTGCATACGACTCGGCGCCGAGGATTACCTCCTCAAACCAGTCACCAAAAAGGCGGTGAAGCACATGTGGGCGCACGTCTGGCGACGGAAGCAGAGGTACCAGATGGTGCCGCAGTTTGAAAACGGCGTCGAAGTCCTCGAAGACGACTACGCCGCGAACATCGGACCACACGGACTGGAAGACGGACACCGCCTACCCGGGTTCGACGACTACAACGACGGCGGCCTGCCGGTCCCGGAGGGCGAGGAGTACTCCAGCGACGGAGAGGATGACGAACAGATTGAACGGAATCGAACCGCGGGGGCCGAATACTACGAGCAGATCACCAACGAGGAGTGGGACCAGGCGCGTCACCGAGCCGCGGCGCAGTACATGGAAGCCGGCGGCGACGACCACATGGATGCCGCGGTAGGGACCTCGGGCAGGCCGGCGGATGGAGCGGCCGGGCATGGCGGCGGCGGATGCCCCTTCACGGGTAAGAAGCCCAAGGGCCCGGTGACGAAACGGGTCGGGTTTCAACTCACCCCGGACGGAGCCTGCCCTTTCGCGGGTGCGAAGATGGAGAAGGTGGACGAGGGCGACGAGACGCACGCGAAGCGCGAGGAGGCGGAGCGCGCCGCGAGGGCCAGCACCGACCCGATGGTGGTGACGTGTCCGGTCACGGGCGCGAAACGAAGGCTCGCGGCGGTGCCGCCGATTCAGGGATTCGAGGGTTTAGAGCACGGCGCGCGGATGTCCGTGCGTCAGTGGCTGGACGGCCAGAACGCCAAGGGTGCGATCGTGGACAAGCGGGACTCGCTCCACGTCATCGGCAAGTGCGCCGAGCTGCTCGCGAAGCAGCACGAGAGCGGCATGATGTTCGGGCACATGTGTCCGAGCAGGCTGGTGGTCAGCGCGCAGGGCGACGTGGCGCTCATGCCCCCGACGCCGCCGCTCTCACCACGACGGGACAGCGACGCCGCCGCCGCCAAAGGGGCCGGCGCGAACACCAACAACACCACCGGCGGCGGCGCGGCGAAGGGTTCGAGGCGCGCGGCGCGAGCCGCGACCATGCGCAACAGACGAGCGTCGCGAGAACACCGGTCTTCGGACGATTCCTCGGATGAAATCTCCGGAGAGTCGCTCGACGCCGACGACGAGGACTCCGACGACGACGACGGAATCGACCGCGCGCATACGACCAAACCGTCCGCGACTGGAGCGGGCGCCGTGCACACCGCACCGGACGAGTCCCCGTGCCCCAACGAGTTTTTGTACGAGTCCCCCGAGGAGCGCATGGCGAGGTCGGTGCCAGACGGGAATAAGATCGACTTTCGCGTCGCCGAATGCTTCGGACTGGGCGTGCTGATGGTCGAGCTGTGCTGGCCGGACGTCGCGGCCGGGGCGATGGGTGACGTCGCCAAGCTCTTGGGCGCGACGTTAAGGCCCGACGGGTCCGGCGCGGCGGCGCTCGACGCGGATCCCAACGAATCGAGCGTCGCCCGGCAACTTCTTCAGCCGGTGCCGGGTAACCGCCCGAGCGCGAAGCAGGTTTCCGAGCTCGTTCGACGCGCGGCTGAGATCGCCGAGTCCGAGGCGGACGCCAAGGGCGGCGCGGACTTGCTGCACAGGGATAACGGGTGGCGCACTCGGCGCGAGATGGGTTTGGCGACGGAACGAAGGTTCACCGAGCTCATCACGCTTCGAGCGTTTTTGCTGGCGCACCGGGAGGCGAGGATGAAGGAGGTCCAGGGGCACAGGGTTCGGTCCGCGTTGCTGTCGAACGCGCTGCGTCAGCTCGGCGTGCAGACGGACGCGGGTGCGGATGACGGCCTCGGGGAGAGACGCGGTGGATCTGAACGTTCACCGCTGAGCAGGCAGCAGAGTTTCAACCGCGGGACGCAGTCGCCGCTTCGAGGGCCGAGCTTCGACGGCGGCGGCGGCGGCGGCGTTCAACCGCACCGCCGCGGGACGTCGCTCGACATTCCCAGGCAGAACAGCTTCAACAATAAGCTGCGGCAGCAGAGCTTCAACCGCGGGCACGCGCAGCAACAAACGCAACAACCCGCGGCGGGGCTCCCGGACCACCTGTCCAAGCTTCAGCCGATGAAGAAGCGACGGCAGTCGCTCGACGTGACTGAAATTTCGCAGTCGCAGGTCCCGGGCGACGCGCCCGTCACCCGCGGCGTGGTCCGCCAGCCCTCATTCACGTCTCAGGAGGGAGGTGCCGGGCCGGGCGTGACCTCTCCGCGCACCAGCGTCGACGGGCGGGCGAGCGTCGACGGCGGGCACCGCAGGTCCGTCGAGCGCAAGCGTTCGTTCGACGGCCGGGGCATCCAAGGGGGTTCGCCTCGATCGGGAACCCAAGGGACACCGTTCAACCCCGTCCGCCGCGACGCGTCACGGACCAGCATGGACACCACGTCCAGCGGCGGGGGGAACGAAGGAGGATCCGCGCGCCCGCGACACTCCATGCGAAGCGCCTCGTTCAACCGGTCGTTCAGCACCGGCGACCTCGCCAGGCTCGGGCTCGGAGGCGGCGCCGACGACGCCGCCGCCGCCGAGCGCGCGAAGCTGTACAGGTCGGCGAAGGACTTGGACGACGCGGAGTTTGAGGCGCTCGAGGAGAACTTTTTCGACGCGTGCGCGCGTGCGATCGCGCCCGTCGCGAGGAACTACGCCAAGTCGATCGCCACCGGCGGGTCCCCGACCTCCGACGGCGTCCCGGTCCCGCCCGCGGACGGCGCCGGACCGACCGCGCCGCAGACAGTTCCGTCGGACAAGGACGCCCAGCGCGCCCTCGCGGACAAGCACAGGCAAGGTGTCGTCGCGGAGGCTGCTATCAACGCCACCAACGCGCTCGGCGGCGCTTTAAACGCCTTTGGCAAGGATCTCGCCCAGTCCACTCGCAAGACGACGCTTCGCACCGTCGCCGACGTGAGCCTCGGTGACGTGCACTCCTTCAGCGAGATGATCTGCAGCACGGGGTGGGACCGCGACGCGGAGTACATCGCCACCGCCGGTATCTCCAAGCGCCTGCGCATCTTCGAGATCAAGCCCTTGATCAACAGCGGCGCCGCGGTGCACTGCCCGGTGGCGGAGATGAAGACGCAGTCGAAGCTCTCGTCGATGGTGTGGAACCCGTACATAAAACACGCGGTGGCCACCGCGGACTACGAGGGCGTGCTCAGCTTGTGGGACGTGAACCGCGGGGAGATCAGCAACGTGTTTCACGAGCACAAGAAGCGCGTGTGGAGCACCAGCTGGTCCAAGCTCGATCCCACGAAACTCGTCTCGGGATCGGACGACGGTACATGCCGCGTGTGGTCCATCAACCAGCGCGAGAGCACGGCCGTGATTCAGAACCGCGCCAACGTGTGCTGCGTGCACTTCTCCCCCGTCAACGCCAACGTCGTGGCGTTCGGCAGCGCGGACTACAGCATCAAGGCGTACGACCTGCGTCACACGCTCCGCCCGCTCGTCACCCTCGCCGGGCACAACAAGGCGGTTTCCTACGTCCGGTGGCTCAGCGGAGATTTAATCGCGTCCGCCTCGACGGATAATACGCTGAAGCTCTGGGACGTCAAGCGGGGTATACTCTCCGCGATGTCGCCGTCGCCTGGCGCGCTCGCGCTCAAGGACCCGGCGTCCACGCTGTGGTGCGGGGATAAGGGCGAGGGTGCCAACCCGGCGTGCCTGCGAACGTTTACTGGGCACGTCAACCGCAAAAATTTCGTGGGCATGTCGGTGTCAGCCGACGGTCACATCGCGGTTGGGTCCGAGGATAACAGCGTCTGCGTGTACACCAAGGCGGTGCCCAAGCCGGTGGCGAGGCAGTCACTCGCGGTGACGGCGGCGTTCTCCAACCAGGGCGCCGGGCCGGTACCACCCGTCGCCGCCGCCGAGAGCGACAAGCCGGGTCTCTTTGTGAGCTCGGTTACGTGGGCGCCCGTGGGGGGGATGTTGGTCGCCGCCAACTCGTGCGGCGCGGTGAAGATCATGGAGATGACCACGCCGCGCGCTTAACACACATGCGCACGACGACCGTGAGGGTGAATCGATCGCATAGACAAACTTAACATTGCATTTAGCCAGCGAACTACGGAGCTCGCCGCGACGATGAAACAACGAAACAGTAAAACTCTTACTTTCATATGTCTGCCTATTCTTGTTCGCTACTTTTTGCACTCCTTGCATTTAGAGCGCTGACGACCGTGCTCGCAGATCTGTGAACCACCGCACTCTTTGCAGTGAGAGCGCTGACGACCGTGCTCGCAGATTGATACCCCACCGCACTCCTTGCACTGAGTGCGCCGACGACCGTGCTCGCAGATTTGTGAACCACCGCACTCTTTGCAGTGAGAGCGCAGACGACCGTGCTCGCAGATTGATCCCCCACCGCACTCCTTGCACTCATGGCGCCGACGACCGTGCTCGCAGATTGATGCCCCACCGCACTCCTTGCAATAA
>Ga0115571_1000944_pt1 | contig 21193 bp, 34 predicted proteins | sample COGITO_mtgs_1205_FD_87293 | JGI IMG/M metagenome (GOLD analysis project Ga0115571, IMG submission 87293) | Pelagic marine microbial communities from North Sea - COGITO_mtgs_120531 | ecosystem: Environmental > Aquatic > Marine > Epipelagic | place: Germany:Helgoland, sampling site Kabeltonne...
CAGGCACTAATCACTTATCTTTGAAATAAAAATGCTTTTAAACGTCTCTTATAACGAACCCAAGGTCAAGGAAAAGATAGAGACCACTGTGGGCCAACCCTTTTCATTGAGAGAACGTTGGGCAAAAGGAGGGATTGGGTCTTCAAAATTGGTCATAAGTCAGACCTCTATTGACATTCATAACCTTTTGGTATTGGACAACAACCGTAATACTTGTAACATTGAATTGCGCCCCAAAGGCATTATTATACGTTTTAGAAGCCTTTTAGAAACCTATGCACTTGTTATTCCCTACTACAAATTGAACCTCTATAAGGGGAAATCACAGGAATATTCGATTTATAAAGATAAGCAGTTTGTTAAAGTAGTCGCAGACAGCAAAGCTACTTTTAAATTTTTCTCAAAACTAAGTGCTGAAAAGGCAAACAATCAACTCCCTGGAATAGAGGATCTATAGCAAAAATTATATTTCACGGTGCGTATGACCTGTATAAATTTGTCGAGGTCGACCGATGGGTTCTTTGTTGAATCGCATCTCTTTCCACTGCGCTATCCAACCTGGTAGACGACCAATGGCAAACATTACCGTAAACATTTCGGTTGGAATACCCAAAGCGCGGTAGATGATACCGGAATAAAAATCCACATTGGGGTAGAGTTTTCTATCCACAAAATATTGGTCTTCCAACGCCTCTTGTTCTAACCTTTTGGCAATATCCAAAACGGGATCATCAATACCCAACTCCGAAAGCACCTCATCTGCAGCTTTTTTGATAATTTTAGCCCGAGGGTCAAAGTTTTTATAGACACGATGACCGAAGCCCATTAAACGGAAAGGATCATTTTTATCTTTGGCTTTGGCCATGAATTTTTTTGTATCGCCTCCATCGTTTTTGATCTCTTCCAACATTTCAATCACGGCTTGGTTAGCACCACCGTGAAGCGGACCCCAAAGGGCAGAAATTCCTGAGGCTATAGAGGGAAATAAACCTGCATGAGAGGAACCGACCATTCTTACTGTAGAGGTAGAGCAGTTTTGTTCGTGATCTGCATGCAAAATCAAAAGTTTGTTCAAAGCACTTACCAAGGTCGGACTGGCCTTAAATTCCTTATTGGGCATCTTAAACATCATATGCGCCAAATTCTCAGTATAAGAAAGATCGTAGTTGGGATAATTAAGGGGTAGTCCTTTCATTTTCCTGTGGGTCCAAGACGCCAAAACGGGAAACTTCGCCAACAACATGATGATGGCTTCGTGAAAATCTTTTTCAGAATTGATATCAACCGAAGAAGGATTAAAAGCAATCAAAGCCGAGGTCAAAGAAGATAAAATTCCCATGGGGTGTGCCGACTTGGGAAAACTTTTTAAAATGATTTTGAAATCCTCATCCACCAAAGCATAATCTCGAATATCATCTTCGAACTTATTCAACTGATCAGCCGTTGGCAAATCACCAAAAATCAACAGATAGGCAACTTCTATAAAAGAAGAGTTATTGGCCAAATCTTCAATGGAGTAACCACGATAGCGAAGAACTCCTTCCTCTCCATCGAGAAAAGTAATTTCACTTTGGCAAGAACCCGTATTCTTAAAACCAGGATCAAGGGTAATCAAACCCGTTTGGGCTCTCAGGGTTTTAATGTCAATAGCGGCCTCATTTTCAGAACCTTGGACAAGTGGAAATTTGTAGTTAACGCCTTTGTAATTAAGATCAATGTGGTCTGCCATAAGTGATATAAAAGTCTTGTAAAATTAGCTAAATAAGCATCAAAAAACAACTTAGACGGGAAGGGAATTCATCCCACCCACCCAAGTTTATGCTTATTAAATATTGAATGCTTTCTCCTGAGGATAAATCGCTGCATGCTCTAGTTCTTCCTCAATTCTCAAAAGCTGATTGTATTTGGCCATTCGATCACTTCTTGATGCGGATCCTGTTTTGATTTGACCTGTATTCAGTGCAACGGCAAGGTCTGCAATGGTATTGTCTTCGGTTTCACCAGAACGGTGAGACATTACCGAGGTATAACCAGCTCTGTGTGCCATTTCAACAGCTGCAATGGTCTCGGATAAAGTTCCAATTTGGTTGACTTTGATCAATATAGAATTGGCAATACCCTGCTCTATTCCTCGTGAAAGTCTGGTAACATTGGTGACAAATAAATCGTCACCTACCAATTGAACACTGTCACCAGCTTTTTCTGTAAGGGCTTTCCACCCATCCCAATCGTTTTCATCCATTCCATCCTCTATGGAAATAATAGGGTATTTTTTAGAAAGGACAGCCAGGTATTGAGCTTGCTCTTCAGAGGTTCTTTTAACTCCCTTGTCTCCCTCAAATTTGGTATAATCATATATCCCATTCTCATAAAACTCCGCAGCAGCACAGTCCAAAGCGATTTTAACTTCTTCACCTGCTTTGTAACCAGCATTGCCAATGGCTTTAAGAATGGTTTCTAGTGCATCTTCTGTTCCATCGAGAGTAGGCGCAAATCCACCCTCGTCTCCGACTGCAGTACTCAATCCTCTACTGTGTAAAACTTTTTTGAGGTGGTGAAAAATTTCAGATCCCATTTGCATGGCATGAGTAAAACTCTGCGCTCCTATGGGCATTACCATAAATTCCTGAAAAGCAATGGGGGCATCGGAATGCGATCCACCATTGATGATATTCATCATAGGAACTGGTAAGGAATGAGCACTAACGCCCCCCACATAACGATACAAAGGCAATCCAAGTTCGTTGGCTGCTGCTTTGGCAGCGGCCAGTGAGATTCCTAAGATTGCATTGGCACCTAATTTAGATTTATTGGGTGTTCCGTCAAGTTCGATCATGGTTTGATCAATCTTATTTTGATCGAAGACAGAAACCCCTATCAACGATTCTGCCAAAATCTCATTTACATTTTTGACGGCTTGGGCAACTCCTTTTCCCATATAAGCTTCACCTCCATCTCTCAACTCTACTGCCTCGTGTTCCCCTGTTGAGGCTCCTGAGGGAACAGCTGCGCGCCCTAGAACGCCGTTTTCTGTTATTACATCCACTTCAACAGTAGGGTTACCTCTGGAATCAAAAATTTGTCTTGCGTGAACTTCAATAATTACGCTCATTTATGTTTAAATTAAATTGGTTGTAGTTTTTGGTTGTGGTTTTTAATGTTTTGATAAAACTCATCAAATAGATAGATCGTATCGTTTGGTCCAGGACCTGCCTCGGGGTGATACTGAACGGAAAAACAGTTTTTGTTTTTCATTCGAAGACCGGCAACGGTTTGATCGTTCAAGTGCACATGACTGATTTCAACTTCTTCATTTGCCTCAGCAGCTGACTTGTCTACAGCAAAACCATGGTTCTGAGAAGTGATTTCTCCTTTTCCAGTCAATAAATTGAGTACAGGGTGGTTGATACCCCTATGTCCATTAAACATTTTATAAGTAGGAATTCCATTGGCCAAAGCAATAATTTGGTGTCCCAAACAAATACCAAACAAAGGAAGGTTTTGTTTGATAATTTCTTTAGCAAGCTTTTGAGCTTGATCGAGTGGATCGGGATCACCGGGACCATTGGAAATAAAGAACCCATCAGGGCCCCATTCTTGCATTTGCTCAAAGGTAGCATCATAAGGAAATACCTTAATGTACATTCCTCTATCTGATAAATGCCTCAGGATATTGGTTTTGACACCGAGATCGAGCGCGGCAACCTTTAAGTCAGCATCAGGACTTCCATAAAAATAGGATTCTTTGGTAGATACTTTAGAAGCCAATTCAAGACCCTCCATACTGGGTAATTCAGCCAATTCCTTAAGCAAAGCTTCCACTCTATCCAAATCGGTTGTGATAACAGCATTCATAGCGCCATTTTCGCGAATATAATTGACCAAAGCCCGAGTGTCTAAATCCGATATAGCAAAAAGTTGGTTGTCCTCAAGATAAGTCTCCAAAGATTGATCGGCAGCAGGACGAGAATAATCGTAACTAAAATTCTTACAAATAAGACCTGCAATTTTAATCCCATCAGATTGAGATTCATCAGCTTGCACACCATAGTTACCTATGTGCGCATTGGTTGTGACAATTAACTGTCCAAAATAGGAAGGGTCTGTAAAGATTTCTTGATAGCCTGTCATTCCGGTATTAAAACAAATTTCTCCAAAACGGGTACCATCGGAAGCTACAGCTTTCCCAAAAAACTTAGTACCATCGGCCAATAATAAAAGTGCTTTTTTTCTTGTTTTGTATGACATAATTGAATGCAAATTAACATAAAAAAAAGGATAAACTAAATAGCTTATCCTTTAATAAGGGGTTAAATTATTAACAACAAATCGTTTTATGCATCACCTTCTTTTTCAGGCTTTGAACCTTTTTTGTCATCAGCTTTTTCGGCTTTTTTAGCTTTAGCTTTTGGAGCTGAAACTTCTTCAGTCGATACATTTTCAGTAGCCTCTGCAGATACAGCAGTATCATCGGTCGTATCAGCTTTTTTTCGAGATCGACTTCTTCTTGTCGATTTTTTAGAAGCTGTACTATCGGCATTGTAGACCTCATTGAAATCTACCAATTCGATCATGGCCATAGAAGCATTATCTCCCAAACGATTTCCCATTTTGATAACCCGGGTATATCCTCCAGGACGGTCGCCTACTTTCTGTGCCACCTCTCTGAAAAGTTCTGATACGGCATACTTATTACGCAAAGCACTAAAGGCTAACCGTCGGTTATGGGTTGTATCGCTTTTTGATTTCGTAATAATAGGTTCTACAAATTGCTTCAACGCTTTGGCTTTAGCAACCGTAGTATTGATTCGTTTGTGCTCAATCAAAGAACAAGCCATATTTGCTAACATGGATTTTCTGTGGGCTACTTTTCTACCCAAATGATTGACTTTTTTTCCGTGTTTCATGATGTATTATCTAAAAAAAACTAGTCTTTATCTAACTTGTATTTGGCCAAATCCATTCCGAATGACAAACCTTTCAAAACCACCAACTCTTCTAATTCTGTTAGGGATTTTTTACCAAAGTTTCTGAATTTCATTAGATCATTCTTATTGTAGGAAACCAAATCTCCCAAGGTATCAACCTCTGCAGCTTTCAAACAATTCAAAGCCCTTACTGAAAGATCCATATCGATCAGTTTGGTCTTAAGCAACTGTCTCATGTGCAATGATTCTTCATCATAGGTTTCCGCTTGAGCGATTTCATCTGCCTCCAATGTAATGCGCTCGTCAGAGAACAACAGGAAGTGGTGAATCAATGTCTTGGCTGCTTCTGTTAGTGCATCCTTAGGATGAATAGAACCGTCAGTAATGATTTCAAAAACCAATTTTTCGTAATCCGTTTTTTGCTCTACACGGTAGTTTTCAATGCTGTATTTTACATTTTTTACGGGTGTAAAAATAGAATCAATTGCAATGACACCAAATGCTGCATTGGCTTTTTTGTTTTCTTCAGCGGGAACATATCCTCTACCCTTTTCGATGGTCACTTCAATATTCAATTGAACGCCTTTCTCCAAGTTACAGATCACCAAATCTGGATTCAATACTTGGAAACCAGAAATGAATTTCTGAAAGTCAGCAGCTTTCAACTGATCCTGACCTCCGACCATAATGGTTACTTTTTCATCTTCAACATCTTCAATTTGTCTTTTGAATCTGACCTGCTTAAGGTTAAGAATGATTTCAGTAACATCTTCTACAATCCCAGGGATGGTAGAAAATTCATGTTCTATATTTTCGATTTTGACAGAAGTAATCGCAAAACCTTCCAAAGAAGATAATAAAACTCTTCTGAGAGCATTTCCCACAGTAAGACCGTATCCCGGTTCTAGTGGTCGAAATTCAAATTTACCCTCGAACTCAGACGAGTCGATCATAATTACCTTATCAGGTTTTTGGAAATTTAATATTGCCATAGTTTTTTTCTTCCTGTGATTAAATTATTTAGAATACAATTCAACGATTAACTGTTCCTTGATATTTTCAGGAATTTGAACACGCTGAGGAATGCTTACAAAGTTACCTTCGTAGGTTTCGTTATTCCAGGTCATCCATTCATAAACCGATGAATTAGCTTCCAAAGAAGCAGTAATGGCCTGTAAAGATTTGGACTTTTCTCTTACTCCAACGGTATCTCTAGGATTCAAAGTATAGGAAGATATGTTTACCACCTTACCGTTGACGGTAATATGACGGTGAGAGACTAACTGACGGGCAGCGTTTCTTGAGGGAGCTATACCCAGACGATAAACGACATTGTCTAATCTGGATTCACACAACTGAAGTAATACTTCACCAGTGACTCCTTTACTACTACTCGCTTTTTCAAAGATATTTTTGAACTGACGTTCTAAAATACCATAGGTGTATTTTGCTTTTTGCTTTTCAAGTAATTGAACTGCATATTCAGATTTTTTTCTTCTCCTTCTGTTGTTTCCATGTTGGCCTGGAGGGTAATTCCTTTTTTCAAAGGCCTTGTCTGGTCCGAAAATAGCTTCTCCGAACTTTCTAGCAATCTTTGATTTTGGACCGGTATATCTTGCCATATAAAATGTTTGTGTTATGAATTAAGGTCTAATCCTTCGATAACAGGTTAAAATAATTATACTCTTCTTCTTTTTGGTGGACGACAGCCATTGTGTGGTAATGGAGTAACATCAACAATTTCTGTTACCTCAATACCGCTATTATGAAGGGTTCTGATGGCAGACTCACGTCCGTTACCAGGGCCTTTTACATAAACTTTTACCTTTCTTAAACCAGCTTCCAATGCAACTTTAGAACAATCTTCTGCAGCGGTTTGGGCAGCATAAGGTGTGTTTTTCTTAGAACCTCTAAAGCCCATTTTTCCAGCAGAAGACCAAGTAATGACTTCTCCTTTGTTATTGGTCAAAGAAATGATGATGTTATTGAACGACGCGTTAATGTGGGCTTCACCAAAGGCTTCGACAATGACTTTACGTTTTTTTGCGGTTACTTTTGCCATAGTTAATTATTATTATTTAGTGGCTTTCTTTTTGTTAGCAACAGTTTTTCTTTTCCCTTTTCGGGTACGAGAATTGTTCTTTGTCCGTTGACCTCTTAAAGGCAAGCCTGATCTGTGACGTATGCCTCTATAGCAACCAATATCCATCAAACGCTTGATGTTCAATTGCAATTCTGAACGCAATTCGCCTTCTATTTTAAAACTACTAACAGCATCACGGATTCTTCCCGTTTCCTCGTCAGTCCAATCAGATACCTTAGTATCTTCACTTACTTTAGAAGCTGCCAATATCTCTTGCGCACGACTCCTACCAATACCATAGATATAGGTAAGGGAAATAACGCCTCTCTTTTGTTTGGGTATGTCTACTCCTGAAATTCTAGCCATAATTTAACCTTGTCTTTGTTTGAATCGAGGATTTTTTTTGTTGATCACATACAGTCGTCCTTTTCTTCGGACAATTTTGCAATCCACACTTCGTTTTTTTAAAGAAGCTCTTACTTTCATTTTTTTAATTTAAAATCTATAAGTGATCCTTGCTTTTGATAAATCGTAAGGACTCATTTCTAATTTAACTTTATCTCCAGGTAACAACTTGATGTAATGCAAACGCATTTTTCCAGAAATATGAGCGGTCACTACATGACCGTTTTCTAGTTCGACCCGAAACATTGCATTTGATAATGCTTCGATGATCGTACCCTCTTGTTCTATTGCCGCTTGCTTTGCCATATTATATCGTTCCTGCTCTTCTGTTTCTACTGGTTTTGGACATCAATCCATCATAATGACGGTTCAACAAATAAGAATTTACTTGCTGGATGGTGTCGATGGCAACTCCTACCATAATCAGTAGAGAAGTTCCACCATAAAACAAGGCCCAGCCTTGTTGCATTCCTATAAGCTTAACTACAACTGCAGGAAATACCGCAATCGCTGCCAAGTACAAAGATCCGGGGAAAGTGATATGGGACATTACTGTATCTAAAAACTCTGAAGTCTCATTTCCAGGACGAATACCTGGCACAAAACCCCCACTTCGTTTTAAATCGTCTGACATTTTATTGGTTGGGACTGTAATTGCTGTATAGAAATAGGTGAAAATAATTATCAATACGGCAAACAAAACATTATACCACAAACCAAAAATATCAGAAAAGTTGGTTTGTAACCACTGACCAGCAGCAGAATCTCCAAAAGCACCTCCCACATACGCGGGTGCAAACATTAGTGCTTGAGCAAAAATGATCGGCATTACCCCTGATGCATTCAGTTTTAATGGAATGTATTGTCTAGATCCAAAAACATTTTTTTCGTTGGCACCTGCGGCGGTTCTTCGGGCATACTGAACTGGAATCTGCCTGACGGCCATAACCAGAAGCACACTCAACAATATAATGACTACCCACAGAACCAATTCGATTAGGATCATCATCAAACCTCCATTATTTTCTGAAACACGAGAAACAAATTCTTGAGTAAATGACAAAGGAAGATTGGCAATGATACCTACCATGATCAAAAGTGAAATTCCATTACCAATACCTTTATCAGTAATTTTCTCGCCCAACCACATGGCAAAAATGGTACCTGTTACCAAAATAATCACAGAGGAAATCATAAACAATGGTCCTCGACCGATCACAAAAGCACTGTCTGGAACACCCAAGGCAGATAGCCCATACAAATAGGCAGGAGCTTGAACGATACAAATAAGTATAGTCAACCACCGGGTAATCTGTGTTCTTTTCTTATTACCACTTTCTCCTTCTTTCTGAAGTTTCTGCAGATAGGGAACTGCAATCCCCATAAGCTGTACTACAATCGAAGCGGAAATATAAGGCATAATACCCAAGGCAAAAACAGAGGCATTGGCAAAAGCCCCACCAGTAAAGGCATTGAGAATTCCCAATAAACCTCCTCCATCCGTTCGATTGGCCAATTCTGACAATTGAACGGAATCAATTCCTGGTAAAACGACTTGAGCCCCCAAACGATATACTAATAGAAGAGTTAAAGTGGTCACAATACGTCCACGCAACTCTTCGATGTTGTAAATGTTTAAAATGGTCTCAATAAACTTTTTCATCTCTATTTGTTATAGGGTAATGGCTTCTCCACCAGCTTTTTCAATTGCTGCTTTAGCAGTAGCAGAAAATTTGTGAGCAGATATTTTTAAGGGAGCATCTAATTTTCCTCGGCCTAATATTTTTACCAATTCGTTTTTTCCAGCCAAACGAAGTTCGACCAGTTTTTCAAAAGTAACTTCTTTGTTTACCTTTTTATCTTCTAAAAGACCTTGAAGGGTATCCAAGTTAATCCCTTTATATTCTACTCGGTTAATGTTCTTAAAACCAAATTTGGGAACACGACGCTGTAATGGCATCTGCCCTCCTTCAAATCCGATTTTTTTAGAATATCCCGATCTGGACTTAGCACCTTTGTGCCCTCTTGCAGCGGTTCCACCTTTTCCGGAACCTTCACCTCGGCCCAAACGTTTTCCTTGTCTTTGGGTAGATCCTTCTGCTGGTTTTAAATTTTCTAAACTCATTTTTAAGCTTCTGTAGTTTTGACCAAATGTTTTACTTTATCGATCATTCCAAGAATGTTAGGGGTAGCCTCGTGGGTAACCTCTTTTCCAATTCCTCTGAGACCTAGTGCTTCTAGAGTTCTTTTTTGGGATTGCATTCTTTTGATGTTGCTTTTGACTTGAGTAACTTTTATCTTGGCCATGATCTTAATTCTTATCCGTTAAAAACTTTTTCCAAACTAACACCTCTTTGTTTGGCAATGGTTTGAGGACTTCTCAATTGAAGTAGGGCATCGAAAGTAGCCTTTACCACATTGTGAGGGTTTGAAGATCCTTGAGACTTAGACAATACATTGTGTACTCCCACCGCCTCAAGTACCGCACGAACGGCTCCTCCTGCTATAACTCCTGTACCTTCAGAGGCAGGCTTCAAAAATACCCTTGCACCTCCATATTTTCCTTTTTGCTCATGTGGCAAAGTGCCATTAGCTATAGGGATACGAACCAAATTCTTTTTGGCATCTTCAACGGCCTTGGAAATAGCCTCAGAAACTTCTTTAGATTTTCCAAGTCCTTGTCCTACAACACCATTTTCGTCTCCTACCACTACGATAGCAGAAAAGCCAAAAGCACGACCACCTTTGGTCACTTTGGTTACTCGTTGAACACCTACCAAACGATCTTTGAGATCTAGACCAGCAGGTTTTACCAATTCAACATTTTTATAATCTTGATACATATACTTTAATTAAAAATTTAAACCTGCTTCGCGTGCACCATCAGCGAGTGATTTCACCCTTCCATGGTATAAATACCCGCTTCTGTCAAAGCCAATTGTACTAACTCCGGCTTTTTTAGCTCGTTCTCCAACTAATTTTCCAACCAGTTGTGCCTCACTCATTTTATTTTCGGCTTTTGCATCTGCAATTTCTTTATCTCTTGAAGAAGCAGCTGCAAGGGTCTTTCCATTCACATCGTCAATGACTTGTGCATAGATTTCCTTGTTACTTCGATAAATAGACAAACGGGGTTTCTCTGATGTTCCCTGAATGGTCTTTCTGATCCTGAGGTGGATTCTATTTCTTCTTGCTGATTTTGTTAATCCCATAACTTATTGATTATGCAGATTTACCTGCTTTTCTTCTAATTTGCTCTCCTACGAATTTCACTCCTTTTCCTTTGTAGGGCTCTGGTTTTCTGAAGGAACGGATTTTTGCAGCCACATAACCCAACAACTGTTTGTCATGTGAACTAAGCTTAACGATAGGGTTTTTACCTTTTTCGGATATGGTTTCTACTTTTACCTCAGGGGCGATATCAAACAAAATATTGTGAGAAAAGCCCAAAGCAAGATCGAGTTTTTGACCTTGGTTACTGGCTCTATATCCAACTCCTACCAACTCCAACTCTTTAATGTACCCTTGAGAAACTCCTTCTACCATATTGTTAACCAAAGCACGATATAGACCATGTTTAGCACGATGATCCTTAGAATCGGAAGGACGTTTAACTGTTAAAGTATTTTCGTCCAGCTCGAAAGAAACATCGCTGTACTCTTGAGTCAATTCTCCCATTTTTCCCTTTACCACAATTTTATCCGCTTGTATGTCGATATTGACACCTTCGGGAATACTGATGGGATTGTTACCTATTCTAGACATTTTTATTCTTTTTACTTTCTTTTAATATACGTAGCAAAGTAATTCTCCCCCAACGTGTTGCAACGAAGCTTGCTTACCAGTCATTACTCCTACAGAAGTAGAAACAATCGAGATACCTAACCCATTCAAAATTCTTGGGTAGTTATCGGCGGAAGTATATTTTCGTAAACCAGGGGTACTGATTCTTTGTATTTTTTTGATCACAGGTTCTTTGGTAATTTTATCATATTTCAAGGCAATTTTGATATTACCTTGGTTGTTATCCGTTTCTTCAAACTTATAACTCAAGATATAACCTTGATCATATAAAATTTTAGTGATCTCTTTTTTCAATTTTGATGCAGGAATATCTACCACCATGTGTCCAGCGGCGTTAGCATTTCTGATTCGGGTCAAATAATCTGCAATAGGATCTGTAAACATATTTTTTAATTATTGAATTACCAGCTGGCTTTTGTTACACCTGGAATTAATCCTTTATTAGCCATTTCACGAAAAGTTACCCTTGAAATTCCAAACTGACGGATATAACCTTTAGGACGTCCAGTCAATTTACAACGGTTGTGCATTCTGACTGGAGAAGCATTGCGCGGCAATTTTTGTAAAGATTCGTAATCCCCAGCTTCTTTCAGGGCTTTTCTTTTTGCAGCATACTTAGCAACGGTTTTAGCTCTTTTTCTCTCGCGAGCTTTCATTGATTCTTTAGCCATAATTAACTCTTTTTAAAGGGTAGTCCCAATTCACTCAACAACGACTTTGACTCTTTATCGGTTTGGGCAGACGTAACAAAGGAAATGTCCATTCCTGATATTTTATTAACCTTATCTATATCGATCTCAGGGAAAATGATTTGCTCGGTAACTCCCAAGTTATAATTGCCTCTTCCATCGAAACCATTAGCTTTTACACCTTGGAAATCTCGTACCCTAGGAAGTGCAGTGGTGACCAATCGATCTAAGAATTCGTACATACGCTCTCCTCTTAAAGTTACTTTGGCACCAATAGGCATTCCTTTACGTAACTTGAAAGCAGCAACATCCTTTTTAGAAATAGTTGCAATGGCTTTTTGACCAGATATTCCTGTCAATTCATCCAATGCGTAATCGATCAATTTTTTATCGGCTACAGCAGCACCCACACCGCGGCTAATGACAATCTTTTGCAGTCTAGGAACTTGCATTACGTTGACGTAGCCAAATTCTTCCTTCAACGTCGCAACAATGCGATCGTTATATTCTTTTTTAAGTCTAGATTGATAACTCATTATACTACTTCGTTATTTTTTTTTGCAAAACGAACCTTGTTTCCATCTTCCACTCTGAATCCTACTCGCGTGGCTTCACCATCAGCAGTTGTCAATGAGAGATTTGAAATATGGATCGGTGCTTCTTTTTCGATAATTCCTCCTTGTGGATTTTGGGCACTTGGCTTGGCGTGCTTTTTAATTAAATTAACGCCTTCCACAATGGCTTTGTTTTGATCACGCATCACCTTGACCACTTTCCCTTCAGAACCTTTGTGTTCTCCAGCAATAACCAGTACTTTATCGTCTGTTTTAATTTTTATCTTTCCCATAACTATGGTTTAAAGCACCTCTGGTGCTAATGATACGATTTTCATAAACTGTTTGTCACGAAGCTCTCTAGCAACGGGACCAAATACACGTGTTCCTCTCATTTCTCCTGTAGGATTCAACAATACACAGGCATTGTCATCAAAACGAATATAAGAACCATCTGCACGTCGAACCTCTTTGGTTGTTCGTACAACAACGGCCTGGGAAACTTGTCCTTTTTTGACAGTTCCCGAAGGAGAGGCTTCTTTGACAGACACCACGATTTTGTCCCCGAGGGAAGCATATCGTCTTTTGGTTCCACCCAATACTCTGATGGCCAATACTTCTTTGGCACCTGTGTTGTCAGCTACTTTTAATCTGGATTCTTGTTGTAACATTGTTATTTAGCTCTTTCTATTATTTCAACCAAACGCCAGCATTTTGATTTACTCAAAGGACGCGTTTCCATCATTTTTACAGTATCACCGATGTTACAATCATTGAGATCATCGTGTGCAACGTACTTTTTGGTCTTTAATACAAATTTACCGTACATCGGGTGCTTTACCCTTTTGACCTCTGATACAACGATGGACTTCTCCATTTTATTGCTGGTCACAATTCCGATACGTTCTTTTCTTAAATTTCTATTTTCCATAACGCTAGGCGGTAATTTCATTTTGCTTGGCACTAATAGCCGTTAATAATCTGGCTACTGTTCTTCTGGCCGTTTTAATCTGCAATGGATTTTCAAGGGGGCTAACTGCATGATTCATTTTCAAATCTGAGAGTTGTTTTTGAAACTCTGCTAGCTTGTCTTGCAAGTCCTCAAGGGATAATTTTTCGATTTCTGATGTTTTCATTTTCTTCTAAAATTAGGCTTGAAAATCTCTAGCAATGATGAATTTGGTTTTAACAGGTAACTTCTGTGCAGCCAATCTTAATGCTTCTTTCGCAACGTCCATGGGAACACCTGCAATTTCAAACATGATTCTACCCGGCTTAACCACCGCGACAAAATATTCGGGAGCTCCTTTACCTTTACCCATACGTACTTCCAAAGGCTTTTTGGTAATGGGCTTGTCTGGAAAAATCTTGATCCACAATTGCCCCTCTCTTTTCATGTATCGAGTAGCAGCAATTCTTGCCGCTTCAATTTGTCTGGAGGTAATAAATTTTGAATCCAAAGACTTGATACCGAACATACCATTGGAAAGCTGATTTCCTCTTTGGGACAATCCCTTCATGCGCCCTTTCTGCGCTTTACGGAATTTGGTTCTTTTAGGTTGTAACATTTTACCTATCTATTATTGTTGTTTCTTCTTCTTTGCTGGCGTCCACCGGCTCCTCCGCCTTTGTTATTTCCGCCACCTGATTTTTTGGACATTCCTACTAGAGGGGAAAGTTCTCGTTTTCCAAAGACCTCTCCTTTCATGATCCACACCTTAATACCTAAGCGACCATAAGTAGTATGCGCTTCTACCAATGCGTAGTCAATATCTGCTCTAAAAGTGGACAATGGGATTCTTCCTTCTTTATAGGACTCAGTTCGAGCCATCTCGGCACCATTCAATCGACCAGCAATTTGAATTTTGATACCCTCAGCATTCATTCGAATCGAGGCAGCAATGGCCATTTTGATCGCACGTCGGTAGGAAATTCTACTTTCAATTTGTCGGGCAACACTGGCAGCCACCAACTGGGCGTCTAACTCAGGACGTTTGATTTCAAAAATATTGATTTGAATGTCCTTATTGGTGATTTTCTTAAGTTCTTCTTTAAGCTTATCTACTTCTTGACCTGCTTTACCAATAATGATACCCGGACGGGCTGTAGTAATGGTAATGGTGATCAGTTTTAAAGTACGCTCAATGATAACATTAGAAACGCTGGCTTTGGCCAAACGGGCATGGATATATCTTCTGATTTTATCGTCTTCAGCCAATTTATCTCCATAATTACGACCGCCATACCAATTAGAGTCCCATCCTCTGATGATTCCCAAGCGATTACCGATAGGGTTGGTTTTCTGTCCCATATTAATTTTCTAAATTATTAGCTCCTAGAACCAAGGTTACGTGATTCGAGCGTTTTCTAATTCTGTGTGCTCTTCCTTGTGGAGCAGGACGAAGACGTTTAAGCATCTTCCCACCATCCACTTTAATTTCTTTTACAAATAAAGCAGCTTTTTCAACATCAGCTTCTTCGTTTTTGGCTTGCCAATTCGAGATAGCAGAAACCAAAAGTTTTTCCAATTTTCTGGAAGCTTCTTTGGGGCTAAATTTCAAAATAGCCAAAGCCTTATTTATATCTTCTCCTCTAACTTGGTCAGCAACCAATCTCATTTTACGAGGTGAAGTAGGACAATTGTTCAGTTTGGCGAAAGCGATACTTTTGTTCGCTTCTTTCTTTGCCGCTGCAGATTCTCTTTTACGCTTTCCCATGTCCGTAAATTATTTTTTTCCTTTATTTTTTGCCCCAGCATGTCCTCTAAAGGAACGGGTGGGGGAAAATTCTCCTAATTTGTGACCGACCATGTTTTCCGTAACATATACAGGAACAAATTGGCGTCCGTTGTGAACACCAATGGTCTGACCCACAAAATCGGGGGTAATCAATGAAGCACGAGACCAAGTTTTGATCACTGCTTTTTTATTTTCTTCTACGTTTTTCTGAACCTTTTTTTCAAGGCTAAGCGCAACGAAGGGTCCTTTTTTTAATGAACGAGCCATATAATTATTTTTTTCTGCGTTCTATGATGAATTTATTACTCACTTTGGTTTTAGAACGGGTTCTAAATCCTTTAGCAGGAATACCATTTTTAGATCTTGGATGCCCTCCAGAAGCACGTCCTTCACCACCACCCATGGGGTGATCGACAGGGTTCATGGCTACAGGTCGGGTTCTAGGTCTTCTTCCAATCCAGCGGGAACGTCCTGCCTTACCAGAAACCAACAACTGATGGTCAGAATTTGAAACGACTCCAATAGTCGCCATACATGTGGTAGGGATGGATCGGGTTTCTCCAGAAGGTAATTTGATGGTAGCCAGTTTTCCGTCACGCGCCATCAATTGTGCAAAAGCACCTGCACTTCTAGCAATAACAGCTCCAGCACTAGGATTCAATTCAATACAGGAAATGATGGTACCCAATGGAATTTTGGACAACAACAATGCGTTACCCACTTCTGGGGCAGCATTTGCTCCCGAACTTATTTTCTGTCCTACTTGGAGACCGTTTTGTGCAACGATGTATCGCTTTTCGCCGTCTTTGTATTCCAACAATGCGATAAATGCGGTACGATTGGGATCGTATTCAATAGACTTTACTTCGGCAACAACATCAAATTTGTTACGCTTGAAATCGATGATACGATATCTCTTTTTGTGTCCACCTCCACGGTGACGGACGGTCATTTTCCCTCTGTTGTTTCTTCCTCCAGTACGCTTCTTCGGAACGAGCAAACTCTTCTCCGGCTTATCAGTAGTAATTGCGTCAAATCCATTTACTACTCTAAAACGCTGTGCGGGGGTTACTGGCTTTAATTTTCTTACTGACATCAGACGCGTTTAAAGATTACTATAAAAGTCTATGGCATCACCTTCAGCAACTTGAACCAAAGCTTTTTTGGTCGCATTGGTTTTACCTGATTGGATACCTGTTTTGGTATATTTTGTTTTTCTTTCGGGTCGATAGTTGAGAGTTCTTACTTTCTCAACTGAGACACCGTAAGCAGCTTCTACTGCTTTTTTGATTTCCACCTTGTTCGCTTTGGTATTGACCAAAAAACTATAACAGTTATTTAGCTCACTGGCGGCAGTGGCTTTTTCGGTAATTATAGGTTTTATTAAAATATCCATTGCGTTATGCTTTGTTTAAAATGGTCTGGATTTCGGTAACAGCGCTTTCAAATAAAACCAAACTTAAAGCGTTGGTTATTTGGTAAGTGCTTAATTCTGAGTTTATTACAACTTTAGAATGTGCCAAATTTCGAGAGGACAAATATACATTATTATTTGGTTCACCCAAGACGACCAAAGACTTTTTGTCTGAAAGACCTAAAGCTTTTAAAACATCTAAATAGCCTGATGTTTTCGGGGATTCCATTTGAAAATCTTCAACGATCAAAATGGACTTTTCTTTCGCCTTTATGCTCAAAGCAGATTTTCTAGCCAAGCGTTTTACTTTCTTGTTAACCTTTTGGTTATAATCTCTAGGGGTTGGGCCAAAAATTCGACCTCCACCTCGAAAGATAGGACTCTTTATACTGCCCGCACGAGCAGTACCCGTTCCTTTTTGCTTCTTGATCTTGCGGGTACTTCCCACAATTTCCGCTCTTTCTTTGGACTTATGATTTCCTTGGCGCTTGTTTGCCAAATGTTGTTTAACATCCAGATATATGGCGTGATCGTTAGGATCAATTCCAAAAACTGAGGGGTCTAACTTGACCTTTCTTCCAGTCTCTTTTCCTTTATTATTAAGTACTGATAATTCCATTATTTCCGAACGATTACGTAAGAATTTTTGTGACCAGGAACACAGCCTTTGACCACTAAAAGATTCTTATCAGTTACTACTTTTACTACAGAGAGGTTTTGCACCTTTACTTTTTCATTCCCCATTTGTCCTGCCATACGCATCCCTTTAAAGACACGTGCAGGATAGGAGGCCGCTCCAATAGAACCGGGTGCTCTCAATCGGTTATGCTGACCGTGAGTGGCCTGACCAACTCCTGCAAATCCATGGCGTTTGACAACCCCTTGGAAACCTTTTCCCTTGGAGGTACCCGATACATCGACAAATTCTCCTTCTTTAAAATGATCTACCGATATGGTATCTCCTAATTTATATTCTTCTTCAAAATTCTGGAATTCGACAAGCTTTTTCTTCGGAGCCGTATTTGCTTTTTTGAAATGCCCTTTGGCGGCATTGGTGGCTCTTTTTTCTGCCTTGTCATCGAAACCCAGTTGAAGTGCATCATACCCGTCAACCGCTTTGGTTCTGACTTGGGTAACCACACATGGTCCTACCTCCAAGACAGTACAAGGGATGTTCTTCCCTTTTTCGTCAAAGAGACTGGTCATGCCGATTTTTCTTCCTATTAACCCAGACATTGATTTATTGTTTTATAATTAAACTTTGATTTCTACTTCTACTCCACTAGGCAATTCCAACTTCATCAAAGCATCAATGGTCTTTGAAGAAGAACTGTAAATGTCCAGCAAGCGTTTGTATGAACTTAATTTGAATTGTTCTCTCGACTTTTTATTTACGTGAGGAGAACGCAATACTGTAAAAATTTTCTTGTGCGTGGGTAAAGGGATAGGCCCAGTTACAACAGCACCTGTTGTTTTTACGGTCTTTACAATTTTATCAGCAGACTTGTCCACCAAGTTATGATCGTAAGATTTTAATTTTATTCTAATTTTTTGGCTCATATTTAAGCTTTATGCGTTGTTACCTTTAATGTCTGCAATTACACCTTCAGATATATTAGAGGGTGTCTCGGCGTAGTGGTCAAACTCCATAGTGGAAGTGGCACGGCCCGAAGAGAGTGTTCTTAGAGAAGTTACATAACCAAACATTTCCGATAAAGGAACTTCGGCTTTGACGACTTTAGAACCTGCTCTGTCATCCATAGAGTTCACTTGTCCTCTACGTCGGTTCAAATCTCCCACAATATCTCCCATGTTTTCTTCTGGCGTTAAAACTTCCAGTTTCATAATGGGCTCCATGATCACCGCTCGAGCAGCTCTTGCAGATTCTTTGAATCCTAATTTAGCAGCCAATTCAAAAGATAGGGAATCCGAATCCACTGGGTGGAAAGAACCATCTTTCAAAGTTACTTTCATGGCATCTACTTCAAATCCAGCTAAAGGTCCATTTTTCATGGAATCTCTAAAGCCTTTTTCTACAGAGGGAATGTATTCTTTAGGAATATTACCCCCTTTGATTACATTGACGAATTCTAATCCAACCTTTCCTTCTTCAGCTGGCTCAAGGGTAAATACAATATCTGCAAATTTACCACGACCACCCGTTTGTTTTTTGTAAACCTCACGGTGGTCTGCAACAGCAGTAAGAGCTTCTTTGTATTCTACCTGAGGTTGTCCTTGGTTAACTTCCACCTTGAACTCACGTCTCAATCGGTCGATAATAATATCCAAATGCAACTCTCCCATTCCAGAAATTACGGTTTGTCCTGAAGCTTCGTCTGTTTTGACTTGAAAAGTAGGATCCTCTTCAGCTAGCTTGGCCAGAGACATACCGAGTTTGTCAACATCGGCTTTGGTTTTTGGCTCGACAGCAATCCCGATAACAGGGTCAGGGAAATCCATGCTTTCCAATATGATCGGAGATTTTTCCGCAGATAGCGTATCTCCTGTTTTGATGTCCTTAAATCCAACTGCTGCTCCAATGTCCCCTGCCTCAATAAAATCAATGGCATTTTGTTTGTTGGAATGCATTTGATAGATTCGTGAAATACGCTCTTTCTTTGCAGTACGATTGTTCAATACGTAGGATCCCGCATCCAATCTTCCAGAATAAGCTCTAAAGAAGGCCAAACGCCCTACATAAGGATCGGTTGCAATTTTAAAAGCTAAGGCAGAGAAAGGTTCGCTTACCTCAGGCTTTCTCGAAATTTCATTGCCAGTATCAGGATCAGTTCCCACAATAGCTTCTTTGTCCTCTGGTGAAGGCAAGTAGCGACAAACAGCATCCAAAAGAAACTGTACACCTTTGTTTTTGAATGAGGATCCACAAATCATGGGAATAATACTCATTTCTTGAGTTGCAGCTCTCAATGCATTATGAACTTCGTCTTCTGTAATAGAGTCTGGATCTTCAAAATATTTTTCTAGAAGGCTCTCGTCGTATTCGGCAACTGCCTCGATCAATTGACCTCTGAGGGTCTCTGCTTCTTCTTTTAAGTCTTCTGGAATATCGATTACATCGAATGTAGATCCGAAGTTATCATCATGCCATACAATGGCACGGTTTTTCACCAAATCAACAATTCCTCTAAAGTCTTCCTCATCTCCAATGTTCAAAACAATAGGAACAGCATTGGACTTTAGCATGTCTTTTACCTGTTGACATACATTGAGAAAGTTTGATCCTTGTCGGTCCATCTTGTTGACAAAACCAATACGAGGAACTTTGTAGTTGTCTGCCAAACGCCAGTTGGTCTCTGACTGTGGCTCTACCCCGTCAACAGCCGAAAATAAAAAAACCAATCCATCGAGAACTCTGAGTGATCGGTTTACCTCGACCGTAAAATCTACGTGGCCGGGGGTATCAATTATATTGAAGTGGTAACCCTTAGCATCTGCTGTAGGCTTGCCTTGTTCCGTTGGGAACTGCCAAGTACAAGTAGTAGCAGCAGAGGTAATGGTAATTCCTCTTTCTTGTTCTTGCTCCATCCAATCCATGGTGGCAGCACCATCGTGAACTTCACCGATCTTGTGACTCACTCCAGTATAAAACAAGACCCTTTCGGTAGTGGTTGTTTTTCCTGCATCAATGTGAGCAGCAATACCAATATTTCGAGTATATTTTAAATCTCTTGCCATTTTTGATTAAAATCTGAAGTGTGAGAATGCTTTGTTGGCTTCAGCCATTTTGTGAGTATCAACTCTTTTCTTCACGGCAGCGCCTTCTTCTTTTGCAGCAGCCAACACCTCTTGGGCAAGGCGAAGGGCCATTGATTTTTCATTTCGCTTTCGAGCAGCAGTAATCAACCATTTCATGGCTAAGGATACTTTTCTGTCTGGGCGAATCTGCATTGGGATTTGAAAAGTCGCTCCTCCTACCCTTCTACTTCTTACCTCCACGTGAGGCATGACATTCGATAGGGCATCTTTCCACAATTCGAGTGGCGTTTTTTCTTCGTCTTGATTGCGCTCTTCAACAATAGTCATGGCATCATAAAAAATATTGAAGGCAGTAGATTTTTTTCCGTCCCACATCAACATGTTTACAAAACGAGTAACCAATTGGTCGTTGAATTTAGGATCGGGAAGTAGGGGGCGCTTTTTAGCTTGTCTTTTTCTCATAATTAGTGATCAAGGAATTAAGGCTATTTTTTAGGTCGTTTAGCACCGTATTTTGAACGGCGTTGAAGGCGACCTTCCACACCAGCGGTGTCGAGTGCCCCTCTTACAATGTGATAACGGACTCCCGGTAAATCCTTAACTCTTCCGCCACGGACCAATACTATCGAGTGCTCTTGGAGGTTGTGTCCTTCTCCGGGTATATAAGCATTGACCTCTTTTCCATTGGTCAAACGAACCCTTGCAACTTTTCGCATTGCTGAGTTCGGCTTTTTGGGTGTAGTGGTGTACACTCGGGTACAAACACCACGTCTTTGTGGACACGAATCCAAAGCCGCCGATTTACTCTTCTTGGTAATGGTGACTCTTCCTTTTCGTACTAATTGTGCTATCGTTGGCATA
>Ga0115571_1000946_pt1 | contig 21161 bp, 24 predicted proteins | sample COGITO_mtgs_1205_FD_87293 | JGI IMG/M metagenome (GOLD analysis project Ga0115571, IMG submission 87293) | Pelagic marine microbial communities from North Sea - COGITO_mtgs_120531 | ecosystem: Environmental > Aquatic > Marine > Epipelagic | place: Germany:Helgoland, sampling site Kabeltonne...
AGCAAGAAGGTTCTCTCAACAGTTTCACAGGTGAGGGAGCACAAGTCTCAAGCAACAACAATACTACCGACACATCTAGTACAACCCAGAACACATACAACGGTGCAGGATCAGCAAGCGAGATACCTGTAGGTAGCGCCATAAGTCCTAGTTACATGAGTAACGGTATGGACACCTGTTTAAAAGGCACAGGGGGTTCATTACAGACGGTAGGGGTTGGATTTAGCAGTGGCGGGTATAACATTGACCCTGAGTGTAACAGGCGCAGAGACGCAAAGGTTCTTTCCGATCTAGGTATGAAGGTAGCCGCGATAGCAAGAATGTGTCAGTCAGAAGATGTATGGCTAAGTATGTTTACATCTGGAACACCCTGTCCTATCCAACAGCAAGGCAGACTAGTTGTAGGTAAACGAGCGTTTCTTGTTATGAAGATGAATCCAGAATTACACATCCCATCTTATGGTCGTGTTGGAAGAAACTATACCGACAACCAAAAATGGTTTAACTCAATACTTGGAATAGGTGTCGAAACCGATGAAGAACAACCTGACAATAGCGAGTCTATTAGCGATAAGTTCCGTAGTTCACTCAAATCAACTTGATGACTTAATTGATGCATCATCTGCGATTGTAGATCAGATCGACAGAGGTATTATGTTGGTAGGAGCCGCAACAGAGTATTCACACCACGGTGATGCGTTAAGCGATGGCACATTGTCTACTTCCGCGCACATATCTACTGCACAGCTTGAAGCCTACAACAGCGCACTTATGGGGATGCAACAATATATGCCCTATGGCTCAGTAGCCGATGTATTGGAAAACGCGGCGGTTGAACAGTTAGAACTTATGGACAACGCTATAGAAACTTTCACTGAAGTTACGGTGGACATGATTACTGTAGTTCAAGTTGCTGAGATTAGTGAGCAAGCGGTCACTCCAGATGATAAAGCTGAAGTGCAGATGTTTGTTTCTGACAATTCTGAGACACTTCAGATTTCACAAGAAGATGTTGAAACATACAATCAAAGTGTCGATGATATTGAAACTCACGCCAACACCGCATCTGCTTACATCGCTGTAGCCGCAAACGCTGAAGCTGTAGAGTTCTTACAAACAGGCGCTGAAAACAATAATGCAGATGCCGCTGAAGCCACCCTGTCTTATGACGCTAATATGCAGTGGGTTCGTATGGGGTGGGCTAACACTAGTAATGGGACTGCTGTAATGCTAAATGGCGGCAACTTTGGGATGTCAAATTTATATGCCTCAGAGCCTGACATATTAGTAGCAGGTACTGAATCAGAGTTTTATCAGACAAGCCCTGTAGCTTTAGGTTATGAGTGCTTTATGAATCAAACGGACTGTGAAATATGAGTTTAGAAGATACTGAACTGAAAATTGGTAACACTTCATTTAAGGGTGTGTATATCGCAATTCTGTTTAGCCTAGCTACTACGCTAGGTGGAGGAGTCTGGACTGCATCCAGTTTATACTCAAGATTGGAAGCCGTTGAGTCCATATCTGTTCCCGATATTGTTCCGTTAGAAGAAAAGGTGTTGCTGATTGAGCAAGAACTAAAAGCCAACGATGTCTCACAGTTACAAGGCAAACTAGCTACGTTAGGCACTAATCTTGTCACTATATCGACACAGCAAGACAAGCTGTTACTTATAAACGACAGTGTTTCTGAATTGAAACAAAATGTCATTGAAATGCAGACAACAGTCCAGAAAGCAGAGATGGTGACTAAAGAGGTAGAAGGATTCCAGAAACAGGTAGACGCTGTAAAGCGTGACGTTCAAGACCTGTGGGATGGCATGGACTACCTTAGTAATCCGCTAAATTAGAGGATTTTTGGAGATATATTCAACTTGAGGTAGAATATGCCCTAAAGGGGTGTATATTATTGACTCTACACGGATAGGTCAGTCAGGTGAATATCTAGCTTCCGCAGTGCTACAACGCCACTTCATGGCGATAGCTTACCCCAACATTCCAACAGCATACGACCTCACAGTTCAAACCAAGTCTGGCGACTTTCTTAAATGCCAAGTTAAAACATCAGACACATTAGAAACTGTGAACGGTAGTAACTACTGGCGTTTCCATACCAGTAGGCAAAAGGGTCATTACACAACAAGCGATGTCGATTTCTTTGCTTTTGTGGTTTTACCACAACGCCTTTGTTTCTTTGAGTTGGCTGAAGATATATGCGGAAAACTTAATCACAGAATACCTGAGTCAAAAGCGACACTAGAAAACGAAAAAGACAACATAAATAACGTGTTAGGGCGATGGATAGTAGATGAGTAAATTCACATATAAATATTTCAAAGTAAGCGATTTTGACTGTCAGGAAACAGGTGAGAATCGCATGGAAGAAGAGTTTATTAAGAGACTGGATTTACTGCGTGGAGCCTGTGGTTTTCCTTTTATTGTAACCAGTGGATACCGCGACCCCTCACACAGCGTGGAGCGAAACAAGAAAAATGGCGGTGGGATGCACACAAAAGGTGTAGCCGCTGACATCCGTATTTCAAACGGAAAACAACGATACGACATTATCAAAAACGCGATGGCAATGGGGTTTACAGGTATTGGCATCGCTAAAACCTTTGTTCATGTAGACACCAGAGAAGACACGCCAGTGGTATGGACTTACTAACGGATAAAACGAAAATGACCGAAGAAGCAAAACAAACTGTTGATGTTTTGGCGGCAAGCACTGGGTTCTTCTCACTGGTTGCGTGGCTACCGCCCGTGGCATCTCTTCTTACAATTGTGTGGCTCGGCATTAGGATTTACGAGAGTGACACAGTGCAAGGGTTGCTAAATAAAAAATGAATATTTTAGGTGGCATGATAGGCGCAGTGGCTGATCTCGGTAAAAGTTATTTAGGTAACAAAGCCGCAGAGAAACAGGCTAAACATAAAGCCAAAATCACCATGATTGAGAACGATGCCGACTGGGAATCTAAGATGGCTGAGGCTTCTAATTCGTCATTTAAGGATGAATTTTTCGTAATTGTTTTAAGTTTTCCATTGTTTTTTATCGGCTATGCAGTAGGCGTAGATGACCCCGCAATAATAGACAGGGTAAAAGAAGGTTTCAACGCACTTAGCCAATTGCCTGAGTGGTATCAATACTTATTATTTATTGCTGTCAGTTCTAGCTTTGGTATCAAAGGTGCTGACAAAATTATGAACTTGAGGAAGAAATAAGATGGGATTAGAAACAGCTACTTACATTAGTGATTTTAATGTCAATAACCCTACGCAAAACGACCCCGTAGGTGAAGGCGATAATCATATCAAAATGATTAAATCTGCTTTAAAAACTACTTTTTCAGGCATAACGGGTGAGGTTACTGGAACACACACCGCTATAAACAGTGCGGTTGCGGCGGCTAACGCGGCAACAAACGCAAACACCGCAAGCACAATAGTTAAAAGAGACGCATCAGGTAACTTTACCGCAGGCACAATCACAGCGGCTCTGACGGGTGACGTAACGGGCGCTGTGACTGGTGACGTAACTGGCAATGTAACGGGTGACTTAACAGGCGCTGTAACTGGCGATGTAACTGGCGATGTAACTGGTAACGTAACGGGTAATGTAACGGGTAATGTTAGCGGTTCCTCTGGTAGTTGCACGGGAAATGCGGCATCTGCAACTACTGCGGCGGCTTGTTCAGGAAATGCGGCATCCGCAACTACTGCGGCGGCTTGTTCTGGTAATGCGGCAACCGCGACCACTGCGGCGGCTTGTACAGGAAATGCGGCATCTGCATCTACTGCGGCGGCTTGTACAGGAAATGCGGCAACCGCAACTACTGCGGCGGCTTGTTCTGGCAATGCGGCATCTGCAACCACTGCGGGTGATGTGGACGGGTTTAGCATTTCAACATCCTCCTCTGGCAATAACGCTAACACTATTTATTTTAGGACTTGAAAATGCCTATTTTTAAAGGCGCTACAGAAATTAAAGACATTAAAATCGGTACTACCGAAATTAATGAGGTGTATGTTGGTGCAAATAAGGTGTGGGAAAGAGCGTTATCGTTTGTCATAACCAATGATTACTCCGATGTCACAACTAATCATAGTTATAACAGTTGGACCAGACAAATTCTTGCGGGGTACACTACTTTAACAACCCTATACACTACTTTATCTGAAAGTGATATATCGCCAGAGCCGCCAAATTTTGACGCATCGACATACACGGGTTCTACTCCGTGGTTGTACCAGTTTAACTATTATAAGTTTGAGTCAAGCGGTACAGGCACTACTCCCGTAGACCAAGTTCAGCTTTGGATTAACCACGATCAGTATGAATCCGTATCAAACGATGGGTGGACTTCAGTAACCGTTGGTAGTACCACTCTTAATAGGGCTGATGCTACTTATTCAGATAACCCACAGCTGACAGTTTGGACTTGGACAAGTGTAGGAAACCCCTTTGGGACTACTGTTGGCGGTTCGGTGGATGTGAAGTTCACATGACTTACATACCTCTTAGGCAAATAGGTTCTGGCGGGATCGTAAGCGATCAGAATCCTTACGATTTAGAATTAACGCAGTTTCCTGACGGCAACAATGTGGCGTTCCACGATGGATATTTAGGAACGACTTTAGGTTACACGCTTGAGACAGATCAAACTGTAGTTGGTGATGACAACGGAACACCGACCTACACAAGTAAACAACTGACGGGCATTAAAGGGTGGATGGCTGACGGTGATAGTACGTTAATAGTTGGTTCTTTAAATAAACTTTACCGTTGGGATGGTAGCACTTTCGATGATGTAACCCGAACGGCGAGCGACTATACAAACAGCCCCAAATGGCAGGTGGAGCAAATGGGTCTTGGTATGTTAGCTAATAATGGCGCAAACGTACCTCAGTATATGGAGCCTGATTATACTAATTTTGTAGATTTACCTAGTTTCCCATCTGCTATCACAACTCAGTGCATAAAACCTTATAGGTCTTTCTTAGTCATGCTTGGGTATGAGGAGGGCGGTAATTCGTACCCTTACACTGTCAGATGGTCAGACGCATACGACCCCCGTGGATACCCTGCCAGTTACAGCATCACGGACACGACAACATTAGGTGGTGAAAATGTCCTTTCAGGTAATAACGGGCAGTTAGTAGATCAATTAACTTTGAACAACGCACAGATTATTTACGCCGAGCGAGGCGTGTTTGCGATGGATTATGTTGGCGCTCCATTCGTGTTTACATTTAGGGATGTGTTTAACGATGACGGCATAATAAACCGTGGCGCGGTAGCTTCATTCTTCAATCAACATTTGGTTGTGGGTAATAATGATATCTATGTACACGATGGCAACCAAAAACGAAGTATAGTTGACAGGAAGGTTAGAAGAACATTTTTTAACGCAGTCGCTGATACAAGAAGTATATATTGTCAAACGGTAACGGACAGATCAGAAGTTTGGATTTGCTATGCCGACAGTGATGCACCAGACAGAACTTCAGCTAACCGAGCATTAGTATATAACTGGACGCAAGATTCTTTCACCTTCATAGATTTACCTAGCATTCGTCAGCTAACCGTATCTGAGGTTATAGACCCAAGCGGTGGGTGGGATGACGCATATACAGAAGATATTAGATGGGATGAAAGTAGCCTATATTGGTCTAATGCTTCTCGGACAACAGAAGCAGATAGCCTACAGGTTTTTGGTGTAGACACTGAGAACTCTAAGATATATCTAATGAATAACTCCCACGGGGCAGATGGATCAACAATAAACTCGTATGTAGAATCTACCAAAATAGATTTAGATGTTGTTTTAGGTAAGGCAACAAACAACATTAAACAGATCAAAGGTATTATGCCGCAGATTAGGGGCGCAGGCGTAGTTAATGTGTCTCTAGGTGTCTCAGATGCACCACAGGATCCTGTAACATGGCAGTCCACGGTGGGTTATAATATTGATACAGATCATAAGATTGATTTTAGATCGTGCGGCAGATACTTTGCCATTCGCGTTCAATCTAACAGCAATACAGACCACTGGCAGTTAACTGGTCTGGATATAGATGTAGAAGAGGTTGCAAGCCGATGAGCTTTCAGCCTACATCAACTCAAGCAACATCAGTTGCGGACTTGCGGTCATGGATCAGCAACGAACTCGTAAGAGTTTCAAATGCTTTTCTCACTTCATCGCAAACAACCACACTCCCCTTATTAACAGTCGCTCCTGCAAAGCCTCAAATCGGTCAAATTGTATTTGCGGATGGCGGCAATTGGAATCCCCAACTCCCTAATGGTCGTGGTCTTTACTACTACGACACAGGCGGTTGGGTTCACATAGCATAGGTATATAAAATGTTTAGTTTTGGCGGTTCATCATCAAAATCAAAATCAGAAAGTGAATCAAAGACATTTGTTGATCCGAATCAGCAACCGTATCTGGATGACATCAATCAGAAAGCGCAAAGCCTCAACGCTCAAGGTATGCCTGTTGAAGGTGTTGCGGGTATTAACCCAACGCTTCAAAACTCACTGGATACCCAAAACCAAGCGGGTCAGATGCAAACCTCTGCGGGTACGGGTCTTATGAATGTCGGTTCTGCTCAAATGAGTGGCACAACTAACGCGCTGAATTATGCCAACAACGCAATGGGAGAAAACACATCGGGTCAAGCACTACAGACAGGTGCTAACTTTGGCAACCAGATGGCAGATAACACAAACCAGATTCAAGGATCGCAAGGCATTGGCGTGAATCACAGTATGGCAGGCAACATGGCGAGCAATGCATCGCAGGCTAATACTGTTCAGAATCGAGGATTCAATCAATCTAACATTAATAACTATATTAATAACGATGTTATGTCTGGTCAGATAGATGCTATGAGTCGAGACGTAACTCGTAACCTTCGAGAAAACGAACTGACAGGTAATGCCGCCGCCGCTATCGGTGGAGGCAATATGGGGTCTTCGCGTAAGCAGATGTTAGATTTCGGCTCATCGCAACGTGCGGCTGATCGTATTGCTGATGCGTCTTCTAACATAAGAAGCAACGCATATAACAATGCTATGAACATAGAATCTAACCGCGCATCGCAAAACGCTAACATAGCTTCTGGTAACAATCAGTTTAACGCAGGCGCACAGAACACGTTGATGGGGCAAGGTTACAGTATTGATTCTAACCAGTTGCAAGGTAATCTAAACAGAGATCAGCAAGCTAATATGTCAAACCAAAACGCTGTGAACAGTGCTAATCAATTCGGCACAAATATTGGCGCAAATCAATTCAACCAATCAGTGCAAAATCAACAATTTGGTGCAAACATGGCTCAAAACATTGGTCAGGGCGGCGTTAATAACATGGTATCTGGTCAAAACATGATGAATACTGGTGTTAATCAGTCACAGGGGGCGGGACAGTATCAACGTGATTACGATCAACAGCTTCTTAATCAAGATTATCGTGAAGACATGGCTCCGTATCAGTCTCTTGAGTTCTACGATCAGATGGTTGGCGATCCAACTAAACTCAGTGAAGCCAGTTCATCAAGCAGTGGCAAAAGCAAATCTCTTAGTTTCGGATTCGGTTCATAGGTACATATAAATGAGAAATTATTTAACAAGTAAAGGGTTACTTCAGGACGGTAGCGAACAGCAAGCGTTACTTCAAGAGGGTGCAGGGGCGCTTAACACTCAAGTTGAGTCTATGCTACCCTTTGTCCCTCAAAACCCACGAGAACTAGTCAAGATGCAAAGGTCTATGGTTCCCACTGGTGAGACACAGCTTGTTGGAGATCAGCAAGTCCCAACTTTTGTCACTCCAGAAAACGCCATATATAAGAAAAACAAGGATATGTTTGAAGGCTTAGAGCAAAAAGCCACTTCTGACTTTGAGCGTAAAGTGAATAACCCTTTCTTTAAAGTGGGTGACTTTATAACGGATGTCGCTAGAAACACTATCGGTGCTATCCCCAACTTCTTTACTGATGGAGAGGCGTTCAAAGCTGACCCTAGTAAAAAAACAGTTGAAGGATATAAGGGTAGGTTGCAACAGCTAAGTGATTTGCAGACCGCTAACATACAGTATTTTACTGAGGGAAGAGGTAAACGAGCCGAGGCGTTAGCTACAGCGATTACAGGTGTAAATGATATTACACCAAGCCACTACACCGCTGAGTCTTTACAGGTGTTCCAACAAACTGGAAATTTTGATGACTTACAGAGATATAACGCTTTTGAGAGAATAACTGACGAAACTACAGGCGCTGTATACGACAAAAACAAATCGACTGGGGAGTTAATAGTCGTGAAGTCGCCAGAACAAGCGGCGGTAGAGAGACACGTTAGAACATTAGACGATAGTTATAACGAACAAGCGGCGTTATTTGCGGCGAATCAAGTTAAACAAGTGTCACGTTTACAAACGGCTAGATTTGAAACTAAGAACATACAAAAACAAATTCAGAACGCTAGAAACATTATTAATAGATATCCACAAGCCACAGGGTGGGGAAGTTTGATGAGTATGGTTCCTGACACCGAGGCGGCTCAGTTAGAAGGTTTACTTAAAACTTTACAGGCTAATGTTGCGTTTAAGGCTCTTCAAGAAATGCGAGCAAACAGCCCGACAGGTGGCGCGTTGGGTAACGTGTCTAATATTGAAATCGAACTTCTATACCAAAGCCTATCGCCAATATTGCAAAAAGGTGGGGTTCCTGAATTACTTAGCACACTTGATACTATCGAGAATGACGCAACGCAAACTCTCAAAGTTTTCGAGGAGGGCTACGCACAAAACCTAAGAACCTACGGTGGTCGTGAAGGCTTCACAATGGGTCAAAAAAGCGCCAATGTAGAATCAAAAGAAACACAGAACTCGCAGTTAAATCCGCAAGGTTTAGAAAGCAACGGCTATGTGTTACAGCAAGACGCTGACGGTAATCAAGCGTATGTGCATCCTACTACTAACGATATTGTAGAGGTTCCGAAATAATGGCTTTTAATCCTCAAACAGCTACACCTGTAAGACGGTTTGACCCCTCAACCGCAAAGCCTATTAACCAAGTAACTACAACGGCTGAACAGCCTGTGGATTACGATGTAACTAAGTCCATTAAAAACTTGCCAAAATCCACTATGGAAGTTGGTGGGGCTTTAGCCCACGCAGTTATGAATCCTATCGACACCGCTGTGGCTGTAGGTCAGCTATTAGGTAGCGGTGTTACGAACACCGCACAGCTAGGCGTTGACGCTTTGGGCATAGACTATGATTTTCCATATCAAGAAAAAGGTGAGCAGTTTGGAGGAATGCTTGCTGATAGATACGGAAGTGTAGACCGCGCCCAACAAACGCTTATGGATGACCCTGCGGGGGCGCTTTTAGACTTAGTGTCTGTCGTAGCCCCTGTTGCAGGGGGTGCTAAGAGTGCGGCTACCAGTGTAGCTAAAAACGCCACACAAGGTGGAAAGATGGCGGCTGTAGCTACCGCCGTTGCTAACGGCGCTGAGAAGACAGCGAGAATTGCAAACCTTGCTGACCCCGCTAGTTTGTTACTTAAAGCGCCTATGGTTTTAGGTGAGAGAATACTCGGTCAGCCAATATCACAAAGAATATATCAAAGTGCGATGAAACCTTCGCAAAAACTAGACATAAAAGATAAAAGACGGATTCTGCAAACAGGTTTGGAAAACGCCGCACTTCCCACATCGGCAAGCGTGGATAGAATACAAGGTAAAGCTAGAGATATTTTTAATCAAGTAGAAAATCTTGAAAACAATACGGCTTCGGGTGTCCTAGTGCCGCCAAACGAGGTTTTAAGAGATATAGACAAGGTGTATGCTAAGTATCCATACGGGCAAACTGAAGCGATAAAGCATCGGAAGCAAATTGAAAGCATTGTTGACGGTCAGCTTGAATCTAACGCTATGCGTGGCGGTAAGCAGATGACTATCCCTGAGATAGGAGCATTAAAAAGACAAAACTATAAAAACATAAACCAAAACAGAAAAAATAACGCAACGTCTCTACCGCACAAAGATGCATTAATGAACATTTCTAATGCGGCAAAAGAAATAATTGAAGAGGCAGTTCCTGAAGTTAAGCCCTTAAACGCAGAATATGGTCGTCTAGCTGAACTACTTGAAGTACAAGCCGCCGCCGCAGGAAGAACAGGCAACCACGACATTATTCCGTTTGGTGCGACCATGAAATCAGCGGCTTTAGGTTCTATGACAGACGTAGGTAGTTTGGCGACTACAGTGGCACCCTTCCTAGATTTAGGTAGACCTAAAGCTATGCTTGCTATAGCGGGAGATAGAGTGGGCAAAACTATTAATTCGTCAAAGGCTCCTGCGGGTAAAGCCGCGCTAGGCGGTAGATATGAAGAAGCAGTTTTAGCAGACGAGCAAGAAAGAGAGGCTGAAAAAACGCGTAGACAACTATCGAGGAAAGACTAATATGATGGAATTTTTTGCTAAAATGGCTATGGACAAGGCGGCTGATGAGGTTCTTGGAACTGTAACTAGAGAAGATAGAAATCGTGAGGCTATGTTCAACAGGACTAACCAATATTCGGCTAACGCGCCATTGCCTCAAATCCAAAACTCTGCTGATTTAATGGCAGGAACGAACAGTATGGCAGGCGTTAATAATGACGCGGCGGCAAACCTCACAAGCACAATGCCTGCTCTCCAGTTGGGCGGTGCGCTTTCAACACCTCAAATGTCAAGCGGTTCTGGCGTGTTATCAGACCCCAGCGAAGTAGAAACCGAAGAGCAGAGAAAACTTCGTGAAAGCTATGAAAATGTACCACCTGTAGCGGGTACTGCCTCACCACAAGGGTCGCCTTTGTTACGGTACTCGTAATGGGAATGCTTAATGTCGTAAAACAAAGTATAGAAAAGGGTCGTGAAAAGATAAAAGCCTACCACGCTTCACCGCATGACTTTGATAGGTTTTCTTCTGAACACATTGGTCAGGGTGAGGGCGCACAGGTTTATGGTCGCGGGTTATATTTTGGAGGCGCAGAAGAAACGGCTAAATTTTACAAAAAAAGCACTAACTTCATAGACAAGAAAAGACAGTTCCAAAGAGAATTACCTGATGATGCTTCCATAGATGAAGTATTGGAGATGAATGCAGAGGGTGCTTTTTCTCCTGAAATGACAGAACTTATAAATGCTTTAGAAGCAGATGATTTTTTAGGCTACGACTACCCCTCACAAGCAATAAGTGCAACATTCAGTAAAAACATTAGCGACTACGACCCTTCCCCACGCCTGTTAAAAGCCCGTGACAACGGGACAATGTACGAGGTAGATATTGATGCTTCGCCAGATGAGTTGCTCGATTGGGATGCACCTGTAAAACATCAAAGTGAGCATGTTAAGAAATCCTTAAATGAAAGCGGTTTGCTTGAGAAAATGCGGAACTTTGGGGCATTTAACGAGGGCGATATTGACAGCGGGTTAATGACTGGCAGACATATTTTACCTAGTGGGCGCAATCCAGATACAAGCGATTTAAAAGAAGCAGGAATAAAAGGGATTCAGTATGACGATGGTATGAGTCGAGGCACAAAAGCAGGCAATACTAAAAACTACGTTATATTTGATGACAAACTAATCTCAATCGCTAAGAAATACGGCGTTACCCTGCCTGTAGCATCTGCCATTCTTGCAGGCACTATGACACCAGAAGAGGCTCAAGCAGGCGCTCTAACCTCTGGATTGCGGAGAGTTATTGATGAAAGATATTCAAACCCTGTTGGGTCGTCAAACCCCCGAAAAGGCGTATTGGGTAAATCTGAAGAAGCCCCTGTTGGTATTGAAGAGCGTTCGCTTGATAGGGGTAACGATTTAAAGTTAGAAGAATTACAGGGACACCCTTACATACTGACGCAGTCGGATAGGTCTGCGGCAGGCGGTGTTGTACGTTCGGTACATGATAAAGAAATTGATGGTGTAAACCTTAGAGGTGGCAGGGATTTTATGTTTGATCCTGAGTCGCAAGGACAGGTTTGGGCATCTTTTCCACAGGTCGTAAAAGGCATACATAAAAGAGCGTCCGATCTAAGTGCGGAGCATGGCAAACCAACATTACTGTTACCATATGCGATGGCTCCAACGGGGATTGATTTCTCTAATATGCCCGTAGATGTGATGATAAATTATGCGCGTCAGGGAATGAGTAAATCAAATATAAAAAAATTAGACACGCAGATTCGTAAAATTATCCCTGAGTGGGGAGGCGTGGCTAACCCATCTTCTAACGAAATTTTAAGAAACGTGACAGGCGACAAAAGGAAAGGAGTCGCCGATATCGTTGATAAAAATTTCAGAGATGTGCGAGGTGGAATGTCTATGGGTGAGGCTAGGGCGGCAACATCGGCAAGCGACCAATACCTTATACCAGATGGTAGTTTAAAAAATGTTGGACTAATAGATTCAAACAAAAGCGTTTTAGCTGACTCAGGTCATCCTACATATCTTGGTGGTTTGCAGGGTGAGGGGGTGGGTACTTTAACGGATTCTATAAACGCAAGAGCCTTTATGGAAGCAAATGGCAGAGTCTTAGCTAACAACCCATCAGATATAAGATCACTTAGTATGAACCCCTCTTTTGGGCAAGGTGTTATTGATGATCGCCTTTTGGATTTTATAGATAAGCATAAAAAGACATTAGCTGTAGTAGGTGGGACTACAGCGGCAACCGCAAAAGCTGAAAGTGCTGATCGTAAAAACATGACACGCAGAGAGCGAAGAGCCAACCCGCCCAGTGAGGTTTTGCGGAACTACACTGCAGGGCAAGCAGGAAAAGCTGTTGGTGAGATGGGGCTAGGTGTCGTGCAAGGTTTAGGCGAAGGCTTAGACTTTTTTAACTCTGCAAATATACAGCGCAGTGTTATGGGTCTGCCACAACTAACACCCGCACAAGACGCGCTCTCACCTATAACCGACATCCGATTGCTAGAAGATGGCGAAGGCAGAGACAACGCCCGAACCATTGGTTCTTTGTTTAGCCCAATTTAATTAGTTGCATTTACAACTCAAAGTTGACTATAATGAGCAATCACAAAATAATAAGGTTGTTCCATGTTGAAGTTTCCCGAAATTGAGTATGTAGATGAATGGATGACAGGGGAGTCGGCTATGGAACTCTGCCGTTTCTTTAAAGAAGAAGCTGAGTTTGATGGCGAAGACCCTGAAGTTTGGGAAATCCTACAAGAAGAAATACAGGATTCCATCGACATGGGTGGCTCACCTCTTGTCTCAATACCCTTTATTGAAAACAGGTTAGATGAGTATAACTATGCTCGTAAAAACAACCATTAGTTGTACGAGCAACTTGGAGTAAATATGAGAAAAATAATAAATTTAGCAAATGATTATTTTTTAAGTGCTTTTGTGTTGGGGCTTTGGTTAGTTCTTTTAAGCATACCGCACTGGGTGGGTGTATGAACGTCAAAGAACTTCACAGCAAGTGTGTCGTGTGGGAGTTTAATGATTTAGCTGAAGAACTTTTAGATGTATTAGATTCAGTAATCTATTACAACGCCCCTGTTAATGATGCCCAAGACGCTGTAGAGCATTTAAGTTATGAACTTGAAGAACTAATTGAGCAAGCCAAACATACTCCGACAGCGGCTGAGTTGGCTTGTAAGTTTGGCGGTTTTGAATGTCAAGACTGTGAATGATTACCTCAAAGACCAAAGGTATTCCTCTACCTTGTGATTCGGAGTTGCCCACCGAAGGTTGAAACGGGCTGTCTAAAGTCGATCCCTCGCACTGTTACCATTTTTGCACCATTGCCTTATAAGTTATTGATTTATAACGAGTCAGTTCCCATGGCATATGGGAGCGATAAAAAATTTCCTGTTTATTTTCAATAACTTAGCCTAATCCTATCTAATTTTATATAATCTTTTATAATCATATAAATCATTGATTTATAACGATTTATAATCTTTTATAATTTTAACTCATTTTAGCACTGTACCATTTTTGTTACCATTTTTTACACTGGAACCCTTTAGCTGTATGGTCTATAGTTATATTATTCAACTATTGGTTGACAGTTACTGTACCAAGTTGTACATTATACGCAGTTAAAGTGTTAAAAATGAGGAGGATTGTATGGGTGTTATCACTAAAAGGGAAACTAAAAAAGGTGTAAGTTACAGGGCAGTTATTCGCAAGAAAGGCGAGAACACTATAACTAAGACTTTTCTTAAACGCGCACACGCATTAACTTGGATTGCAAAAACAGAAGCCGACTTAGAGTTAGGCGCGTACCGCGAAGATAAAAACACGCTAGGTGTTCTTATTCAAAGGTACATTACAGAGATACATAAGATCAAACCTTTTGGTCGCAGTAAGATGTGCACACTATTGCAGTTGAGTAGCCAGATGGGTCACTACGAGTTGCGAGATTTAACTGCGGATGTTTATCACAAATACGCAGTAGGTCGAGGCGTTCATCCAAGCACTGTTAAAATGGATATGTCATACATAGGCGTTGTGTTAAATACAGCGGAAAACCTATGGCGTTTGAAGCCTAAGCTTGACGAGTACAAGAAGGCTGTGGCTAACCTTAGCAGACTCGGTGTTATATCGTCATCGGATGAGCGTGAGAGGCGAGTAAGTGATGATGAGGTAGAAAGTATATTAAAACACGCTAACTGCACCATACCGCTTGCAGACATCGTGAAGTTTGCGCTGTACACCTCTATGCGTGTGGGTGAGATAGCAAGTTTGCGTTGGTCAGATATAAAAGATGACGGCAAATCTATAATTATAAGGGAGCGTAAGCATCCTAGAAAAAAGAAAGATCAACAGGTTCCGTTGTTGCCGCAAGCTAGAGAGATAATTCAACGTCAAGAAGTATCAGAGTCAAGTGCGTTAATTCCTGTCGGTTCTAATTACAATAAAGACTATGCTCGCGCCCGCGACCTTATATTCCCTGTTAATAGTAAGTCAGTTACACACGCATTCAGACGAGCGCGCATCCGCGCGGACATTGAGGATTTAAGGTTTCACGATTTGAGGCATGAGGCTATATCGCGCCTGTTTGAGTTGGGCTTAGACTCGATGGTTGTTGCGGTGTTTAGTGGTCACAGGGATATTAATATGCTCAGACGATACACTCACGTTAACGCTAACAAAGTTTTACAAATGCTTGAGTGCAACCCTATTGAATTAGAGGCATAAAAAAAGGGCTGAATTAACAGCCCCTTTCATTTCCTATTGTTATGCTTTTTCATCTTCTATTAGCGCCCTTAGATAAAACAATGCTTTTTCTAAATCTTCTATTTGCTTCGCATGATTCCCTGCGTTTTTGTGTCTCCATCTGTGAAGGTACTTTTTTATACTTCCCTCTAAGTAATATGAGAAGCCATCTCCAAGACTGTCCTCTAAGTATCTAATACATTCTATGCTTCCTTGCATATAATGCTTGGGGTGGTTAACATAGTCTTCTTTTTGTTCTATGCCGTTCTGCATATCTAACATACTGTTGTATCTCCACTATTTAGTTGATATTTGTTCCAAGCCAATATCGCGTTGGTTTTGAAAAAATGCCTCCACGACTAGCTTGTCTGCAACTCTTAACTTACCTAGTTTATAGGTAGGTATCGGGAAGTTATCCCTGTGTATGGCGTTGAGTACGCTTTGATGACTCATCCCCATAAGGTGTGAAAGTTCTTCAACACCTAAGTACGGTTTATTCATTGCTACTCCCTACGTTGTTGGGTATTAAAAAAACGACTCTAGTCTAATCTTATTCAAGAATGCCTTTTTGTCGTCCTGATTAAAATCCATTTCGCCTGTTGGAAATCCATTTGGTAAATCAAAAAAATCATAACTAATGTCGCTAAGATCATTTCTGGCGGCAATAACACTTCTAACCTTTTCTGGTCTGTTGGTTATTGCTACTGTTGCCTTTGCGGCTTTGCGGACATCAACAGGTAATACTTTTGCATATATAACCTCACCCTGTTTTATCAAAATCAAATCCGCATCCAGAGAATTATCATCGTTAAGCGCAAACGTATGCCCGTTTGACAATGCACACCCACAAAAAGCATAGGTCGCCGCATCCGCAGTCTGTGCAACTTCTTTCAAAGATGCTTTCTCTGAATAATCTGTACCAAGTGCAAGCCAGTTGTGGTCAACACCTAATAACCTAGCCAGATGTTTCATAGCCTGTGGTCTTGGTATAGTTGCACCTTGAAACCACTTACGCACAGCCTCTGAACTGACCTTCATTTTCTTAGCTATAATTGTCTGTCGCCCTGCACCAAATCGAGGGATGTCCTCGTTGGCATCACAGGCCTTCATCAATCTATCTTTAAACTCCATAGTATTCCTCCTGCAAGTAGCATCCGTTGCTAATTACTAATATATATATAAATTTATTTGCAAACCACTATTCAAATTTGAATATACGTTAGTTGCGATATAAATTACGCTATATAAAAATAAAAGTCAACTTTTAATTGATATATCAACTTTGTACTACTTTTAGAAGTTTTGTTTGTGTGTCGTCTTTCTCTGTTAATGACTTCATTACGTTCTCATCGGCACTGTCTTTTGCCACGATATGTACTATACGCACAGGCTTTGTCTGCCCCTGCCTGTGAAGCCTAGCGTTAAACTGTTGGTATAGTTCCAGACTCCACGGGAGTCCATACCATACGATAATGTTACCGCCCCTTTGTAGATTCAACCCGTGACCCGCAGATGCAGGATGGGTCAGTAATACAGGTATATCACCGCTATTCCAACGATCAATAGTTTTAGGATCGTTAGATAAAACCTCTGAGGTTTTGAGGGCTTTCTGTATGACTGCTAAATCACTTTTAAAGTTATAGGCTACCAGTACAGGCTCTTGGGCTTGCTCTATGATTTGCACCAGTTCGTTTAATTTCTCTTGGTGCAACTCAACAAAATCTTTATCCTCGGTGTAGGCGTTACCATTGCATATCTGCAACAGCTTGCCCACCTGTACAGCCGCATTGACAGCTAATATCTCTCCCTTATCGTATGACAGGAGGAAGTCTCGCTTCATCTCCTCATAGGCTTTACGGGCATTGGCAGGCAGTTCCACTTCAATTGTTAAATCAATTCGCTCTGGTAGTTCCAAGTAGTCCTCTGCGCTCATTCTTAGAACGACATCTTTTACTTTCTTGTACAGTGCATCCGTTCTTTCTGGTCGGACTAGCCATTGATTCCATTGTGGGTTGCCTACTGTCATACAGTATTTCTCTAAAAACTTACCACGGGTGTTTTCTAGTCGCTCGCCCTTATCCAATAAATACATCTGCGACCATAAATCTATGAGAGAGTTAGGTGCGGGTGTCCCTGTTAACTGCACCATGCGTTTAATCTTACCCAGTACCTTTCTAAACGACTTCCAACGCTTGCTTGAGTGTGATTTAAAGCTACTGCTCTCATCTATTATCACGCAGTCGTAATGCCACTTCTGACCTAATAACTCTACAAGCCACGGAATCATCTCCCTGTTAATGATGTGCAGTTGTGTGTCTTCATACACTGCGGTTTTGCGCTTTGCGGGGGTGAGTCCTGCCAATATGGTGTATTGCAGATTGATATGCTCCCAGTTGCGTATCTCCTCAGCCCATGTGTGTTTAGCCACTCGTAGCGGGGCAACTATAAGTGTGCGTTTAATCTTTTTGTCTTTGATTAAATCGCTTAAAGCTGTGAGGGTGGATATGGTTTTACCCAGACCCATATCAATCCACAATGCGGCTTTCTTGTTGGCTTTAACAAACTTAACCGCCTTATGTTGATACTCATGCATCTTGCTTCTATCTAGCACAGTAGTTTCTTCCCTTCTTCGATGTCGTCAATGATGTGTACTGTCCAACCCACTGCGGCTAACCGCCTGTGTATCGCCTCTTGGTAGGGCGTTGGCTTTTTCTTAGGGGCTTTGAACTCAACGATGATTAGTTCACCATCTCTAAAATACATTCGGTCAGGTACGCCTCGCTGTGAAGGCGATACCCACTTGTAAGAAAGCCACCCCTGCGCTTTTGCGTAGTCGCTGACTTTCTTTTCAACGTATGACTCTCTTATTTTCGATACCTCTCAGACTCGTAACCTTCTGCTTCGACAGGGATGCCCTCTGCCCACACGGGGAGTTGGCACATAATCTCTTCAAAGTCTTTGAGGCTACCGACACCTTTCGGCACATCAGCCACAATTTCATCGTGTACATGGAGAACGACTGGGTATTTAGACTGCTCTAGCCGCAGTACCGCCTCAGCTAATAAGTCTCTAGCGACTGCCTGTGTGATAGATTGAACCAGTGAGCCGCCATAGGCTTTGATCTCACCCCATCTATGTATGTGGTTGTTCATACCGCTGTATACTAAGTCCATGCCTCTATCGCCCTGAACTAGTTTGGCTTCTGGGAATGATAGGATTCTGCCACTAGGTAGCTTGAATAGTAGGTCGCCTTTGACCCACTTAAATTCACCCTTTGCGGCTTTGTACACTTTCCCTTTGTAGCTAACAGCGTTTCGGGCGGCTCGCTCTGTCGATACCCACAGTTTTACAATAGGGTCATTGGCTTCACGCCAATCATTGCGAATCTTTAGCGCCTGTTGCTCATCAACATCTGCGCCATACACCTCAGCCATCTTCTGGAATGCTCTAATCCCGCCTTGATACCCAAGTGCTAGTGTTGCTACCTTGCCCACAAAGCGTTGGTCTTTGTCCACTTCTCCGTAAGGTATTCTGTACATCGTTGCGGCTGTAAATTTATAAATGTCTTTGCCGTTCGCAAACACTTTAAGTACAGAGTCATGGTCAGCTATCCACGCTAAGGCACGAGCCTCGATGCTTGAGTAGTCAGCACACATCAATCTATGCTCTTCTGAGGCTATGAGCATTCCTCGCAGACAGCTAGACATCGCCTCCATAGGTTCTATATCTATCTTCTCTGGGTCTTTGGCTTTCATCTGCTCGATAACAGAATCGACATCATCAATAGATGGGCGTGGTAGGTTTTGAGGTTGGAAGTGACGACCAGACCATCTCCCTGTAGCCGCCCCGTGGTACATTAAAATGCCATGCGCTCTGCCATCCTTACCGAGTACGGCTTTCATTGCGTCATACTTTTTGGTACTCGACTTAGATAGTGCCTGCCTTATTTCAAGAAATTTCTTGACGTTATCAGGGCAGTTATCATCAGATATCGCCGCTTCTACTGCCTGTTTGTCGTAACCTGTCATGCTGTAAGCCTGTGAGGTTATCCACGCTAACGACTTAGCACGACTTGCGGTGTTATCTAAAACACCCCCTGTTATCTCATACACTTCCTTGTTTAAGGTTTTGCTGTGCTTGTCTATGATCTCAAGCGCGTTGTATATGCTGTCCCTATCTAAACGCACACCGCGCCAGTTGATAAGCTGATCGGTTTCCCAAACGTCATTCTCTAAACCTCTGAGGTCACGCAACATTTTGCGTATCTCTCGCTCTGCAACAACGTCCTGTAGACAGTAGTCGTAGAGTTCTTGATAAAGTTGTGGGTCACGAACACGCTCGCCACGATAAGGCTTACAGCAACGCTGTATAAGTATCTTGCCTCGTTTGCTTTTAGCGGCATCACCTTCAAGACCTAGCGCCTCGCCACACTTTCCAAGTGCGCGGGGGTACGCTTGTGCGGCGGCTAGTGCGGCAGTGTCTCGCCACTGATTAATAGGTACAGGCTTCCACTTGAGTACAAGATTCCAAATACCCATCTCGAAAAAACTATTCCATGCCCACACTGTCGCACCGCCTGCTTCTATTAATGTGAAAAGGCGGTGGGGTAGTGGGTCGTTTGGTGTCCACAATTCTGGTGGTTCATCATCCACAGACCATGCAAGGCATAGCACTTCGGTTGTGGGGTGGTCAGCGTATGCGTATGCGCCTGATTTGCGTATATCGCATTCACTATATGTTTCAAAATCAATTGATATATTCATACTAATGATCTCTTCAGCCAATCCGTGCTGAGTTTATTTTTGCCATCAGCAATGTTTGATCTACTTTTTGCTCTTCTTTCTCTTGTTCTTGGCAGTAAATCTTTATCAGTTATGTGGACTTCATCAAAATAGGTTGCTCTTCTTTTTTTCATACCCATGCGGTTTTGCAGTGTTTTGTATGGGATGTCAGCTAGTTCTGCTATCTCTTTGACTATGACTACTTGCCCACTCAATTCTTCAAAGCGTTCACCTACATACTTGTAACTGAGTGTTGCTTTCATTTTTTATCCTTAAAAAAAAGGGGCGCATACCGCCCCATTCTTGTTAGCTTAAAAAGTCATCGTCATTAGCGTCTGCGGCTTGCTCTTTGCTGATGTCAGCAAACACAGACTCAACCTTTACACCGCCTCCTCCGAAGCTGTCACCATCTTTCACAAACTGGATAGCTTGTAGGTTGCAGTTAACGCGCTTACCAAACTGATTGTTTTGCACCCAAAGGCTCACTGCGCCATTTACATAAGCGCCTGCGTAGGGTTTTTCATCTTCTTCAACTAACTGCGTTCTATCACGATCAATAATTACTGGGCGCTGTCTGGAACTACAGCTAATAAACACTGCGTTTTCATAGCCGTCATACGCCTTGTCTTCGCCATCGCCTAGACAGGTTTTTAAACCTTTAGGAATGTCGCCATTAAAGGCAACAGTCGCTACTTGCTTAATAGCTTTTTTGAACTCCGCTATTTGATCTTTATCAGCGTCTTTGTCTAATAGAAAATTTGCGCTGTATTTTGCTGTTTGACCTTCCATGTAGGCTTTTGGTGTCCATATCTGCGGAAAAGATAACCGCACGTTTTTTAAAGTAATTACACTCATTAAGACTTCTCACTCTATAGTTGAAAAATAATCGACAGCCTCTGGCTTGACCGCAGGGCGAGGATCGCTCTCTGGTGCAAGTGTTGGTTTGCCGTTGGGTTTGTGCCAAAGGTCAGTAACTTCTTTGGCTTTCGCTTTGCCGAGCAGTTTTTCTGCTTGGGTAGGGGAAACTAGTTTGGTGATGTATGCTTCGTCACCGAGCATTTCTAGTAGGCTTTCTTCAGCTACCTTGCCATCGACCCACTTGCGTTGGCTTCGACCATTCACAAGTTTGTAGTTAGGTAG
>Ga0115571_1000968_pt1 | contig 20865 bp, 20 predicted proteins | sample COGITO_mtgs_1205_FD_87293 | JGI IMG/M metagenome (GOLD analysis project Ga0115571, IMG submission 87293) | Pelagic marine microbial communities from North Sea - COGITO_mtgs_120531 | ecosystem: Environmental > Aquatic > Marine > Epipelagic | place: Germany:Helgoland, sampling site Kabeltonne...
GGGTACAGGTCTTGGTTCACAACAAATGATGCAAACTTTTGGTTGGGGTAATTATTCACCAGGTGTATCGTTTATGATGCAACCAATGTTTGATGACCTTTTAAGACTACAAGCAATCGAATTTAATGACCACATCCGTAAATCATCATATGGTTTCCACGTTGATGGTCAACGTATCAGATTATTCCCAGTTCCAGCAAATGGTGATACTGGTGCTAAAGTATATTTTGATTACACGTTAGATAGTGAAACTAATTCACCAATCGCAAATTCAAATGTGGTTAGTGATTTGTCAAATGCACCATTTAATAGATTGGAATATACAAAAATCAATTCAGCTGGAAAGCAATGGATTGCAAGATACGCTTTGGCTCTTGCTAAAGAAATGTTGGGCGCAGTTAGAGCTAAATTTTCTTCAATTCCAATTCCTGGTGCTGATGTAACTCTCGATGGGTCAGACCTTCGTAACGAAGCATCCGCTGAAAAAGAATCATTGTTAAGTCAATTGACCGAAATGTTGGAATCAACATCTCGTAGAGCATTGATGGAAGCAAGAAAAGAAGAGAGTGAGTATTTGGAAGAAACACTTAATAGAGTTCCAAGACCAATTTATATAGGATAACCAAATGGCTTTATTCGGTGGACAAAGAGATATGGCTCTATTCAATAAAGTGAATAAAGAACTTATCAACGACATTATTGATACTGAAATCTACTACTACCAAGTTGCTTTGACTGAAACTAAAGCAAATCTATATGGTGAAGGTAAGGATAAGGTATTCAATCAACCGGTTAAGATTCCAGCTCTTATTGAAAGAAATCAGTCAAGTCAAATCTCCGATGATTTTGGTCAATCGTACTCTCGTGAAGTTCAGTTTAGATTTTTACGAGATACATTGGTAGATGTAAATGTAAAACCTGAAGTTGGTGATATTATTCAATGGAATGGTGAGTATCATTTGATTGATGCACAATACTCATACCAATATTTTGCTGGTAAGAATCCACAAACTTGGGATGGTGGTGAAACACAAGGTCTTAACGTATCTATTATATGTGATACTCATGTTACAAGACAAACATCTATCAAATTGGTAGATACATATAGAGGTAACTCACGACAAAATGATAACGAAGTACCATTAGGATTGTAAGATGGCTCAAAAGTATAGAAACGAAGACAAATCGAAACCAAACCTTACTCAAACTCAATCTTCTACAAGTGAAGATGTGAAATTGAATAAGGCAAGGCAGATTCGTAGAGACCAAGACAATGTAAAGAACATTTCAGTTGGTATTTACGATGTTGATTCTGCATTTAAGACATTTTTGGAGAAGGATGTAAAACCTACCATTGAAGATGATGGTAGATTCTATCCAGTTCCAGTAATGTATGCTTCTCCAGAGAAATGGGCAAGTGCACAACGTGATGGATTTATGAGAGACGAGAATGGTATGATTTTAACACCGATTATCTCATTCAAACGAAACAATCTTTCAATCAACACGGAATTATCCAAGTTAAAGGTAGCACAAAATGAAGATGCTCACCAAATGTTTGAAAGAAAGTATACAAGAACCAATAGATACGACCAATTTTCCATTTTAACCAATCAACAACCAAAAAAAGAGTATATGTCGGTTGAAAGACCCGATTATGTAAATTTAGAGTACGAAGTAGTCGTTTGGTGTGATTACATGGAGCAAGTAAACAAGATTGTCGAACAAATCGTGTTTTTCCAAGGTCGTTCTTTTGGCGATAGATACAAATTCGTAATCAAAGGTGATTCTTACTCATTTGAAACCATTTCAGAGATGGGACAAGATAGAATTACTAAAGCAAACATCAATTTGACTGCTAAAGCATACATTGTTCCAGAATATGCGGCAATGGCCAATAATACTAAACGTAAAATTTCGGTTGGTAAGGTATCTTGGGGTGAAAGTCCTAAATTGGGTGGAAATGACTTACCAATTAATAGTGGTAATGAATAATATTTACATATTTATATAGTGAAACAAATAAAATAATGTTATGGAAGAAAAAACAATAGTAAATTTTACCGAAGAAGAAGTTGGTAAGGTTACGGGGTTACAACAAAAGGTATTGACTATCAATACACGACTTGGGGAAATTGAATTAGAGATTCACGAGTTAGAAACGAGATTCCAAAGTTTAAAATCTGAAAAACAAACACTCATTAATTCATTTTCAGAAGTAAAAGCAGAGGAGGTGGAGTTGGGTAAGAGTTTAAGAGACAAATATGGTGAGGGAACTTACGATATTAGAACAAATACCTTTACTCCTAACAAATAAGTAGTCGTTTCCCCATTTTTTGGTGTATTTATAATAAGGAAAACCGAAAATTATATTTTAGGAGAAAATAATGGCTGAAAGAATTGTAAGTCCTGGCGTATTTACAAGAGAAAAAGACCTCTCATTCTTACCTGTTGGTATTGGTGAGATTGGAGCTGCTCTTATCGGACAAACCGTAAAAGGGCCTGCTTTCGTACCAACGAGAGTTGAGTCTTTTAACGAGTATCAACAAAAATTTGGTGGTCTTACCGAAGATTCATACCTTCCGTATACCGCTCAATCGTATTTAGAAGAAGCTGGTGCTGCAACTATCGTAAGAGTGTTGGGGTCTGCTGGTTATACCGCTAACCCAATCGCATTGGTGATGTCATCATCTGCTGGTCAAAAAGTTGCCGCTCTTCTACACCCAACAACAACTACAAATGGTGGTGATTTTACTAAATCAGTAGTTGAAGCTCCATATAGTGCTTCTGCGTTCCAATTGGCGTTGAGTGGTAGTTCTATAAGTAACACTAGCGTAACTGCGTCATTGACTCCATCTGATTCAAATTACATTACTAAAGTATTTGGATACGCTCCTAAATCTTCTAAAGTAGCATACACAATGTTGAACTTCTCAACATTCCAATCTGCGTCTATGGCAGCTCCGTATGATACATCATCTTATGGAACTCCAAAGCTCACTATTGTAACTGCTTCTGTTGACTACACTAAAGCTTATTCTGAAGCATCAACTCCATGGGTTAAGTCTCAAAAGGTGGCAGGTGTAGCAAGAAACTTATTTAAGTTACACACGCTATCACATGGTACAGCTACTAACTACGAATTTAAAGTAGGTATCCGTGACATCAAACCAGCTTCAGAGGTGCCAGGTTCTGAATATGGTACATTTAGTGTAATTGTTAGAAGAGTAGATACTGAAAAGATTCCTAACTCAATTTTCGGTCAAGGTATTAGTGATTCAGATACTAAACCAAATATTGTAGAAGAATTTACAGGCCTCAACCTTGACCCTAATTCTCTAAACTACATTAAGAGAGTAATTGGTGACAAATACATTACTGTTGACGCTAATGGTAAATTATCGACCAATGGTGACTATGACAATGGTTCGGTTCACATTCGTGTAGTAGTTGATTCTGATGTAGACGCTGGTTCTATTGACTCAACACTTGTTCCATTTGGGTTTGGTGCTTTGACCTCACCGCTTAGTAGTACATACACAGTACCTAATCCAACTTACAATGTATCACAATCACTTTCAGGAGAATACAACAAGAGAGTATTCTTGGGATATGATTTTGACTTTGTAAATACTGATAACTTAAACTTCTTGATGCCAACACCAGATGCTAATAGTACACTTGTTGGTTCTGATTTTGATTTGGCAGATTGTCACTCAAATGGTTCATCAATCACATTAACTTCAGATATCGATGCTAAGAAATTCATCGTACCTTTCCAAGGTGGTTTTGATGGGTGGGAGCCGAATCGAGTAGTTCTAACAGGAACTAACATTCTTCCAGGAAACACTCAAGGTTTAGATTGTACTAACGCAACATCTGCCGGTACGGTTGCTTATAGAAAAGCTATCAACGCAGTATCAAATCCTGATGAGTTTGACATCAATATGGTTGTGACTCCAGGTATCATCAATAGACTTCACTCTTCAGTTACCACATTCGCTAAAGATATGTGTGAAGATAGATTGGATTGTTTCTATGTAATGGATGGTGGTGCATATGGTGACTCAATCAATGTGGTTGTTAATTCATTGACTTCGTTTGATTCTAACTATGTTGCTACTTACCATCCTTGGTGTAAAATTCTTGATACCAATAAGAACAAACCAGTCTGGGTTCCGCCAAGTGTTGTACTTCCTGGTGTAATTGCATTTAGTGATTCAGTAGGTGCTGAATGGTACGCTCCTGCCGGTTTAAATCGTGGTGGACTTCCAAACGTAATTGAAGTTGAGACTCGTTTAACTCACGATGAGAGAGATACTCTATATACAAATAGAATCAACCCAATTGCTACGTTCCCAGCACAAGGTGTGACTGTATTCGGTCAAAAGACACTTCAAGCTAGACCATCGGCTTTGGATAGAATCAATGTTCGTAGATTGTTAATCGCAGTGAAGAAATACATCGCATCTTCAACAAGATACTTGGTATTCGAAAACAACACCGCTGCTACAAGAAACCGCTTCTTGTCAATCGTGAACCCATACTTGGAATCAATCCAACAAAGAAATGGTTTGTACGCATTCCGTGTAGTAATGGATGATTCAAATAACACACCGGATGTGATTGATAGAAACATTATGGTAGGGGAAATTTACTTACAACCAGCCAAGACTGCTGAATTCATTGTACTTGACTTCAACATTCTTCCAACTGGCGCTGCATTCCCAGAGGCATAAATTAGAGAAACGACTATTTATTAGAAAGACAATAGGAGATATAAATGGCACAATTACTTGACCCAAATGAAATTATGTTCACCAACTTTGAACCTAAAATGTCCAATAGGTTCATTATGTACATCGAGGGAATCCCTGCGTACTTGGTGAAAACGGCTGCCAGACCTGAAATCCAAAATGGTAAAGTGACTATCGACCATATCAACACTCGTAGATATGTAAAAGGTCGTTCTGAATGGCAAGACCTTTCAGTAACTCTTTACGACCCAGTAGTTCCATCTGCTGCACAAGCAGTAATGGAGTGGGTACGTTTACACCACGAATCAGTAACAGGCCGTGATGGTTATTCTGACTTCTACAAAAAAGAAATCGTATTCAACAGTTTGGGTCCTGTTGGTGATAAAGTAGAAGAGTGGACATTGAAAGGTGCTTTTGTACAATCGGCTAAATTCTCTGATATGGATTACGCTGGTGAAGATTTGGCAACAGTAGAATTGACACTTACTTACGATTACGCTATCTTACAATACTAAAATACCGGATTGTAGTAAAAATTGCAAAATGATAACCCCACTTCGGTGGGGTTTTCTATTAAATTGAGTATATTTATTTGAGGTTAACCAATTTATTAAACAAAGGAGATATCTATGGCTATTCACGCAATCAAAAGAATCGAAGACAACATCGTAGTATACGTTAATGGTGGTACTATTGTTGATTCTTCTACTGAAAACCACTTGACATTCCAAGAAGCTACTGCAGAGTGGGGTCTTGATGTAGATGGTTGGGACAAAGCAAAGTTCACATCAGTTGAATTGGCAGATGAATATGAGTTTTCAGAAGGTTTCGCATGTGATGAAACTTGGAATCTTGTAGGAACTACAATGACCAAAGTAGGGTAATTAAAAAAACCTTAAAAAAGACCCTCACCAATCGGTGGGGGTTTTTTGTATTATAAATCTTTGACTTCCATATTTATATGTGGTTAACCAAAAATATAACAAGGAAAGTTATGGCAGATTTACAAGATGATTACAAACTATCCGATAAGGATGTTGCTGAAAAGTTGAGAGCTCAACACGAGGTTCAACAAGTTCGTGATTACAAATTCCCAACTGAAATTATTGACCTACCATCAAGAGGATTAATTTATCCAACAGACAACCCACTTTCAAGTGGTAAGGTAGAAATGAAATATATGACTGCAAAGGAAGAGGACATCCTCACAACACAATCATATATTAAAGATGGGTCGGTACTTGACCGACTATTCCAATCCCTAATCGTATCTAATGGTGAAGGTGTTGCTATTAAATACGTTGATTTAGTAGTTGGTGATAAAAACGCAATTATGATTGCTGCACGTGTGCTGGGTTATGGTAAAGACTATGAAGTTGAAGTAACCGACCCATTTACAGGTAATAAACAAAAAGAAACCATTGACCTTACTCAATTTGAAAATAAAGAGTACGATGGTTCAGCACAAATTGCACCAAATGTTAATGAATTTCAATTCACACTCCCACGTTCTAACCGAGAAATTACTTTTATGGGTATGACTGAATCAAAAGAACGTAAGGTAAAACATCAAGTTGATGAACTCAAAAAGGCAAATCGTAAATTAAAAGATGAGACCTCAAGAGAATTAACAACTCGTTTAAAAACTATGATTCTTTCAGTAGATGGTCAAACTGAACAAAAGGTAATTAATCACTTTGTTGATAATGAGTTGTTTGCAGTAGATTCAAAAGCACTTCGTGACTATATTTCACAAACTCTTCCTGATATTGACCTTACTTGGGAATTTATTTCAGAGGAGACTGGCGAAGGGAGGGAAATGTCCTTGCCAATGGACACGAGCTTTTTTTGGCCTAACTCTTGATTATAGAAAGCATCTTCACTCTCACATTTTTGATTTGATTTATCACGGAAATGGTGGGTTTACATTCTCTGATGTTTACAATATGCCTGTTTGGGCACGAAAGTTCTATATTAACAAGATTATAGAATTTAAACAAGAAGAGAAGAAGATTCACGATACTGAATCAGCTAAAATACGTGCTAAAACACGAAGATAATGAAAGGCCCAACTTAAAGTTGGGTTTTTCTATATTTATACAATATGGAGAACTTATGAAAAAGAGTCAACTTAAAGAAATTAGGGAAAACGAAGAACTCCGTGAGGGATTAGTCGATATTATTCTTAAAAAGATTGCTAACAAAAAAATCAAAGCAAACAAAAAAGATATGATGGACATCCTCAAGGGAATCTATGGTTCAGAAGACAAAATACCTGATTGGAGAAAAGACCGATTGGGTCTTTAATTAAGGAGTTCAAATGGCTGAAAAGTCTGGAGCAGATTACGAGAAAGAATTAAGAAGCGCAAACGACTATGCTAGAAATCTAGCAAAGGAGTTTATGGAGCTGGATGGTATATCGGAGTCAACCCGAAAAAAAATGGCTGCGATGTCCCTCGAAATGAAGGGGCAGGCTGACATTGGCGACCAACTAAATACACTTATTGCTCAACGACAAAAATTCATTGAAGATGAAATAGCCGCAGGTCATACTATTAGTAAAGCCGCATTAGGCAGACTTGATAGTGAAATAAAATTACTTGAAAAAGCAAAAACTCAAAAGGATTTACAAGAGGAACTAAAAGATAATCTAAAAGATTCGGTTGGTTTAAATAATGAGTTTGTAAAAGCATTAACGAAGGGTGGTATTGTTGCTCTTGGATTATTGGTTCTGGCCAAAGTAGTAACATTCTTTACCGATGCAGTTAAACGTGGCATAGAACTTAACAAAACTTTAGGTTTAAATGTAAAGAATGCTGCTGTATTTGAAGGTAACTTACAACGTGCACGACTATCGGTAGATGGTATGAAGCATGGTATGGATGCACTTACCAAATCAGCCGAAGAATTAGTAAAACAAACAGGTAACATTAATCTATCACCTGATTTGATTGCAAACGCAACTGAAATTTCAGGGCTTCTTGGTGATGATACATTAGGTGTGTCTCTTACAAGAAGTATTGAAAACGCAGGTGTAAACTCTGGCGAGTTAGCTGATAAGGTCAAAGACATGGCCAACGCATTGGGGGTTGATGCAACCTCTGGAATGGAAATGTTGGCGTCCAATCAAGGTATTCTTAATAGTATGACTGAAGAGCAGATGTTAAATCGTGCTAAAGAAGGTTTAATGATTAAGAAAATGGGTCTTGATGTTAAAAAGATGAATGACCTTGCATCTGAACGATTGGATATTGAATCCTCACTTCGTGCAGAAATGAAACTTCAGATGTTCTCTGGTCAACAATTAAATATGCAAGCCCTTCGAGAGGCAAAGGCAAGAGGTGATGCTGCTGGTATCGCAATGGAAACTAAAAAGTTGATAGATACGTTGGGGCCTGCTTATGAAAGTAACGCCCAACTTCAACGTATTATTGCAGATGAAACAGGATTCACCAAAGATGAAATTCAGAATGTGCTTAATGCTACCGAAGAACAAAAGAAACTTGATGAAGAGTTGTTGGAGCTTAGAAAACAAATGCCAGAAGCAACATTGGAAGATTTGGATGCTCAAAAGCAACAAGAAGCACAAACTGCTGCTACAATTTCTACCGTAGGTCAATGGGCTGCTGGTCTTGGTGCCGTAGCCGCCGCCTATCTTTTAATAAAAAAGTTTGGTGGTGGTTTAGGAAAACTAATGGGTGGTAAGGGTGGAAACCCGATTGCAAACTTTATCAAAGGATTTGGTAATAAGAAAGTTCTTATGGGTGCTGCTGCAATGGCATTAGTTGCCGGGTCACTATTCATATTTGGCGCAGCCGTAAAACAATTTATGGAAGTATCGTGGGATGCAGTCGCTATGGCAGTTGTATCTATGTTAGCTCTTGTTGGAGCACTTGCTCTTGTTGGTGCTATTATGAGTAGTCCTATTGGAGCAGGTGTACTTATCGGTGCTGCTGCTATGTTAGTAATCGCAGCCGCATTGTTAGTTCTTGGTCTTGCAATTCAAGAAATCGCCAAAGGATTTGGAATGATGGGTGAACTTGGTAGCCAATTAATTGCATTAGTAATGATTGCTCCAGGTCTTATTGCACTTGCTGGTGTCTTTGCTCTATTGGGGGCATCTATGATACCATTTGCTATGGGACTTGCATTTATTACACCATTCCTTCCTACATTATTGATTTTAGGTGCCATGTTACCATTAATTGCAGGTGCTCTTGGATTTGGTGGTGAAGGTGAATCAGAAGGTGCTGGTGGTGGTGCTAGTTCAGACCCATTATTGGATGAAATTAAAGGACTCCGTAGAGATATTCAGTCACAACCTGTTCAGATTGTTATTGATGATAAAGTGGTGTCTCAAATGAATAAAAAGAATGTAAGAATGCAATCTTATAGAGATGGATTTAAGTAAATGGCATTAAAAGATTTAAAATCAGACTTGTCTAAATTTAGAAGACCCGTTGAAAATCCACTTGTAGAAAAACCACGAGTGAATATTCCAAAATCTTCTAATCAGACCCCATTATCTCAATTTGTGGGTAATACCCCTGATGCGCCAAAGTCTCAAACAACAGCCCCTAAACAAGGTGTGACTCCAACAAAGTTTGATAATTCACCAAACTATTTGGGAGAAACATCGCCAAGTCAGTTTGATAACTCATCAAACTATTTGGGAGAAACTACTACAAAACGAATGTCTTTAGAAGAAAGATTCTTGGGACAAACTGAAACAACATTAGTTCAACAAGGGGATAAATTCAAAGGTGAAACCGAAACGGCAAATATTACTCAAGGAGATAGATTTAAGGGTGAAACGACTCCTGGAGACTACTCCAATGCCGAAAAGTTCAAAGGTGAAACCACACCAACAGAACTAAAATTTACACAACAATTTTTAGGTGAAACAACACCAAAGCCAAGCAATCTTTCAGAAAAGTTTTTGGGTGAAACTAACCCAACCAAGATGAATTTAGAAGCAAGGTTCTTGGGAGAGACTGATATGCCGGATATGGTATTAGAAAGTCCATTTAAAGGTGAGACCACTCCAACTAAAATGAATTTGGAAGCCGGATTTTTAGGTGAAACGACCCCAAGTACCTTTACATTTGACCCTAATCTACAAACCCAAGCAAAAGACCCTCAATTTGTTGACTTTATTACAAATGATGATGCACGTGGATTTTCACCATTCCAACAACCAAAGAATAATTCTACTTTTGTTGGAGTAGACCCATCTCAAACTCAATTTGAGGGAGTTACCCCAATAACAGGTCAGTTTGTAATCAGTCAGTACAATGTATCAAAGCAAAATGATAGTGGATTGGGTAAATCATATACTGATAATAGGTTAAACGAACTATATAATCGGTATAATCTAAAAGAAGATTCTTACAACTCATCAGTCTTCAAACAACCATTTATTTTGAGTGGTATTCAGAAAACAAATGGTGAGCCGGAACGAGTTGGTATAGGTTCGTTTTCATTCATCAGAGGGGGTGCTATTACATCCACGGCTAGAGCTGTAATTGACGCAGTAAGAGTGGGACAATTCCTTTTAACTCCTCGTGGTTTAATTTGGTCTTTGAAACAAGTAGGTATGCAGAGAAGCCAAACATATGGTAAAAAATGGAAACCAATTAATCTACTTTCTAATATAGCAACCCAACATCTTGGTTTACGATTTGATAGACCTGGTGTTAAACCTATTGGTGATGAGACTTGGAAGTATAACCCAAATGCGTCTATAAATGAAAGCCCATTGTTAAACACATATAATACATTTACATTGGGTGGTATAGGTATAGAGTCCGATATTTGGGTATTTAAGGCCCAAATCGGAGGACCTGACTCATTCTATGGTATTGGTGCTAGCGCTCACACAAGAACCATAAATACTTTTACAAATTACAAAAGTGACTCTGTATTACCATTACCTACCATAAAAGATTATGAAGGTATTTCATATGGTACAATTTCAAAAATTGCAAATGGTAACGCACCATCAAAATACAAAGGTGATTTTAGAAATCTAAAAGATACATCAATCCAAAAATCAGATTACACTCAAACAAATCGTAATAAAACCTATGGTTTGCCTGAAACATTTAAGACAAATGCCGAAAGAATCAGGCCGAGTAATTTTAGAGCAAGAACGGATAGTGTATACAACTCTGTATTTAATGCTAAATTACAAAATGATTTTGTACACCTATTCTTCGCATATGATACTGATGCTGGTACTCAAGACTCCGGTAAGATAATTCAATTCCGTTCTACAATCAATGGTGTAACTGAAACATTCTCACCAAGTTGGAATGGTATCAAATATCCCGGTCGTGCTGATAAAGCATATATGTATAGTGAATTTGAGAGAACGCTTTCATTTAATTTCAAAGCATATGCATCATCACGAGATGATATGAAACAAATGTGGGAAAAGTTATCAGAGTTGTCAAAACTTACAATGCCAACTTACGGAAGTGCATATTCTGGCCACATTTGTTACTTTAGATTGGGTCAACTTTGGGGTAATGGTACAACAGGAGTTCCCACTTTGATTACATCATTGACTTATACCATTCCTGATGATTTATCTTGGGATATCACCGAACAAGTTCCAATGGGTATTGATGTTTCAATTGGATTAACATTATTGCCAGATACTATTTATAGTAGTGATAAAAACCACTATTCATTTTACGATACGTTGACATAATATGAACCGATACGAAAACATACAATTACAAAAGGACAAGACTGGTCGCAGATTCAGAACTACTGTATTGTTACCTGTAATTGAACCCGATTTAAATGATATATACATCATTGGTCAAGTGGGTGACCGATTAGATAATCTTGCATTCAAATATTATGGGGATTCTTCACTTTGGTGGATTATTGCAAGAGCAAATGATATTGGTAAAGGTGATTTTACTGTACCAATTGGATTACAATTAAGAATACCGGCAAACCAATATGATATTATAGATGCATACAAGATTTTAAATAATATTGAGTAAAAGTTATGGCTAGTAGTATATTCGATACGGGAACTTTACCAATCCCACCAAGTCCGTTTGATAGTAGAGAACGTGCATACAAACGTAGGTCATATGGTAGTGTTACTTGTGTTGGTAATGACCAATTTGATTGTGGATTAAGTTATACAATTTCATTCAAGAGTAACGAATCTGCAAAATATGCTCAAGGTGGTGCATTACAAGCTCGTGGTGGTGGTAGATACACTCCAAACTCACACTTAACATCGATAAAGACAAAAAACCAAGGTAGTGGTGATATTAACGACTCAGCATTATGGGAAATTGAATTTCAATACACTTGTTATAGTACAGCGCAACTAAATTCTGCTACAAATGCATTTATGGTTCCTGGAAATTTATTAAACATCACCATAGGATATGACCCTGGAAGTAAATTGACTATAAATAACGCTCGACTATATGACTTTAGTTGGTCTTATAATTCAGATGATGGAACATATAGTTGTACCGGAAAGGCATTGGGCAAAAACTCTAAAGCCGGTATTTTGAACGCGGTGACAGTAAAACCATCAGATGTTTCTGTTTCAATTAAAGATAAAGGTGACAAATCACAATCCGGCCATGGCGTCATAAAAAAGTTAGCAAACGAAGGTGAGCTTGCATTAGGATTAACTCGTAGAGATGGTAAACTTACCGGAGCTCGAATACCATCAACGGATGGTAGAGCATATGCAAAGGAAGATTACGCTATTTTAAAATTGCAGAAAGATGCCGGTTTTTGGGATATGACATTTTCACTTGGTAGTGCTGACAATATAATTGTTCCAATGGTTAAGATTAAAAAAGTTGTTGATTATATGGCAGAGAACACCGGAGTCCCTATTGAATTTAATAAAGGGCAATTTAATACGGGGTTTTCATTATTAAAATCAGCCGACCCTAGGAAAATGTGTTTTCCTGGAAAACGAGGAAAGTATGGTGATGATAATGATTTTAGTGCATTAACGGGTACCGATGGTGAGGTGAGTGACATTTATGTAAGTTTTCCTCATTTAATAGAATTGGAAGAACGTATCCTAAATGAAATCAGTAAAGAGGGTCAAAGTTATACACTACCTACTTTTTTTAATACGTTGTTTGGTGATTTAGAAATCGTGTCGGGTGGGGCCATTGATTGTTTTTTAACAGCAACATCAACCGGATATGCCATAATCAATCGTAAATATGATATTAAAAAGAGTGGATATAGTACAATTAACTTATATAGTAAAGATTCCGCTGTAAAGAGCGTAAATATGTCATCTAATCTTGACCCTGATATGGCGGCACTTGCATTTGCAGGTGGTAGTGGTAAATATCCTACCGCATTTGCAAATAATTTGTTTAGTGGATGTACACGAAAAGATACAAAAGCCACTAAACCAGTAGGAGACCCAGCAGCTAAACTTCAAGAAAAAATAGATGATATTGGAAAAAACTATAAATCAGAAATCGTATCTGACTTTCAGTCAGTATTAAGAGAATATATAAATTCAAACGCAAAGGGGTTTGCTATACGATATGGTATTGATTTATCAATAACAATGGATGGGTATTCTGGTCCTGAATTTATGCAAAAGTTTAGAGTAAGTCCAATGCCAGCAGCAGTTTCTGGTGCAAGTGTTTACTTTGTAGTTGGTGAGATTGAACACACTTGTGATGGTGAAACGTGGGATACTTCCATAGTTGGATATATGATGGTTTCAGTATAATGGCAACACGAAAAAAAATATATTATCCAGAAGGTCAAATCCAAAAAGGACTCTATACTGAAGGTAAAGAGTGGATGTTGGAAGACGGTACTGAATATGTTGGAGATTATCACAAATACTCCACAGGTGAAGTATTTACCAAATCATCGTACATAAAAAATGTATCTGAATTATTGATACCATATGTCAACTTGAATATCAGAGAGTTTAAAGAAAAGTTTGAGTATGACCGATTGATAGGTGAGCCGCCAGAAGATTTTGTGTTTGCTACTTATGGAGTAACCCCACCTACTCAAAAGGAATACGACTTTGGATACTTTAAAAGATATTTTGTAAAGAGACATTTTGATAATATTATAATCGAAGTTACATTTGACACATTTGACGCAGTTCAAGAAGAACACTATGTGAAAGTCGAAATAGGGTGGAAGTTGACCGGTGGTGTAGTTGATGTTAATTATACACAAATTGCATTAGCTAACGAAAAGATGGTTGGTTTACGAAACTACATTACAAATTATTCTGAATTTGCAAAAGTTTAACAATTTCTTAACATAGGGGGCTTGTATAAGTCCCCTTTTTTTATTATCTTTAACTTGTTAAAGAGAGATAAGTTATGATAATGAAGAACGAAAGATTCCAAGTGACCAACGAGCTAGTTGGTAAGTACATCAACCGAGTGTTGTTTTCAGATGTTGACCCTGTGGGTAAGATTGTAGGTATCAAAGGTAAGACCAAAATACTGATTCAGCCAGTTTACGCAAGTGAGAACAAAACCAAGATGGAATACATCCCAGGCGGATTCGCCGGACATTGTACTAATATGTACAACCAATCATATGAATTTTACGAAGATGGTGAGGTCTTTGAGGCCACTTTGAGTAAAACGGCTATGAAGAAACGATTTTGGTCAATCAACGAACATCCTCGTAAATTTTACGATTACAACTTCTAAAAGTTTAACAATTTCTTAACATTAGAAGTTTGGATATTAAAAAAAGATTTCGTACATTAGTACTGTAAGATTGAGAGTTAATAATTAAATAATGAAAAGTATGACTTACCAAGAGTTAAACCAAATGACCATCGAAGAACTACGAGTGTTAAACAACAAAGTAGTTGAAGTGATTAAGATTAAGAAAAGTGAAGTCGCCCTTGATGTTAAAGAATCACTTTATGTGGGTGCTAATGTTAAGGTTAACCACCCCAAGTTGATGGGTAAACAACTTCGTGTTGAAAAGATTAACCGAACCAAGGCCGTTCTTAAAGTCCTTAATGGGTTTGGTGGTTACACAGTTCCTTTGTCAATGATTGAAGTAGTAAAATAATCAGATATGGCTATTCTAAATAAACCCCAAACACGAGGTATTGAAATTGACCTCACCGGCCCTCAAGGTAACGCATTCTTCCTTCTTGGAACTGCTAAGAACCTGGCTCGCCAACTCGACTTCAATGAAAGTTTCATTTTGAATGAAATGAGAAGTGGTGATTACGAAAATCTAATCAAAGTATTTGACCACTACTTCGGTAGTGTGGTAACCCTTTATCGTTAAGATTATGATGAGTGGTAAACTTGATTTTCAAACTTTAAGTAAAATTGAGAAAGAGTTTGGTTCATTTGATATTGGGCAAGTTCATGGTGGTGGTAATCCAATCTACCTACGATTTGGATATTGGAATCGAGTTGATGTTGTTAAACTAGCCGAAATCATTGGTTATCGTGCTAATGTAATCGAAGAAGATTACTTTGATGATGATTGTGGTTGGAAATATTCATACTATCTAAAATAGTAGGTATGTGGTATCAGATAGAAATTGAAGCTGATAAATGGGAAGAACAACAAAAAGTTCTTCGTGATTTGGAAATCAACGAATAGTTTCGTATATTTGTCTTTGTGAAGATAGTAGATACAAACGAAAGATTAAGAAAGCATATTGTCTCTCTCTCCGAGAAGGTGTTGGTATTTCCCATTCTAACAAGTTTGGAGAAACACCCTCACCTTTCTCGTATATCGGCTATTTTAGTATCCGATGGGGTAACTGACCTCTTTGTCAATTATAACAACATAGACGCTAGCTGTGTAAGTGATACGATAGATTTCAGCCCATTCAAAGAAGTATGGGTAGTAGGTCTGAAAGACTTTTTACATCACTATGAGTTCCTACCTAATATGTATGACCTTGAAATGGGTCTATTTCACGAAGCGAGAGACTTTGATGTAGAGGAGAAACCCATCTACACTATATTCAGAAGAAGAAAAGCACCCAAAGCAAACGACCTCATACCAATTTGGAAACACTACGAACAATTCCAAGAGTGGAAAACGAAGTGGGATAACCTCACTCCATCCAAATTCAGCCAACTATACCCCAAAGGGTACAATTGGATAGAGACGAGTGGGCTTCATACCCCAACGGGTATAGAATACACCCAATATAATATGTTGACTACAACTTCACGACCTTCAAATGCATTTGGTGGAGTTAACTATGCCGCACTACCAAAAGATGGTGATGTTCGTAAGAGGTTTATATCACGATTTGAGGGTGGTAAATTATATCAACTCGACTTTGATGGGTATCACCCACGTTTGATTGGAAAACTTATAGGTGTAGACATACCATTGGATATAAAAGCACATAAATGGTTGGCTGACCAATATGGAGCAGACATCAAAGACGCCAAAGCAATTACATTCCGACAATTATATGGTGGGGTGCAGGATGAATACAAGCATATTCCATTTTTCAGTAAAACTGCAGAGTATATTGATTCACTTTGGAGTGAGTTTTTACTAAAGAGAGAGGTATTTACCCCAATTTTTAAAAGAAAGATAAAATATCACCAAGATTTAAACAAAAATAAGCTATTTAACTACATTCTCCAATCCGTTGAGACCGAACGAAACATACTTATAATCGAGAAATTGTCTAAAATGAGATTATCTCAACAGTCCTTACCAATCCTATACACATATGACTCAATTTTGTTTGATGTTCATTCTGATGATGGTAATGACTATGTAAAAAAGATAAAAGAGGTGATGGAGATGGATGGATTCCCTACCGATGTAGAATTTGGTGACAACTACAAAGATATGGTTAGGGTAAACCTTTAGATATTTATGGTTATGAAGAAACTTATCAATTACATAGCACAAAAAGTGTGGAACGAGGTCGGAGTATCCCTAAAAGAGGGTATTACTGAAGAAGAGGCATTAAAGGCCACCTTCAAAGTCGTTTCAGAAATCGTAGATGAAGAGTTTGCTGAAGCATATATCGTATCATTGTTAGAAGTTCAAGGTGCCAGCGGCGAAGAACCTGAAGTAGGTGATGAAAAAGACCTTGAAGATGAAAAACTTGGTATGATGACCCAAGCTGAAAAAGATGCTCAAAAGAAAAAATTAGAACTTGATGAAGCCGATGGTGATATTCAATCAGTTCTCAATAGTAAGATAACAAATCCAGATACGGGTAGACAAATTAAGGTAAGTTCAGGCCTATCTTATGATAAAAATTCCGGTGGTTACCAAGCCGCAAAGGCAAAAATGAAAGATTCTGGTATTTCGGATGATGATATTGAAAAAGCAACTACCACATCAACCGATGATACTAAATCCACATCCAAGTCAGAACCACAAGCAAATGGATATGTTGGTGATAAGGATAAATCGTTAAAACAAGGTGACCCTACAAAAACCGAAACATATTCAATGGATTTACCACCAGATGAAGCTGATTTCCAAAAAAGAAATGCTAAATTTGCTAATCCAACCCCACCCGAATCATATAAGATGCCAGACTTTATGAAGAACAATCCAAAGTTCCCTAAAAAGTATCTGACCGCATTAGAACGAATGATGAATACTCAACCAAAAGGTGATGCTACTAAATGGCAACATTATAGTGACATTGCTGGTGGCGCAGGTCAAATTTCCGCACAAGCCGGTGAATTGATGACCATGATGGGTGCTACTATGAGTGATAAAGAATGGGGTGAATTCAGTAACTCACTCCTTCAACACGAAGCTTCTCTAAAAGAGAATCATCCTGATGTCTTTATGAAAAAAGATGCAAAAACTGGTAAGTACAAAGACAATCCTGGTTCAAGAGTTGTTGATGGTTCTTGGGTTAAAGCCGCTACTCAAAGTAGAAAGGCAATCAAAGACCGACTTTTGAAACAATATGGTGAGGGTACTGAAATTGTAGCTGGTGCTTGGGATACTGAAGCTGATGTTGAAGCAATGGGTATGTCAAATTACAATGATAACAAAGGGTTCTCAACCGATATGTACCTAAAGGTGAAAACGCCAAATGGTGAACAAGTATTAGATGAGGTGTCTTTGAAGAAATCAACTAATGTAAACTTTTTAAATTCAGGCGCAGGTAAATTTAACGAATGGGACCCTGATTTACCAGATGAAATCAATCCATCGGTATATACTCAAAAAGCAAGAGAGCGAAACATCTCGTATGTATCACGAAATAGAGCTAAACTTGAAGAGTTGATGAAATCGCCAAAGGGTAAAGAAATTAACGCAGTTTTAAAGTCAAAGAAATTAACCCTTGACCAAGCTTTAGAAGGTAACTCACGAGATAAACAAAAAGTTTTATGGACTGCTATCAATTCATTAGCTAAAGCTGGTGACAAATCTGCAAGTGAAATCGTAGATAGAGATGATAGGGAGCATAGAGAGTTCCAAGAAAATTCAGTAAAAGCAATTACTGAAAACCCAAAGATGAAAGAGGGTATGTTAAGTGAAATTCGTTCAGAATTCCCTCTTAAAGCAGTTTCCGAAGGTGAAGAGACAATGGCTATTGGCCCTTACTCATTGGATAAAGAAACTATGAAAACTATCTTTGGTACTGATGATTATGATAAATTAAAAGAAAATCTTGTAGCAGAATCAAGTCCAGAGGGCCCATTTGTTGGATATCGTATCCAATCTTCAGGTGAAGTTTTTAAAGTAGCAGATATTGTTATTAGAGAAGATGGCCGTGGATATGGTGGTCAGTTTAAGTTTGAAATGAAACTGAATCAAAAAGGATTTGCTAACCAACTTCGTAAAGCGCAATCCGAAGTATACGGATAACACGGGAGATATGAGTGAGAACACAATTATTATGTACCTTCACAAATGAAGGGCAATTTGAACAAGTTATTGCTACGATATTTAAGTCGTTTGAATTATTCAGTCGTAAGATATTCGTATTAAAATTAGACCCATCCAAAGAATTGGTGATAAGTTATAATATTATTCCAAATTCATCAACAAAGTTCTTACCATCAACCATTATGGTTCATCGTAAGAAAGAGTCAAACACCATGTACACTATTAACGCATTGAATAGATTGATTGTTGATGAGAATGGGTCAATGGATAAAACATACCAAGTAGATTGGGAAAAATATCGTAATTCAGTAATCCTAACCGATGGTGATGGATATAAGGTAATGAAGACAAGTTTGTTCCGAATTATTGATGTTAATTAACCCCAGCACCATATTTATACCAGTAGTACAACTACAAATTGAAGATTGAAAAAAATATTTTGAAATACATTTGGAATTGTCACCCAAATGTTGTATATTAGTGACAAGTTTAACAATTAACAATTAAAAAAAGGAAATTATGGCTATTGATTTAAACGCAATCCGTAACCGTCTGAACACCCTTCAGACAAAAGTAACAAAAACCGATAATTTGTGGAAACCACAACCCGGTAAACAACAAGTAAGGATTCTCCCTTACGTTCACAACACAGCAAACCCTTTCATTGAACTTTACTTCCATTTTGACTTTGGTGGTAAAAACATCATTTCTCCGATGTCCTTTGGTGAGGCTGACCCTGTTGTTGAATTTGCTGACAAGTTAAAAGCAACTGGTAATCGTGATGACTATCAACTTTCTCGTAAGTTAACTCCAAAGATGCGTACTTACGTTCCTGTATTGGTTCGTGGTGAAGAATCTGAAGGTGTTAAGTTTTGGGGATTTGGTAAAAACGTATACCAAGAGTTGTTGGGATTCTTCGCAGACCCAGACTATGGTGATTTGACTGACCCTGTAAATGGTCGTGATATCACAGTAGAATTCAAAACTGCTGCTGAATTGGGTAAGTCTTACCCCGAAACTTACATTCGTGTAAAACCTAACACATCTCCTGTTTCAGAAGACAAAAACATTTTGGAAGTTGCTAAAGACCAAATTGAACTCCCATCTATGTTCAAACGTGTTTCTTACGAAGAAATGCAAGGTATGTTAGAACAATGGTTGGAAACTGGTAAAGTAGAAGACACGAAACAAGAACCTGTTGCAGAAACTTCTCAACCAACACAAGCTACTTCACCTGCTGGAAACGTGAAGGAAGCATTTGATGACCTATTTAACGACTAATTAGATTATGGCAAAGAAGAAGGAAAGTTCTCGTGATGAACTATCTTCAATCCTAGCCGACAACCTCAACAAGAAGTTTAAGTCCGCCCACAAGGTGGCTTTCTTCTTGGATGGGGAGGAAGTTACTCCAACCGACTTAAATGAGTGGGTATCAACGGGGTCTCCTATGTTGGATTTGGCAATCTCAAATAGACCAAATGGTGGATTGCCAGTAGGTCGTATTACCGAGATTACAGGATTAGAAGGTAGTGGTAAATCGCTACTTGCAGCTCACGCAATCGCAGACACTCAAGCAAAGGGTGGACTTGGAGTCTATATTGACACCGAAAATGCCCTCAACCAAGAGTTTCTTGAAGCTATTGGAGTTGACATTAAGAAGATGTTATATGTTCCATTAGAAACAGTAGAAGACATCTTTGAAGCAATTGATTCAATCATTGAGTCAGTTCGTTCTTCTGACAAAAAGAAATTGGTTACAATCGTAGTAGACTCCGTTGCAGGTGCATCTACTAAAGTTGAGATTTCAGCCGATTATGACCAAGCCGGTTACGCAACTCAAAAAGCCATCATTATTTCGAAGGCAATGAGAAAGGTAACTAATCTTATTGGTAGAGAACGAATCTCACTAATTTTTACAAATCAATTGAGAACTCGTATGGGTGTGTCGTTTGGTGACCCTTGGACAACGAGTGGTGGTAAGGCAATTGCTTTCCACTCATCGTGTAGATTGAGACTGAAACAAATGGGTCAGTTAAAATCTAAAGTAGGTGGTGTAGACCAAGTGGTTGGTATCAAGACTCGTGCTCAAGTGGTTAAGAATAGAATGGGGCCACCACTCCGTTCGGTAGATTACGATATTTACTTTGATAGAGGTATCGATAATTATGGTTCTTGGTTACAAATGATGAAGAGTTATAAACTGATTGACCAAAGTGGTGCTTGGTACACTTATGTAGATAAA
>Ga0115571_1000981_pt1 | contig 20688 bp, 14 predicted proteins | sample COGITO_mtgs_1205_FD_87293 | JGI IMG/M metagenome (GOLD analysis project Ga0115571, IMG submission 87293) | Pelagic marine microbial communities from North Sea - COGITO_mtgs_120531 | ecosystem: Environmental > Aquatic > Marine > Epipelagic | place: Germany:Helgoland, sampling site Kabeltonne...
TGAGATATTTAGCAATACTATTAAAAGATTTTCCAGTAAACTCATTAAACGCTTTTTCAAAGCTAATGGATAAACCAATTTTTCTTGCCATTTCAACCCATACCGTTGCACCGATGGATTCACTGTCCACCAAGACCCCATCACAGTCAAAAATGACACATTTGTACTTCATTAATTTTGCCCCAACATTATATAGATCATAATGGTAATCAAGCAAAGAGCAATGGACATATGTTTGGTGTACTTCCATTCGCTTAGGTCGACAATTTTTAAATTTTCGATTTTAAATTCTTTACTTATTGGATAAAAATAGGACATTAAAAACATGACAAAGATGTTAATTAAAAACTCAATTCCCCAGATATGAATAAAATGAATCTCTGTCTTTAGAATGAATGTGGTGGTAATATAAAAAACCAAACCCACAATCAATGCTGCCTTAGCTCCGATTGCTGAGACCCGTTTTAAAAAAAATCCTGCTAGAATAATGGATGCAATGGGGATAAAGAAAATACCATTTAGTTGCTGTAACAATTGATATAAGCCGTCAGGAGCGTTGGCCACCATTGGAGCTGCAATAATTGCAAATACCGCTAAAACAGATGAGGCCAACTTTCCGACCCTTACCAATTTTCGGTCAGAGCTATTGATACCGATATGACGTTTGTAAATATCGATACTAAAAATGGTAGCAGCACTATTTAAAACACTATTAAAAGTACTTAGAACAGCTCCCATAACAACCGCAGCAAATAAACCCACCAAGCTGGCTGGCAAAACTTTTTTTATCAACTCAGGGTAGATCATGTCTTGATTATCGTACAAACTTTCTCCATAATAGTAAAAACCGATAACACCGGGAAGAATAATGATGATGGGGACCAATATCTTCAAAACTCCAGTATACAAAAGCCCTTTTTGTGCTTCAACGAGGTTTTTGGCGCCCAATGCTCTTTGAATGATGGTCTGATTCATACTCCAGAAATATAACTGGTTGATTATTAATCCTGTAAACAGAACTTCAAAAGGCATCACAGAGTCTTTGGAACCAATGACATTAAATTTTTCAGGACTATTTTCAAAAACTTTAACCAAACCTGTCACAGGATTCCCATCTCCGATACTCACCAAGGCGATTAGCGGTATTGCCAAACCTCCAATCAAAAGTCCATATCCATTAATGGTATCTGATATTGCGACAGCCTTCAGGCCCCCCAAAATGGCATAAATTGACCCGATTATACCAATTCCAACTACTGTAAGCCATATACCCTCACTCCTACTAATTCCAAAAACTTCGGATATGTTGAATATGCTCTCAAGATTTATCGCACCTGTATACAGTACTATCGGCAAAAGGGTCACTACAAAGGAGATCATCAGAAATATTGCGACCATGGTTCTGGTAGTATTGTCAAATCTTTTTTCTAGGAATTGTGGAATGGTGGTCAGTCCCATCTTTAAATACATGGGAACGAAAAAGATAGCTGCCGCTACCAATGCCAAAGCAGAAGTTACCTCCCACCCTATGATGACAAAACCATTTTTGTAGGAAGAGCCATTCATTCCTATAAGATGCTCTGTTGAGATATTGGTTAATAGCATTGAGCCCGCAATGACGACCCCTGTCAGACTTCTTCCTCCGAGAAAATAACCATCTTTTGAGTCGAGTTTCTCTTTTCTGAGCTTTCTCCAAGAATAAATTGCAACAAAAACAATGAATGCAGTAAAAGTGAAAAAGGTTAACATATCTTGCTAATTAAGAGTTTAGTGATGAAATCTTTGTTTCTTCTTGTGTTTTAAATTTTCCTTATTGGCTTGATCTACAGTTTTCATCTCGGAAACTTCAGCAATAGGTACCTCCCACCAGCCATAACCATCAACCCCTTGGTAACGGTCACAGGTTGTATAGATGACTGTTGTTTTTTCAATGTTTTTTGCTTCTTTAAGGGCACTGGTTAGGCTTTTATGATCAAAACACTCTATTACGTGAGCGCCCAAGCTTCGGGCATTATCTGCCAGATTAATGGGTAAAGTTTCATTACTTGTTATTTCATCACCATCAATTCTTTGGGTGTTATGGTTCCTGAACAGATAACGTGTACCAAAACCTTCACTTCCCAAACTTCTAGATAGCGAACCAATACTTTTGTATCCATCATTGTCAATCAAAATAATAGTGATCTTATGCCGCTCTTGAATAGAGGTCACTATTTCTTGAGAAAGCATCAAATAGCTTCCATCTCCAACCATCACATATATTTCACGACTGGGATCAGCCATTTTGGCACCCAAACCTCCTGCAATCTCGTAACCCATACAGGAGAATCCATACTCCAAATGAAAACTTTTATTACTTTTTGTCCTCCAAAGTTTGTGGAGATCACCGGGCAGGCTACCCGCTGCGCACAATACCACGTCATTGTCATCGGCAAAATTATTAACTGCACCAATGATTTCACCTTGACTCATTTGATTGTTGTGGCGATAATTGTAGATTTCTGAAACTTTTTTCTCCCATGAATGATTGTAATCAGCAACGCGTTTCTGATAATCTTCAGATACTTGATGTTCTTCCAAAAGATCTATCAATTCTTGCAATACCGCCTTGGCATCTCCTTGTAGCATCAATCCCCCATGCTTTGCGGCATCAAATTCGGTGATATTGATATTCACAAATTTGACATTAGGATTCTGAAATGCTGTTTTAGAGGCTGTCGTAAAATCACTGTATCTGGTTCCTAAACCAATGATTAAATCCGCGTCTTCTGAAATTTGATTTGCTCCAGGTGTTCCAGTCGCTCCAACAGCTCCCAATTGGTGGGGATCATCAAAACGTAGAGCTCCCTTTCCTGCAAAGGTTTCCGCAATCGGTATATGAGTTTTGTGAACCAATTTTTGGAGTATTTCCAAAGCCCCACTATAATGGACACCACCACCTGCAATAAGGAGTGGTTTCTCACTTTCTTTAATCATTTCAACTGCGCGTTCCAGTTGATCCAGATCAGGTCTGGGTCTTGCAATACACCAGGTTTTCTTTTCAAAAAAATCTAGGGGATAATCATAGGCTTCTGCCTGAACATCTTGAGGTATAGCCAAGGTAACGGCTCCAGTATCCGCTGGAGAAGTGAGAACTCTCATCACTTCAGGAAGCGCAAACAAAATTTGTTCTGGCCTATTAATGCGATCCCAATATTTTGAAATGGGTTTAAAACAATCATTTACAGAAATGTCTTGTGAACTTGCCGATTCCAACTGTTGTAAAACAGGTGCAACATTTCTTTTTGCGAAAATATCTCCAGGAATCAACAAAACTGGAAGGCGGTTGATTGTAGCTCCGGCGGCGGCGGTAATCATGTTGGTGGCACCAGGGCCAATTGAGGTTGTACAAATGAATGTACTCAATCTGTTTTTCATTTTGGCATAGGCTGCAGCAGTATGAACCATGGATTGCTCATTTCGACACTGGTAATATTTCAAATCGTTTTGCTGTTGTATGGCTTGCCCCATGCCAGCAACATTACCATGTCCTAAAATTCCAAAACAACCAGCAAAAAATTTATTTTCTTTACCATCTCTCGCCACATACTGTTGATTGAGGTATTTAATTACTGCTTGGGCTACCGTGAGTCTAATTGATTTCATAATGGATAATTTTATTGATCGATTACTTTAAATAGTAGATTCTTTAATGATCAGGCTAATTTCTTGATTATGATTAATTTCAGAGATTTTAACAGGTCTATTTTCTTTAATTGATTTGATGGCTGCCAAACCTATCATCAAGGATTGCAATCCATCATTTCCATCAACAGCTAAATCGGTTTTATTAATTAATGCTAGAACAAAATCTCTTATTTCTGTTTTGTAAGCATCTGCATATCTTTCAATAAAAAAATTAAGCGGAAGTGAACCATGAATACCTTCGCCATTGTAAAGCTGGTGAGTATCATGTAGGTTATTATCTGCCTTTACCATCCCCTTGGAACCAAAGACTTCTACCCTTTGATCATAACCATAGGCAGCCTGTCTACTGTTATCGATAATGGCCATAGTTCCGTCTTCATAGGTTAGTGTTATAACTGCCGAGTCTATGTCACCTACTCGGCTTAATTCAGGGTTAATAAGAGCGGCCCCCTTGGCATAAACCTCAACAACTTCTTTATCAACCAGAAATCTCGCCATATCAAAATCATGAATGGTCATGTCCAAAAATAATCCTCCTGATTGAACAACATAGCTGATGGGCGGTGCTTTAGGATCTCTACTGGTAATTTTAACCAAATGGTGATTTCCAATAGCTCCTTGAGCAACTAATTTTTTAACTTTCAAAAATTCTTGGTCAAATCGACGATTAAAGCCAAGCATTAGCTTTATCCCTTTTGCCTTAACAAGTTTTAAAACTTCTAATACACGTCCTAAATTTAAATCTAAAGGTTTTTCGCAAAAAACTGCGATTCCAGCATGAGCGGCAATTTCAACATAATCGGCGTGGGTATCCGTTGGTGAACAGATAACGACTGCATCAATTAATGAATCTTTAATCATCTGTTCATAAGAGCTAAATAGATGATTAATCCCTCTTTGTTCGGCAAACTGCCTTCCATCAGCTTGGGTATCCATTACTGCAACCACCTCAACTTCATCCATTAAAAGAAGGTTATCTAAGTGAATTTTTCCAATTCTTCCTAGACCTACTAAGGCAAACTTAATTTTTTTCATTTTCTATAATCCTAAAGTTTTTATGTACTCTCGATTTGATTGTGCACAAGTTTTTGGGTGTCCCATCCCTGGTAAAATATCCTGTTCAACCACTATCCAATCATCATAGCCCAATTCATTCAATTGATTGACAATGGCTTGAAAGTTGACATTTCCTTTTCCAAGTTCGCAGAATACTCCTTTCTTGATGGCATCAAAATAGTCACCGTCTTCTTCTTGAGAGTTTTTGGCCGCGTTGGGATTAAAATCTTTAAAGTGAACATGCCACAAACGGTTGGCATATTTTTTTAATACCGTAGCAGGATTACCTCCGCCAAAAGCACAATGTCCTGTATCCAAACACAAACCTATAAGTTCGGGGTCGGTAAAGTTCATCAGTCGATCAATTTCATTTGGTGTTTCGATAAATCCGCCACAGTGGTGATGAAAAACAGTTTTGATTCCATAAGTTTCCTTGACCGATTGTGCAATTTGATTGGCACCCTCTGCAAAATCGCTCCATTGTTTTTCGTTCAACTCCATTTCTAATGAAATTCTCCCAGCGTGTTGGGTTCTTTGGCTATCTTTTCCATTATCATCAGCCAAGACAATTAAAGCATTTTCAAAACCTGCTTCATACATTAACTTAGCTACTTTAAGTGCATTTGAAACACCACTTTGATGCTGTTCTTTATCTTTAAGGTCAACTGGAACAAAAGCACCCAAGAGTTCGAGGTCCCTTTTTTTAATTTCTTTACGTAAATCTTCAGGTGAAGTGGGCATGAATCCCCAATCTCCCAGTTCCGTTCCTATATAGCCCGTTGATTTAATTTCATCCAAAACTTGTTCGAATCCTATTTCTTCGGATTGCTCTTCCAAGTCAAATTCTAGTGCTCCCCAAGAGCAGGGTGCATTTGCTATTTTAATCATTTTAACGGCATTAAAACTTTCGTGACCATGTATTAGGCCATCTTTCTATTATAACTTTAGTTTGGGTGAAAAATTCAATGGCATGTTTACCCTGACCATGAAGATCCCCAAAAAAACTATCTTTCCATCCACTGAATGGAAATTGTGCCATTGGAGCAGCAACTCCAATATTAATTCCAACATTTCCCGCATCAGCTTCATTTCTGAATTTTCTAGCACTGGCTCCATTACTAGTAAATAAGCATGCCATATTCCCATATTGTCCCGAATTCACAAAGGCTATAGCCTCCTCAATTGACTTCATTGAAATAAGACTCATCACAGGACCAAAAATTTCGGTTTGAATTAATTTTTTATTCAAATTTACATTTTCCAAAATCGTAGGCGCGAGAAAGTTTCCTTTTTCATAACCCGAAACCTCTATTTTTCTGCCATCGAGTAATGCAGTTGCTCCCTCGGAAATACCAAGTTCTATAAGATCCGTTATTCTATTCTTACTTTCGGAGGTGATGACAGGGCCCATATTCACACCTTGATCCCAACCATAACCAACAGTTCTAGCCTTAACGGTCTCATATAAAGCATCTTTCAGGGACCTATTTTCGTCGTCTACAGTGATTATGGTCGAAGCCGCAAGGCATCTTTGACCGGCACAACCATATACCGAGTCTGCAATAATTTTAGTAGACATTTCAATGTCTGCATCGGGAAGAACGATAACTGGATTTTTGGCTCCTCCTTGGGCTTGTACTCTTTTTCCATTGGCTGTTCCCTTGGAGTAGATGTATCTGGCTACTGGTGTGCTCCCAACAAAGCTAATGGCCTTGATGCTAGGATGCTCTAAAATTGCATCAACCGTTTCTTTACCTCCATGAACCATACTGACCAATCCTTTAGGAAGATTCAATTGATCCATCAATGAAAAAATCTTCATCATTGTCAGAGGAACTTTCTCGGAGGGTTTAACGATAAAAGCATTTCCAGTTGCAATGGCATAAGGCAAAAACCAAAAAACGATCATACTTGGGAAGTTGAAAGGGGTAATACAAGCGGTAATTCCCAGAGGTTGCCTGATCATCATTTCGTCTATACCGCTAGCTATGTCTTCAATTACATCACCAGCCATCAACATAGGAGTTCCACAAGCTACTTCAATATTTTCAATAGCTCTTTGAATTTCTCCAAATGATTCATCTCTTGTCTTCCCAGATTCATCTGTAATGGTTTTGGCAATGTCTTCTCTATTGGCTTCAAAAAGTGACTTTAATTGATACAATACCTGTACTCTTTTCATTACTGGAACCTTACTCCATTCCTTTTGCGCAATGTTGGCAGTCTCACAAGCTGTAGTTACGTCAATTGCGGTCGAGCTTCCATAAGGTACTTTTGCTATAACGGCCTGACTCGCTGGATTGATAACTTCAATGGTCTCTGTCGAACTACTTTTTACCCATTCACCATTTATATAATTTTTTAATACTTCCATTAATTGTTTATTAAAAATATTTTTATGAGTATTACTACTCAAAACTAAACTCTTGTTTACATTCAAAATATTAACAGCTCTACAAACCCTTAATTTTAAATTTTTTTTTATTGTAATTCATGATAATAAAATTAAAAACCACCTCTACTATTGATAAATGAGGTTGATTCCTCTAGGTAAGGCATAAAATTTGCGCAACCTTTTTTGGTCACAACTTGTGCCCCACTGGCATTCCCCATTCTACAAGATTTATACAAATCCCATCCTTGAAGAATCCCATATAAAAATCCACTGGCAAAGGCATCTCCTGCCCCTAAAACGTTCAAGATCTCAACAGGAAATCCTGGTACATCTTTTTTTGAACCGTCTGGGGAATGTATACTCGCTCCCAAAGAACCTCTTTTCACAATGAGTGTCTCTATACCCAAAGCCAGTAATTGTTCGATGGAGGAATCTATATCCCCCTTAATTTCAGGTGCGGAAATTTGCTGATCTTTAATAGTAACTTGAGAGCCACTACTCATTGTAGCAGCCAAAATCTCTTCTTCTGTTCCTATAGCAATTTTTACTTTTGGGAGTAATGCCCTAATGGTCAAACCAAATGCGCGATAATCGTGCCACTGATCTGCTCTGAAGTCAAGGTCTAAAACAACATCAATATCATTTTTATCAGCTACTTCAGCAGCGAAAAAAGTTGCACTTCTGGTAGGTTCAATGTTAAGGGCAGTTCCGTTCAAAAGCACAATCTTATGATCATTAATTCTAGCCTTAATGACATCATCAATAGTAATTTGACTGTCTGCCGCATTGTCTCTGTAATAGACCAAAGGAAATTTGTCAGGTGGCTCTATACCCAGAACGACTGCACTGCTTCTTGTTCCTTTGATCGTAGGAATACAATGTGTATTAACTCCTTCTTTTTTTAAAAAATTTAAGATAAATGCTCCCACTTTATCATCACCAACACCTGTAAGTAAACTGGCGTTCACTCCCAATCTGGAACATCCTACTGCAATATTTAAAGGAGACCCTCCCACAAAAGCATCAAAACCCTTTATATCATTAAAAGGTGATCCTATATCCTGAGAATACAAGTCTATTGAAGATCTTCCAATGGTTAGAACATCGTATTTTTTTTCATTCATAGTTATTCATTTCAGCAGTTACTAGAGGAAGTCTTTGATCTTGAGAGGTCCAAGAATCGTAAATCCATTCATGGTCAGGATCTGTTGTATTGGCCAAACATTGATCTGTTCCTGCCAAAAAATTCAAATAATAACAATGAAAGCCATGTTCTGCAACCACAGGGTGAAACCCTTTGGGAATCAAAACAACATCATTGTGTTTTGCCCTTACCATCTCATCTAAAGATCTATCTTTTGTGTAGATCTGTTGGATGGCGTATGCTTCATTTTTTTGAAATTTATAGAAATAGGTTTCTTCCTGTATTGGTTCCAACACATTGCCTTTATCGTCTAATATTCGTTCATCGTGCTTGTGGGCGGGAAACGAACTCCAATTCCCAGATGGGGTGTACACTTCTCTGGATACAATTTTACTACAACCAAAACCAGGAGGGACCAGGTCATTAAATTGTCTTGTGGCATTATCACCACCAAAAATAACAACTTGTGTTTCCTCGGGAGTTACAAATTTTGCAGGGAAATCCTCATCTGATTTACACCAGCCATAGGCAATATCCAAAACTTCACTAGTTGCCGTAAGTTCAAATGTTGAATTTGGAGGTAAATAAAGCGTATGAGCGACACCACTAAACACATCTTTTCTACCATTTTTCGTTTCCCATTTCCCTCTATTGCAACTGACACTGAAGTTACCGCTGAGAAGGACAATGACCATCTCATTATCCTTTGTATTATGGTTCCACACAGTATTACGGTTCATTTGACGTGCCTCAAAACTCAAATATTCCCATTGCGCTGACTCAGGTGTGACCCTTTGATAAATTTCAGAAGAAATATTTGGTTTTTGGAGTAAAGGTGAATTGTATTTCATAGGCGATATTCTAATTGAATTGATTGGCTTTTCCTGTGGCTTTTAATAGATCAAATTTTTTGAGCATGAAATTTTCATAAGCTTGGATGTATTGTTTTCCTGGGACAATCGGATCAAATTGATCAGGATTATCTTTAAAAAACTCCCTGTGTATCCTAGCCCACAAAATTCTTGTATCAGTTGCTATATTGATCTTGCATATGCCATAGGAGATGGATTTAATGATTTCCTCTGGTGAAACACCTGAAGCTGTTTTCTCTAGGTTACCTCCACTGTTATTAATTTTGTTTACTTCTTCAAAATCCACAGTCGAACCTCCATGTAAAACAAGTGGGAACTCAGGAAGCAACTTTTGGATTTTTTGGAGAATATCGAATTGGATTCCTTGACCTCCAGAAAACTTATAGGCTCCGTGACTGGTTCCAACGGCTACGGCAAGACTATTGCATTGGGTTTCATTAACAAACTGCAATGCCTCATCGGGATGGGTGTATTTGGCCATTTTTTCATCTACTGAAATGTCATCTTCTACTCCACTAAGCACCCCTAATTCCGCTTCTACAAAAATATTATTTGCTTTTGCTTTCTCGACTACCGCTTGAGTTCTCTTCACATTTTGAGGGAAATCATCATGTGAAGCATCAATCATAACAGAATCGTAGGATCTGGAATCTATGGCATCAAAAACATGGGATTCGACACCATGATCCAAATGTACCGCAAATTTAGCCTTAGGGTAAATTTGCGCCGCAGCACGAATCATTCCAATAAGCATTTTGGGATGGGCATAATTTCTGGCCACTGGGGTAATTTGAACAATAAAAGGAGCATTGGCTTTCTCACCAGCACGAAAAAGTCCATGAATTTGTTCCATGGTAAAAACGTTTACGGCTGCAATAGCATATTTTGAATAACATTTATTAAACAAAATATGAGGCGAAACTACCATTAAAATTTAAAATAATTTAGTTTATTGAGTTATGTAAAATTAATGATTTAATCTTCGCGTGGTCTATTATATCTATGAATCCAATGCAAACGATTGCATTAAATTATAATTAATTTTGAAAATCTTTTTTGGTCTCAATTTTCCGTGAAGTTCCTCTAATGACCAACTCCGTTTTAAAGATTTCATTTCTGAATTCAGTACTTTCCTCCTTGATTTCTTGAAGTAAAATTCTAGCAGACAACATCCCCATACTATAAACAGGCTGCCAAACCGAAGACAAGGGCGGTGTAAAATAATAGGAATGGGGCTCGTCGTCAAAACCAATGATAGAAATGTCCTCAGGGATTTTAAAATTTAGTTTTTTTGCCGTTCTCATGGCCGACACTGCCAACCGATCATTAACAGCAAAAATGGCATCAGGAATATTGTTTGATTTTAAAAGGGTTTCTACAGGGACTATTCCATCCTCGTGATTAAATCCTCCTGTGTGGATGATCATCTCTTTCATAACAGGAAGACCATTTTTTTTCAAAGCATCGATATATCCCTGAAGTCTGTGACTATTAGTAGATAGGTGAGAAAAACCTGAAATATGTGCAATTTTATTACATCCTGTTTTGATCAAGTAATCAACCGCTTCAAATGCACCCTTGTAATCATCTACCAATACTTTATGGGCATCTAAACCCTTACAGTCTCTGTCAAAAATAACTAGGGGGATGCCATTTTCCTGAAGTCTTCTGAAGTGATCGAAGTTTTTTGTTTCGGACGAAGGGGCAACCAGAACTCCAGCCAATTGAATTTTAGCAAGTTTTTCTATAATTCGAGCTTCTTCCTGATAAGATTCATTTGAAATAAAAATCATGATATTGAATTCAGTCGATACCATAACATCTTGAATTCCTACAATCGTGGAAGAGAAAAAGTGACTGGTTATTTCGGGGACAATCACAGCGATTATCTTTGAAGATTGCCGTAACAAATCCAAAGCAAGAGTATTGGGCTGATAATTCCACTTCTTAGCCAAGGCCTTAACCCGTTCTTTTGTTTCATGTCTAAGCGCTGGATGATCCTGAAGTGCACGAGAAACAGTAGAAGTTGAGACTTTTAACTCCTGAGCTAAATCTTTAATAGTGACTCTATTTTTTCTCATTCAGATTATAAAAAGCTGTTCCACAACAAGTTTTAAAGGATCAAATCAAAATTAAATACCAAAACTTAAAGATTATCTAACACAATCAAATATAACCAATACTTGTTTTAAAAGTTTGATAATTAGGAACGTTTGAATATTTTCTTTGCAAAGGTTTGCACAATTGATTGTGATATTATGGTTTTAATTTGAAAAAAAAACACTTTCTTGAATGAATTAAACTCAATTATGTTTATTAATATTTACAAGTCCTTTACCCTATTTTTATTGCTGTTTTTGAACCAAATTAGTTTTGCTCAAAAAAAGAATTTTTCATTAATTCACTCACACAATGATTATAATCAAAAAATACCTTTTTGGAAAGCATATTCCTGTGGACTAAATTCAATTGAAATTGATGTTTTTTATAAAAATGATTCACTATTCGTTACTCATTCTGAGTATGAAATCATCAATAATAGGGACATAGAGAGTTTGTACCTAAAGCCAATTCGAAACGCTTTAGAATTAGGGTTTAGAAATGAATTACCCTTAGAATTTTTAATTGACATTAAATCTGATGCAAAAAGTACGCTCCAAAAGCTAATCGAAATATTAAAAAACTATCCCGAAATAATTGAGAATCCAAGTATCAAACTAGTGATATCAGGAAACAGGCCCCTCCCCGAAGAATATATTAACTATCCCACTTATATTAATTTTGATTATCAAAGCTTAGAACCCATCGAAAACCCAAAAATATGGGATAAAATATCAATGATCAGTTTAAGCTTTAAAAAAAAATCGCGATGGAATGGTAAAGGTAGAATGGTCGATTTGGATTACAAGAAAATTAAATCAATTATTGACAAAGCTCACTTCTACAACAAACCTTTTAGATTTTGGGCTTCTCCAGACTCCAAAACAGCTTGGAAAGTTTTTAGAGATATGGGTGTTGATTATATCAATACAGATCAACCTTGTGTGGCTTCAAATTATTTAAGCACTTTGGATCAGCGTCTTTATAGAACAGAAAAAAAAACAACTATATATCAACCTACTTTTGAACATGACCAAAAAGAAATAAAAGTAGAAAACATCATATTAATGATTGGCGATGGCAATGGATTGTCACAAATATCAGCTGCAAACTATAGTAATGGAGGAGTATTAACACTCACTCAACTAAAAAGCATAGGTCTTATTAAAACCCAATCTGCTGATGATTTTACTACCGACTCTGCTGCTGCTGCTACAGCCATTGCTATAGGAGAAAAAACCAAGAATAGAGCCATTGGATTGGATGCTCAATATGGAATCAAAAAAAACATCACTGAAATATTATCTGAAAATGGTTTTGTAACGGGTTGCATCACCAGCGACGAAATTACTGGAGCTACTCCCGCATCTTTCTATGCGCATCGGAAGGATCGATCTGAAAAAAATGGGATTGTTAAAGATCTACTCAACAGTCAACTATCATTATTTGTCGGAGGGGGAGCTCTGAGCTTTAATATGTTAGATTTAGAAGAAAAGTTTCATTTATATGATGATATTAATGCGTTAGGAAAAAGTAAAGAGGAGAGGGTAGGTCATTTTATTTCTAAAAAAGATGTACCAAGTGTGGACCTCAGAGGGAATATTCTGTCATTGGCCACATCAAAAGGAATTCAATATCTCAATAACAAACAAAAACCCTTTTTTCTCATGGTAGAGGGAGCTCAAATTGATTGGTATGGTCATACAAATCAATTTTCCAAAGTTATCCCGGAAATAATAGATTTTGATTTGGCAATTGCAGAAGCAATTAAATTTGCTGATCTAAATAAAAACACATTGGTTTTAATCACTGCTGACCATGAAACTTCTGGCTTAAGTATTTTATCTGGAAATCTGGATAACAATGCTTTAGAAGGATCCTTCGCAACGCATGACCATACAGGTTTGATGGTACCTGTCTTTGCTTATGGACCTTATTCTCATCATTTCCAGGGAGTTTATAATAATTATGATTTGTTCCACAAGATCATAAATCTTTTATTGAAAAATCAGTTTTAAAACCGATTTAAAATACAATCCCAGATTTAAGTGAAATACTACATGTTTTTTAGTTTGATTTTTTTAACCAATTTACTTTGTGCACAATCGATAGGGTTTGAAGCAAGAACCAATGGCAATTCCTATTTGTCATTTTTTTACAAAGGATTTGAGTCAAGGCATAGAACCCAGTTAGATGAAAACAGATTTACATATCGATTAAACCTACCTATGAATCAAAGAGTGGGAATCAGTATTCCTCTTCATCACAAATTGGAAAAAAATCAAACAACACTTGAACCACGGCTAATCCTAAACCTTGAGAAATACAAATTGTGGGTTCAAAAAGAATTTTGGTTCAATGAGCCCATGAATACTGCCTTTGCAATTGATTATAAGATAAAAAAAAATACCTATAGATTCGGTTGGGACACTTCGAATACCTTCCGATGTAGGGTAAAATATAAGTTTGGCAAATAGTAGTTCAGTTCATTCCTTTAAAAACAAAATGTGTGGTGGAATAATTTGTTTGGGAATGCCAGGCCCCTTATAAAAAGAATCTAACCACGCTCCTCCCTGTTGATTGTGATAATCCAAGGTAATTTTATGAAATCCTGGTTGTAGTGTTATACTTCCCTTTCTTTCAATGGCCCCATGTCCTCCATCATTGTCCACTACCAATGCATCGTTGATATAGAGGCGACTGCCATCATCGGAGAGAAGATAAAAATGATATTCCCCGCTGCTTTCAATTTTGATGGATGAAGTGAATTGAATTCCAAATTGGTATTTTACTTGGTTAATACTATCAATTCTAAACTGATAGGTCTTTCCTGACTTTACAGGCTTCATTTGCTCGAAATTGGGCAAGAAATTCATGTCTTTTTTACTCTCATAGTAGTGATAACGAATCCCATTATTGGAAGTAGAATTTAGCAATCTGTAATAAGCCTTTGAAACTTTACTTTCTTGATGTGCTCCTTTGAATGCTTTGGCCATCACAACGGTGCTTTTGGTTAGCGAAAATTTACCTTTGTACAATTCAGCATTTTTGGTGGGTATTGATCCATCGGTAGTATATCTGACCTCTGCATCACCTATGGACTCCATTAGCACTTCAGCTTTTTGATCGATATACAAACCACCGGCCACATCGTACAAATTGGCTTTTGGATAAATCGTTGGAGCAGGGATTTTTATTTTTTGATTTTGAAATTCAGGTTCGGGAATCCCATTAAAAGCTGTTTTTACTGGTCTCCCAATCCATGCTTGTGGCTGGTCTAAACCCAACAAAAGAGCCGCTGTAGCCGCATTGTCGTAGGTGTAAACCTGATTTTTGATTAAATAATTTTTCTTGATCCCCTTTCCAAAAATTATAAACGGTATCTCAATTTCATCCTCAGTTTCTCCCCCATGGCCAAAACCTATTCCACCGTGATCCGCAGAGATGATAAAGGTCGTTTTGTCATAAATTCCAGCCTCTTTAGTGGAATGTATTATCTGACCTATTTGCTGATCAATATGCGCTACCGCATCGTAAAAGTGAGAGGTCTTGTGTCCCAAACTATGACCCACATGATCTACCTCGTCAAGGTGTATAAATAGAAAATCGGGCGTTTTTTTCTTGATATAATCGATTGCCTTTTCCACAGTCAATTCGTCACTTTTCTCAGTAGCATCATAATCCAACAGGCTTCTTTCAATCAAACGTCCAAAACCACCCCATGTATAAATGGCTCCCATTTCCAACTCAGGTCTTTGTTTGCGCGCTAGGCTAAAAATGGTTGGGAATATTCCCTCTTCTCCTTGAATTACCGCTGGCAAAGTATGTTCATCCCTTTCCCAACCATTAGAAGTGATGCCGTGTTGTTCAGGTCCCGCTCCCGAGACCATTGAGGCCCAATTGGTACTACTCGAAGTTGGGAGGACACCTCGGGCATTTAGGGTATATGAGCCATTGGCCATCAACTCATCCATCACGGGAGTATCCGCATTTATGATTCCATTGGGACTCATCGCATCAACCCCGATTATGATCAGATGTTTTGTTTTAAAATCTTTAGTGTTTTGATTTTTTTTACATGATAAAATCAAAAAAATGAAAAAGAAAACACTTTTTGAAGTAAGGGTAAAAAAACTTTTTTGGTAGGTCATTACATTAAATTTATTTGCTTTAATCTAAGTTGTAAATTTTTGAATTATAAATGGATCATTCATTCTCCCTCTATAATATCATCTCATTAAAAAAACAAAAGCAGGTAAAATACCTGCTTTTGCTATTTCAAAAATCAAATCTAAAAATTAATAGCCTTGGTTTTGTTCTAGGAATCCATCATTCCCTGATGCAGCATCAACTGTTTTTTGCGGGATAGGGAAAAGCCTGTTATTTGGATCGGAATCTGATTTTTCTGTCCAAGAATCTTCATATTTCCCAAATCGAATTTGGTCAGTACGTCTGAATCCTTCCCAGTACAACTCAAATCCACGCTCACGATACATTGACTCCAGATTAAGAGAAGTTAAAGCCGCAGGAGTTTGAGCAGGACGAGCATTTCTTGACGATCTTACAGTATTAACATCAGTCAAAGCTCCACCACTGTCACCATTTCTTAACTTGGCTTCAGCTCTCATTAAGTAAATTTCTGCCAATCGCATAAGAACTAGGTCAACACTACTGTAATTGTTTCCGTTGGGAGAGGTTCTACTGAACTGATACTTAGCAACCCTGTATCCTGTATTGTGATAGGAACCTTCGTTGGTGAAATCAACCTGTCTGGTGTGATTGACATAACCTACGTCTCTGTCAGGACCGTTTCCTTTTCTCTGCTTTACGGGCATGATTTTAACACCTGTATCACAGGTATCGAATTTACCATTACTACCCTTTCTTGGACCCCACAAAACGCCACGAATAATTCCTCTATCGATTTCAAATTCAGTAGGTTCTACACAGTAGTAACTGTTTTCAGTTTCGGATTCTAATAAGTTAGAACGTCCTTCGAAATCAGCCAACACATCAGCAGGGATGATGGTGTTTTTTTGATAAAAACGCGCATCAGCTTCGGCAGGGTCTGTACTTCCATAAGCATCTACCCATGTTTGGTAGAAGTCAGAAGTAATAGCGGGTCCATCTGTTCCATCGGCACTTGGATGCTCGGGTCTTGGAAACCATGATCCAGCCAGTGACCAGTAGGCCCATCTTGAGTGTTCTCTTTTTAGAACTCCTCTTTGATCCAATGCAAAAATTAGTTCAGGATTGCTGTTGTTTTCATCATTAAATAGATCAAAATACTCAGGTGAGATAGAAAATTTGTTACTGCTAATGATATTGCTGGTATATTCAATAACCTTGTTCATGTCATCAGAAGTAAAGGTCGGAGTGCCATAAGGATCTCTATACACAGCTGCATTGAGATGTAATCTTGCCAAGAATCCCCAAACGGCAGATTGTGAAATTCTACCAGGAGCTCTATTGGAATTAATTTTATCTACTACTGATGATAGATCACTTTCGATATTATCAATGGCATCCTGACCTCTTAGAACGGTTGACAAGACTCCAGAGGTTTCTTTCTGAAGCACCAAGCCCCAACCATCCAACATCAACATATTCAGGTATGCCCTTAGGGCAATCATTTCGTACAAAGCTCCACTGGCTTCAGCATTTCCCGCTTCGGACAAAGGAGTTAGTACCTCTATGGCTGATAATGTTCTTGACAGATTGGTCGTAATTTTATCCCATCCAGCTCCTACCAAACTATTGGAAGGTGTAATGGTATGCTTATGGGCAGCCATGAACTTACCTCCATCATACCAATCAGTTCCACCTCTATAGGGTAGGATTGCCTCATCCGAAGTGATGAGTTGTAAGCCGTAATAGTTGGTGTGTCTCCAAGTCCATGAAATATATCCATAGGCTGGTGCCAATGCTCCAGAAATTGTTTCTGCTTGCTCTCCGAAGGCGGCTTCGTCTAGTCTTTCTTCCTCCAAGTCTGTACAATTCAATAAGAACAGTGGGCTTAGAGCGTATATTATGAATTTAATTTTATTTTTCATTTTAGTAATTTTTTAAATTAGAATGAAGCATTTAACCCAAACAAAATCGTTTTGGGCATAGGATAGGTAAAACGATCAATACCAAAGGTTTGAATACCACCTATGTCGCTTCCAGTATTTACCTCGGGATCAAAGCCTGAATAATCTGTAATTACAAATAAATTCTGACCCGTTAAAGACAACCGTATGTTCTGAACAAAATCTCCCAAACCAATGATCTGAGGATCTAATGTGTATCCGAGTGTAGCATTATTCAATCGCAAATAACTACCGTCTTCTAGATAACGTGTAGAAACCTCATTGGCATTACTATTATCCTCATTAGGGTAAAGGGTAGCAAAGTCAGTAGTATTGAGGTTTCTTCCCAATTGACTGGTACTAAACAATGACATTTTGGTGTGATTAAAGATTTTATTACCGGAAACACCGTTAAAGTTTAATCCTAAATCAAAGCTCTTGTAATTTAGATTTAAGTAGAAAGCATAAATCATATTGGGCAATGCTGTTCCTTGAGCGGCTCTATCATTATCAAGAGATTCTCCATCAGCTACAACATCTCTGTATTGGCTTAATCCATCACTACCAATCCCGATGAATTCTTTCATATAGAAGGTTCCGATGGGCTCACCATTCATATATCCGTTGATGGTAGCTCCGGTCTGACCTGCTCCAGTAGCAGCTCCTGTGGTCAGGATCTGAAATGGAGAATTGGCTACCTTGTTGTCTATTGAAGATACATTTCCTCCAATATCATAAGTAATATCATTACCCATACTTCCATTGTAATTCAAGGCTATCTCGATTCCAGAATTTTGGATTTCCATATCTGGAATATTAGTCCAATTGGAAGCTGTGGGCTGAATAGGGTCAATTGAAGTAGCAAACAATACAACATCAGTTGCCACTTTGTTGAAGTAATCTATGGTTCCCGACAATTTGCTGTCGAATGCCGAAAAATCAAGCCCTACGTTGACCTGAGTAGAAACTTCCCATTGCAAGTTGGGATTGGGAGTTCGGACAGGGACTGTTCCAAAGGGATAATCATCAATCGATGATTCTGTTCCACTAAGTGGATAGGTATCGTTCTCTCCCTTAGTATCTTTATAACTCGCCAAACTCACCTTACTGGGAATACCGTCTTGGTTTCCTGTTTGTCCCCAACTGGCTCTTAACTTCAAGTTAGAGAAGGTTTCGTTATCAGACATAAAGTCTTCACTAGAGATATTCCAACCCAATGCAACAGAGGGGAAATAACCATATTTGTTATTGGCACCAAACTTGGATGAACCATCAGCTCTGAGAGTGGCAGTCACTAAGTATTTATTTGCATATCCGTAGTTGACCCGACCAAAATAAGATTGTTGCTCATTGATGAAAGCGCTACCATTTAACGTAGTAGGAAGGACATCTGAACTGATTTGATCTTGATAACGAGGTTCTATTCCGTTATTGGAAAAACCCTCAGACTCATAAATTTTATGACTGTAAGTAGCTTCCTGATAGGAATGCCCCACCAATAGAATCACATTTTGATCTCCTTGAGTGTAATTATAAGTCAAGGTGTTTTCGATCAAGCTGTTAGTGTTTAGAGTAAACCTATTGTACAAAGATCCATCTTCATATCCTTCAAGTTCATTATAAGGATTCTCAAACATGTCTTGGTTGGTTGAGGAATAATCTACCCCTACGTTGAGCTTATAGGTTAGGCCATCGATGATTTCCAAAGAAGGCGCAAAATTGGCCAATATTCTGTTGTTTACAATTTCATTGGTATAAATCTCATTGCGAACAATTGGATTTAACAAATCTTGAATTACAGTAGGTTCACCATTAGTGTACACTGGAATCGTTGGGTTTAATTGTAACATGTCAATAACAGAAGAACCAATATTAGGTCTATTGTTAACATTTCTTGTGGCTGTCAAATTCATATCTATATTTAAACGACCATCCCAAGCTTTTTGATTTAGATTTAATCGTCCAGAATATCTTTTCAAATCACTGTTGTTGAAAATACCAGACTGATCATCAACTCCCAAAGAGGTGTAATAAGAAAACTTCTCATTAACATTTCCACTCATAGAGAAATTGATGTTTTTAGAAATACCTGTTCTCATTAATTCATCTTGCCAATTGGTATTACCCCCAAAATCATTAAGAGTTCCACCAACAGAGGGAACTTTATTTCTGAATTCTGCAGCACTGAAAACATCAACGCTATTGGAAATATTTGACATAGCAGTAGAAACAGAAAGATTCATTTCTGTTTTACCCATGGTTCCTTTTTTGGTGGTAATTACAATTACACCATTCGCCGCTCTTGCTCCATAAATAGCTGCAGCAGAAGCATCTTTTAGAACATCAATGGAAGCAATGTCTTGTGGATTGATAAAGTTTAATGGGTTGGTAACTCCAAAGGAACTATTGTCAATGATAAAACCGTCAACAACAAATAATGGAGTGGTACCAGATCTCAAACTCCCAATTCCTCGAATGATAATGTTTTGGGCTGCTCCTGGCTCACCACTGGTAGCCGTTACATTCACCCCAGAAATCTTACCTTGTAGAAGTTGACCAGGATTGGCTACAACCCCGCGGTTAAAATCCTCTGTTTTAATAGAACTAATGGCTCCAGTAACATCAGATTTTCTTTGAGAACCATATCCTGTAACGACAACCTCTTCTAGGCTTTCTGCGTCGGACATCAGTTGCACTGCAACACTGTTTTGGTTCCCCACTTCGATTTCTTGGTTTAAAAAACCAACGAATGAAACTACCAAAACAGCATTTTCGTCACTTACATTGATGGTGAAATTTCCATCAAAATCTGTCTGAACACCATTTGAAGTTCCCTTTTCGACTATGTTGGCGCCGGGGAGTGGCATTCCATCGTCGTCGGTAATTGTTCCGCTAATTGTTTTTTGGATTGCGGATTGAATTTTTAGATCCTTTGGATTTTCAGCATTACCATAAGTTCCTACCATTGGAACAAATGCAATGAGAAAAGCCAAACAGATTTTTAAGCTTAATTTACTGTATCTTTTCGATTGATAGATACAATATTCATTGTTTTTTTTCATTGTTTGAATTTTGTTTTCTTATAAATTTATGTTAATATTGACTTTATTCAATAGTTAGTGATGTTAAATTTTGTGCAAACGTTTGCATTAATTCTAGTTGTAGAGGTTTTTTTTAAAGGCATTCAAATGCGAAAAGAGAATACTGCCTTTACCGCAGGAAATTATAAAGGTTTGGGGTCTAGTGTCAATTCAATTTTTTCCTTTCTGAGAATTGATATTTCTTCCAATCAAATAGTTTTAATCATTCATAACTTATCTGGACAAAACCAAAACGATATTAACGTAAAAGCCATTTCAAGCA
>Ga0115571_1000988_pt1 | contig 20630 bp, 19 predicted proteins | sample COGITO_mtgs_1205_FD_87293 | JGI IMG/M metagenome (GOLD analysis project Ga0115571, IMG submission 87293) | Pelagic marine microbial communities from North Sea - COGITO_mtgs_120531 | ecosystem: Environmental > Aquatic > Marine > Epipelagic | place: Germany:Helgoland, sampling site Kabeltonne...
TAAAGGATAATAAATCATAGGCTTATCATACACAGGTAACAACTGTTTAGACACACCTTTTGTAATTGGGTATAAGCGTGTACCACTACCTCCAGCTAATATAATTCCTTTCATAATTCAAAGATAATCATTCTCATTCTTCTTAAGAAAATTTGGTTTTGTTGTATCTGCATATGCAGAAATGATGTCACCTTCTCTTCTTTCAGCAAAAGTGAAGTTTAACTTAACTTTTGCTGAATTTGGATCGAATGGCATAATTTATGATTTTAAAAAAATAAATTTAATTAAATTTTCGGCAATATTGTTTCTATCGAAATCTGCTAACATTTTATTACAATTAACTTTGAATGAATCTCTATCTAACTTTTGAATATCTTTTATTGCATTAAAAAAAGACTCTTTGTTCTCTGGCTCAAAACAAACACCAACTTCATAGTGATCAATTAATTTTTTAGACTCTCCTTCAACACCCAATAAAATTGGCTTATACATTGCAATATTTTCAAATATTTTAGAAGGAATTACATTTTTAAACTCATCTGATTTTTTTAAATTCACCAAAGAATAATCTGACATCTCTATATACAATGGAATCTCACTTTTTGTAACACTTTCAAGAAAAGTGAAATTTTTTGAATGTAAGGTTTTTGAGTATTTTATCAAATTTTGTTTTTCAGCACCATCACCAATAAATAAAAAATGTAAATCCGGATTTGATCTTTTGGATATACTCTCTAAAATAAATTTTAATCCATGAGCTAATCCATGGGTACCTATATAAGAAATAACAATTTTATCTTCTAAGCCCAAAGATTCTTTTAATGTCATCACATCATTTGGTTTTGGCTTTTTGAAATTACTGATTAAAACACCATTTTTAAATACGCCTATTTTTTCAGGTTTAATTTGATGTTCTTTTATTATATATTTTTTAAAACTATCTGTGACTACTACTATTTTTGATGCACTAAGATATAAATGATGTTCTATTTTTTTGAGTATCTTAAAAGGTTTTGAACTTTTATTCATTGAACCAACAGCGGCAATTGAATCTGGCCATAAATCTCTTACTTCCATTACCCAGGGAATTCTTTTAAAAACACTTAACATTCTTCCGGATATCGCTGTAAAAAACTGTGGACTTGTTGCTATGATTAAATCTGTTTTTACGAATAATCCAAATAAAAAAGAGGTTACGGCATAACTAACATAATCAATTATACGCTTTACAAAACCATTATTTTCTGTAATATAAGACCAAACTCTGATTACAGTAATTCCATCAATATTCTCTTTTTGGTATAACTTATTAGTATACCCTTCAAATACTTTTCCCTTTGGAAAATTTGGAAAACACGTTATAACTGTTACCTTATATCCCATATCAATCCATTTCAAACAATGCTCATAAGTTCTTGTAGCAGGTGCGTTTGTTTCTGGAGGGAAATTGTCTGTTAAAAAAAGAATTCTCATAGTGAGATTTTAGTTTTTAGTGTTTGGTCAAACAATACTACAATTTTATAAGCCAAGTTAGTTTTATTAAACCCTGCTGATAATTGATATTCTTCAACATAAATAGTAGATGCTCTCTCAAATTCAATAGACACTCCTGAAGATTCTAGTATAACATTATTACCATCAACTAATGGTTTTGTAACTGAAGAATGCAAATGAAAATAAGCCTTTGCATTATTACTTGTTGATCTATTTATTTTATCTTTTAAACTTAAATATTTTTCTCCCCACAAAAACGATCTTGTATGTTTATAGCCATCACTTAAGTATCCATCATGACTAGCTTCAATAAGATTAGGTTTTTCAATTAAATGAGTAATTTTAGCTCTTTTAGCTACACGAAATCCTCCCCAAACACGAGTTTGTTCTTTCAACCCAATTTTCACTGTATTGTGAGAATGTGTAGCTCTTTCAGATTGTCGAACAGCATTTTTTTCGTAAGTAGAAATACCAGTGTCTACAAAAATTGGATTTCCATTTTTAATTAATTCGAAATTAAATGTATCACTATGAGCATGACCGGGCTGATAATCCGGGCCTACATTTCCAATATCTAGCAGTAGCTCAAAATTGTTTAATTTTATTTTCCGATAACCTGAATCTGAAAGTGGAATATTTTGGCTATTAATTCCTAAGTTTTTTGCGTAAGAAAATATTTTTTTTGAATTTGGTGCAATATTATATGTTGCATCATTTACCATTGGAATGTTTCCATTTTTATAAGTTATATTATGAAGCCATGAAATCATTAAACTAGCCTTAGCTTCCAAAAATGATAATAAATCATCTTTTTTCCATTCGCTATTTAATTTAATTAACTGGATACCATCTAATAATTTTGATAAAATAATCTGATGATACATTGGAGATAATTCAAAATGAGCACCGTCTTTTAGAACTTGTTCGTTTAATTCAGAAAGAAGGAGATACTTAGACTTATTATATAGTTTATCATCCTGAAAGTAATAAGCACCAAAGAGTAATGAAAATGCATTTTCAAGAAGATGATTTCCAAGCAAATGATATTCTAAGTTTTTGAATAAAATACAATAATGGAGATAAAGAGTATTATTAATTGATTCATCTTTAACTTGATATAGACTCAAAAACTTTATCCAATTAATCCCTCTTAGGGAAATTGGATATGGTTCTTTCCCATCTTTTAATAAATCTTCATTTATTATAAAATCTTGAATTAATTGTATTCCAGTTTCTTTGGATATAATCTCTTGATTGAGAAAATCAAAATAATTCAAATTATAAGTCCAAAGCTTTCCAAATTGATTAAAATTCCAATTAATTTTATCAGAAAAAGAATGAGAAATATTTAAAAAAGTAAACGAATTCTTTTTTTTAAAATAACTGTTATCATAATCAATTCTATTTTTCCAGACTATTGGATTAAAATCATTAATGATTCTCTTTTCCACATTGTATCTAAAAAGTCTATTTCTTGAAAAATAATAAAAACGATAATAAATTTGAATAGCCCTCAGATGTATTACCGTATTTATAAGTAATTTTATTTTATTGAAATCCATTTACCTTCTTTCAATGATTCAATTGCTGCAAAAGAGGCTTTAGTTGTATTTACAATTTCATCAAAAGGAATAATTGGATTTCCTCCATTTTCTTGTTGAAATAATAATTCTTGAAATTGATTAAAATGCCCTTTATTTTGACCTGATTTTGAACTAGACAACCCTTTAAAGCCAAAACCTTTTAATGTTCTCCAGTTGTCCATTACAAGTGTTCTTTCCTGAGAATAAACTTCGACTCTTTCTTTAGAGTAGCTTTTGCTTCCATTTGCAAAATAATTAATAACAGCATTTGAACCATTTTCATGTTTTAACAAAATACTGGCATTATCAGTGTTTTCTTCTGGATTTTCACCCATTGCATTCATACATACAGAAATTACTTTTGATCCAGAAAGATAAGAGCAAAGATCAATATAATGACAAGCTTCACCTATTATCCTACCTCCTCCAATTTCCATATCATGAATCCAAACATCTTTTGGAATGAATCCAGCATTCATAGTAGCAACGATGTTAATTGGTGTAGTAGAACTACCCAATACTTTTTTCATTTTATTTGCTAATGGAGCAAATCTTCTATTAAATCCAACTGTTATGTTAACATTATTAACATTATAAGCTTCAATAATTTGATCTAGTTCCTTTTGATTCATAGCTAATGGTTTTTCTACAAATACACTTTTACCTGCATTAATGGCTTCAATGGCCATTTTAGCATGCATATGATGTTGCGTTGTAACCAGTACCAGATCGACATCATCATCATTTAATATTTGATGATAATCAGATGTTGAATTGGCTATGCTATGTTTTTTTGCCATGATTGTTGAAGACAACCCTCCTGAACTAGCAATATATTTTATATTAGCATTAATTTTCTTGAGATTTGGAAGAATTGTAGAACTTGTAAAATTACCAGCTCCTATTATACCAACTACGCCTTCCTTACCTTGAAAAGATTTTTCAACTAATTTGATGGTACTTTTTTGTTCTTGTGAAGATGAGTATTCTAAAATTGAAGCGATAGATTTTGAATTAGACATATCACCATATATCTTTTGATAATCATTCAAAGGAACTCTATCTGTAACTAAAGAACTTACATCTATATTTTTCTTTGAAATTGCATTCAGAACCGCTTCAAAATTTCGTTTTTCTGTCCATCTGACATATCCAATTGGATAATCATGTCCTTTTTGTTCGTATTCTTCATCATATCTTCCTGCACCGTAAGAACAAGAAACTTGAAATGTAATTTCTTTTTCAAAGAAATCTGCACGACTGATGTCTAGACCTATTACCCCAACAAGAATTATCCGTCCTCTTTTTCTACACATATTTGCAGACTGAGAAATAATTTCATTGCTTTTATTTGAAGCCGTAATAATTACTCCATCTGCACCAACTCCATTAGTATAAGATTCTACAAACTTCACTTGATCAGTTCCTTCGGCTGGATTAATAGCTGTAATTCCTTTTTCATTTGCGATTCTAATTTTTTCTGGATCAAAATCAAAACCTATCACATTACATCCATTTGCTAATAGTAATTCCGCAGTAATGAGTCCTATTAAACCAAGACCAACAACTACAATCGTTTCTTCAAATGTAGGTTGTAATAATCTTATCCCTTGCAAACCTATAGCTCCAATAACTGTAAAAGCAGCTTCTTCATCTGTTACATTATCCGGAATTTTTGCAACTAAGTTTTTGGGTACACAAACATACTCCGCATGATTTCCATTTGATGCAACCCTGTCACCAATAGAAAATTCAGTAACTCCTTTTCCAATAGCAACAACTTTTCCTACATTACAATACCCCAGTGGTAATGGCTGACCAAGCTTATTGAAAACAGCCTCCATAGTTGGACGTAAACCATCTGTCTTAACTTTATCCAAAACCATTTTTACCTTGTCTGGCTGCTGTTTTGCTTTCTGAATAAAGTTTGCTTTACCAAAATCAACTAACATTCTCTCAGTTCCTAATGAAACTAAAGTTCTTGTAGTTTGAATAAGAACACTTCCAGGTTTTACTCTAGGAACTGGGACTTCTTCTAAAATTGTATCACCTTTTTTAAGATCTTGTATTACCTGTTTCATATTTTTATTAATAAATAGGTTTTCTCTCTTCTCTGTTTGGATAACTTATCAATACTGCTTTATATTTACCTTTAAATACAAAAAGACTACCAGCAGCTGCACCTATAATTTTAAATTTACTAATTAAATCTTTTATATTTTGTAAACTACCAGCACCACCTATAACTGTAATAGGCATGCTGCATTTTTCTCTTATATTTTCTATTAAAGGCAAATCATATCCTTGCATTACCCCATCATTATCTATGGAGTTTATCACAATTTCTCCTATACCAATTTCTTCTAGTTTTGCTATAAAATCGTTTAATTTCCAATTACTTTTTTTAGTTCCGTTGTGAGTATAAATATCGTAACCTCCAAAAATTTTTTTCTTTTTCACATCGATAACAACAACAACACTCTGATTACCTATAATATTACCAATTTCTTGACATAAACTTATATTATTTAAAGCTGAGTATGATAACGCTACCTTCTCGGCTCCTAAACTTATAATTTTTACAGCTTCTTCGACAGTAGTAATTCCTCCCCCATAGCAAAATGGCATTCTACACTCATTTGCTAAACTTTCAATCATTTTTAAATTTGGTCCTCTATTCTCTTTGGTAGCGTCAATATCTAAAACTATTAATTCATCTACTTCTTTCTCATTAAAAATTTTAACTGCATTGATTGGATCACCAACATATTTTGGATTTTTGAAATTAACAGTTTTAACTAAACCTTTATTATGTATTAATAAACACGGAATAATTCTTGATCTTAACATAATTATAATTGAGCAAAATTCTTAAATAATAATACACCATTTCCATGGCTTTTTTCTGGATGAAATTGAGTTCCAATTATGTGATCTGAGTAGATAGCAGATGTAAAATCAATACCATAATTTGAAGTTGTCAATATATTATCTTCACTCTCACATTCAAAATAAAAGCTATGCACAAAGTAAAAACCAAATTCATTATCTATACCTTTAAATAAACTGTGATTTTGAATATCTTTAATTGTATTCCACCCCATATGCGGTAATTTGGGCTTAGATTCAATTTTATTTATATTGAATTTTTTTACTCTTCCTGGAATCCATCCAAGACCTGGAAAATCACCTTCATCACTTCCAAAACCCATTACTTGTAGACCAACACAAATCCCTAAAATAGGAACTTTTTTTCTTATTACTAAATCATTTAATTCATCTCTTAACCCCGAATCAATCAATTGTTGCATTGTCGCATCAAACGCTCCAACTCCAGGTAAAATAAGTTTATCGGCTTTTTTTAAGTCACTTTTATTGGATATTATTTCATAATCGATATTTAAGTTTTTGTAAATAGTCGCAATGGCCTGAACATTTCCTGAACCATAATCAATTATTCCTATCATCTTTTACCACCTTTTTCTAACCCAAGAAAACGCATTACTTTAGCGCCAATATTATATATACTATCTTGGGATTTATAATCTTTATATGTTTTATTTGGAGCGTCCATATAGGATTGTAATTCTTCTACAGAAATTCCAAGCTTAGTCGCTATATATTCAAAATCTTGATGAATTATTTTAGGATCGTATGCAGGGTACTTTAATTTCTCCAACGCATCTTCACGAGTCATTTGATTTGTTAGTATCAAACTAGAATATTGAACTTTTCTAGTATCAAACCCAAATTTTTTAGGCAACCAATAACTTTCATAAAACCTTGTAAATCTCGATTCAAAGTGTTTTTGAGGATACTCTTGATAACCAAACTTGTCAACTAATGTTTTCATGGCTTCAATTTTGTTATAAGGAAAAAAATCTAAAGGTCTAATTAATTTTATTTTTTTAAAGTATGGTAAAAAAATCTTGTGCCATAAAATGTTTGTTACTGGATATTCTTTAAGTTTTCCTGTTCCATGTTTTTTATAGACATCTTTTAATTGTATTGAATCAGACTGATAGTACATCCACTCTAAAGGATTTCTCACACATTCTGTGGAGTAATTCCCTCCAGTTAAAATATGTTTGATATTATGTTTCGAAGCAAATTTATACATCGTTGCAAAAAAGGAGTGATCTTGTGGCGTATCTATGTGTGAAACACCTGACTTAAAAAAAGCCAATTGTAAATCTTTCATTTCCTCCCAATTAATTACTTCTGTATATAAATCAAGATCAAGACCATCAACGAGTCTTTCAATATTATTAACAGCAATCTGAGAATTCCAGCCGGCATCAACGTGAAAGACTAAAGGACGTAAACCATACTTCTTAACCATAATATATAATAAATAGGAACTATCTATACCACCACTCATACCCATTAAGCAGTCAAAATCTTTACCTTCTCCTTCTTTTTTGAGTTTTTTAACAATCTTTTTTAAGGCTTTGTCACCTCTATCATCAGTGTGCCATTTTGGTAAGATATCTGAATAAAACGTATTGCAATGATCACAAACTCCATTTTGATCAAAGGTAATTTTTGAGTCAGTAGTATCCATTACGCAATTCGCACAAATTTTAACTTTATCCCTCATTATTTGTGTAAATTTTTGTTTTATTAGTTTTTTCAATAGCGTCTATAAAACCTTGAGTCATATTTTCTATAGTACAATACTTGGTATAATAATCAAATGCATTCTTTCCTAATTTTTTTGAAAATTCAATATCTAAACACAATTTGATTAAACTAGTTTCAAGTGATTTTTGATTGTCTTCACAAAAAATACCATTAAAATCATTAATAATATTAGTTTTCTCACCACCACTTACAGAGTTTTTTTTTGTTAAAAAAGGGACTCCATAGCCTAAACTTTGGAGAACAGAAAGACCCGATTGACCAAAAGAAACAGAAACGATTGCTCTTTTATAAAAATCTTTTAATTTATTTACATCTTCAATTCTACCGTAAAACTTAACTCTACTTTGAATTTGGTAGGATTTAACTTGATTAGATAAGTTGAGTAATTGATCTCCATCACCAATAAAAGATAGACATATGTTTTTAGGAATTTTATTAATGATATTATTAAATGAAGAAATAAGAATATCATTCTCTTTTCTGGTATTCAAAGTTCCAACAAATAAAATAGTATCTTTAATCCTCATATTGTAGGATTGTACTCTCTCACCCACATCAAAAGTATTGTTTGCTACATATGAGTTAGATTTATTAATTCCTAAATTAATAAAATCTAATCTTGATTTATTAGTATAAAAGACATTAGCATAAACCTTTTTAGATATCCAGGATCTTATATTATTGGTAACTTTATTATTTGTTAACCAAGCTCCCCATAAAATTATATTCTTTGTTTTTCTAAATCTAAAAACAGAAACAATAGTATTAACCCACCTAACGTCAAATAGTAAAATTATAAAATCATACTCATTATTTTTTATTTCATTTATTAAACCTTCTTGAAAAAAAAAGGGGCCACTTTTTTTAGCAGTGGAAATTAATTCTTGATATTTATCATTTTTATTGTTTATACTTTTACCAGAATGTAGGACAGTAACATCATATTTTTCTGATAACAGATTAAACATTGGTTTTCGATAATGAAGTATGTAATTATAACCTATTAAGATTTTTTTTTTCATTTTTTAAATATTCTTTAATAAATATCTTTGGTTTTTTAATATAAGTAGCATAAAATTCTAATTTATCTTCAGGAAAATCCCACCACTTTATTCTTAGTAGATTCTCAATTATTTGATTATCAAATCTTTTTCTAATTTCTTTTCCTGGAACTCCAGCGACAACTGAATAATCATCAACATCTTTCGTTATTACGGAACCCATTCCAATTACTGCACCATCTCCAATCTTAACTCCTTGTTTAATAATCACATTATTCCCTATCCAAACATCACTACCAATTGTAGTATTTAATGGATTAGGTCTTGAAAATTTTGAGAATTTTTTTTTAATACTATCTCTCCCATTATAAAATACAGGAGACATCCCTACCCATTCCATCGGATGAACTCCTCCTCCAATAATTACATTATTCGCTATAGAAACAAAAGAACCTATTTGACAATCCGAAATATCACAATTGTAGCCGCAAAATGAATATTTATTTAGAAATGAATTGACAAAACTTGAGTTTGCTTCAATTTTAGAAGTTTTATGAATTTCAGAATTTTTTATTGAACTAATTTTACTCTTTTTGAGAATTTTAGATAGTATGTATATAATTTTTTTCATATCCTTTTTTATTAAAATAAATAATGTAAAATATTAAACTCCAAAGTAAAATTCCATCTGCCCAACCTAAAGCAATTCTTCCAAATAGCATTAAAATCATTAATAAAATAAAAGGATAATATTTAATGAAATTTTTTGTGCTTAGAAATGATATGTACAAAATAGGAACTAAATAAATTAAAAAAACAATTAACACTGTTTCAGCAAACAATGTAAGCCAGGTATTCTCAGATCCATTACCTACTTTATCGCCAACAAAACTACCTTTTCCAATAAAAAATTCCACAAAATTATAGTTTTGAAAATAGTTAATATATTGATTATGATAGTAGATTCTATCTAAATGACCAGAGCTTTGAAAATCAAATGATTGCATTATTCTGTTATAAATTATAAAATTATCAATAAAGTATAAATTAAAAAAAACAACTATTGGTGGCAAAAATAGAAAAGAATAGAAAAAATATTTAATTGTTTGTTTTGCAAATATTATTTTAAAGTCAATTTTCAAAAGAAAATCAATAACTAAAATAAAAACAATAAAAATTATAGAAGTCCTAGATCCTGTAAAAATACTTGATATTAAAAAAAATAATTTCATACTTAAAGATGTGCCTAAATGTCTAAAAAGAAGAAAAGATATAACTAAGAAATAACTTGCTTCTTTTGAATATGAAAATAATCCTTGATAACGTCCTATCTCAAATTTATTTGCCGAAACAATATTTATGAAATATTCAAATTTAAAAATCTCATAAATCATTATAAGTAAATTAATAATAATAACCCAAGACATTATCTTTTTTAAATAAAAAATATTATCTGAAATTAAAATTCCTAAAATTAAGCAGTAAAAATATGCATTATCAGTGTAAGAGTTTATTAAAATATAATATTTGCTATTAAATAATAATAATGTTAGAATTAATATTAAAATGTAAATTAAAATTTTAGACCTGCCGAATGTTAAAGTTTTATAACTACCTAAAATTAGAGTACTTGATATGAATAATGTCCTTAATTCTGGAAAAAATTGAGTTAAAGTAGCGTTACATATAAATCCTAAAACAATAGAAAGGGTTATTAAATTATTTATTAACTCTTTACTCATTATACTAAATATTTTATAATCTCGTCAAGTTTTTTGTCCATGGACCAAATAAGTTTATTTTTCTTTATATTGGATGAAATTATTTTATAATTTTCTGGATTAGATAATTTTATAATTTTATTTTTTAAATCCTCGACGTTATTCCCAACATATCCAAATTTATTATCAATTATAATTTCTTTTGCCTGACCTTTTATATAGCCGAGTATCGGTAATTCAAGGTTTATGTAGTCATAAAGTTTTGAAGGAACACAATATTCAGAAAGATCATTAGTTAGGGATAAGAAACCAGAGTCTGCATTTTTATTTAAATATTCTAAATATTTATCATGAGTCATCTTATCTAACAGATTTATACGCCCTTTCAAAGAGCATAATTTCTTATTTTTTTTATAATCTCCAATAAAAGTAGCCTTAACATTTGGAAGATCTTTTACGGCATACGCTAGAATTTCTGGTGATTGTGAAGACCCCATATTGCCTCCATAGATAATTTCAAATTCCTTTTTTTTAATCTTTTGTGAAGTCCGTTTAAATTCTTTTATAAATCCAAAATTATTGTTTATAATATTATTTAATTTTGGATATTTAAATTCTAATGCTGTTTTATATTTTGACGAGGATGTAATTATTAAGTCAGCACTCTTTAAAAGCTTTTTCTCTAGTTTTTCTCTACTCACATGGGGAATATTATATTTTTTTATAGATAATTTTTGATTATAGATTTTTGATTTATATAAAGGATCTCTGTGATTAATAATAAACTTACATCCAATTTCAATTTTTAATTTATAACCTAGAATTATAGTGCCATACTCATCTCCAGATGTACAAAACAATATATCATCTCTGGTTATTTTATCCTTTAAATAATTAAAGGTTAATTCAACCCATTTATCTAAATAGTCATTATAAGTTCCGATATGCTGAAGGACTAATGAAATTTTATTTTCTTTAAATGGTGTAATTAAATAATTCTCATTATCAATTACGTTTGAGTTATAATAATTAGGTGCTATAACTTTAATTTTAAAACCTTTTTGTTTTAAATTTAAGACAGCAGCTTCTCTCATCAAAGAACCTCCTTTGTTATAAGGAGTAATCTCAGGAAATGATCTAGTTATGTAATAAATCAAAAAATTTTACTTATTAATTTTGTTTAAATAATCTTTAGCAAAAAAATAAAAAATACTTTTTGCTTTAGTTTTTGAGGCATATTTTTTCTGAAACTCTTCTAAATTTTCATATTGTAGTGAAAAGGTTCCAAATCTACTTAGTCCATAATCTTGTTTAATGGATAACTGTAATCTTTTTCTAAAAAAACTAAAAAGGTAATATTCAATAACGTTTTTTATTTTATAGAATAAGCTACTTTTTAATAGGTTTACAATTTTGTTTTTTTTTGTTTTTTTTATGCAGTAATTATTAAAATAATCAGGAAACAATTCTCCTAAACTATTCAAACATAAATTCCTTTTATATTTGTATTCTAATGGGATTTGATTAAATAACTCTAGATAATCATTTTCCCAATATGGAATGTGCCAAGAGTGTCCGTAAAACTCATATACGCGTAATGTATTAACTATAAAAGTAGACTGCCTTTCTTTCCAATCAAAAAAATCAAAACAATCCGATCCTTTTAAATTTCCACACTCTTGAGATATTTTTTTTTTAATACTATTCCTTATTTCAGGTTTCATTGAGAAAAGATTAAAATGTTGTCTTAATATAGAATCATATACAGATTCTATATTTTTGCTATTTTCTAAAAGATCCTTACTGTAATGAGAGCCAGAAATAACATCCAAAGTATGACCTGGAATAAACAAATAATCCTCATCATCGCTAAATAGTTCTTTTACGGCAAAGCTCTCCATTACATTAGGAATTGATTTGTGGTTTCCAACATATTTTAATAATTCAATTGAAGTATTATAACCTTCACTCCAAGTTTTTTGAGTGTATGGCATAAATCGCCATTCAAAATTCAATCTTTTCGAAATATTTCGGCTTGTTTTAACTTCATCATGATTATCATTACCGAAAGTGTAGCATATAGCATTTTTAACACCCACTTTATTGAGCATAATTGCTATTAATCTTGAGTCAATCCCCCCACTTAAAGGAACTACTGGTATAAAATTATTTTTTTCAATATACTCTTTTAATCTTGTAAATGATTTAAATAAGATATCATTAAAAGAAGCACTAAACTCACACTTTTTGAAATGTTCTTTTGGAAAATGTCCAAACCTGTAATAATAATACTTTTGTAGTTTATTATATTTTTTTGAGATTTTAAGAATACAAGCAGCATTGACACTTTTTACATCTTTTGAAAGCGTATTATCACCAATAACTGAACCACCATGCAAAAATTCCTGAATACCGTCTTCATTATCAATATTTAATCCAAACTTTGAAAATTGATCTGAAATATTAATTTTCTCGGAACTAATAAAATAAAACAAAGGGTTAGAACTAACTTTATCAGTTATTAGAAAAACATGATTGTCAGTTTCTATTACAATAGAAAAAAATCCATCGATTTTTGATAATAATTTAATTAAGCTATCCACTGTAAGTTTTTTGGAAGTTATATTAAGTTCTAAAAAGTCCAGTATAGGCGTAAATCTTTCTGATGATAGAATTTGTCCTTTCGCATATAATTTGAATGAATGTTTTTTTAAACATTGATAATCTTCTAAGCATAAAGTTGTTTCCATAATTCTTATTTATTAACAAGTTTCTTATATAGATCACTTATATCTTGATAACTAAAAATTTTAAGTTTTAAAGAGCCTATGATTAGTAGTGGAAATATAATTATAAATTTTATGAAGATATTTACTACAATGGAGACTGAACTTATTAATGGGAACAAAAAGTAAAAAATAATATAAGTTGCAAAAAAAACAACATAAGTATTAAAAATTTTATTCCAATTTACTTTAATCGGTTCGAGTTTATAAAACCAAATACCACACCATAATGTTAAAAACAACAATGACCCAAATGTTGTCCATGCGGCTGCAGATGAACCAAAAACTGGAATAAACAAAAAATTCAATATCAAATTAATGAAAGCTGCTAAAAAATAACCAATGGTTGATAAATAAATTTTTTCCTTTAACCCAAAAATCGCGCCAAGATATTTTTGATGTGAACTAATATAATACCCAAAAACAATGATTGGAATTAACGAGTATGCTTGATTAAATGATTCATCAACTAATAACTCCACAATTTCTTTTGCACATAATGAAATTATGAAAGCAAAACAGAAAATAATCCAATTAAAAATAGGAATAAAATCAGTTAAACTTTTTCTATATTTCACAATATTAACTGTGTACATGGAGGTTAGCATTGGAGAAAAAACCTGAAATACTGACTCAGTAAAAACTCTTACGATTAATGCGCCTTTATAAGCGACATCATATATTCCAGTATCTGTAGCAGAGCCATAATAAGTTATTATTAGGCGGTCACTTAGGAGGGTAATCCAAGAAGAAATAGCCAGGGGTATTAGAGGCAACGAATAAATTAGAGCATTTTTTATAATTTTAAAATTTATCTTAAATATCAATAAATTACCCCTTATCAAAATTATTATAAAATAAAGACTAGCTAGTGTGAAGCCTGAGAAAATACCAATAAAACGTCCAATAAACCCTAAATCATAAAAATATAGAAGAGATACACTAAGTATTGAGTTTACAATAAAAAATATGAAGTTTGGAAAAATTATTCTTTTTATTTCTAGTCTGTTGCGTAATAACATTTGACCAATTAATCCAAGCTGTTGGATTAATGGACTAATACAAATCATTAAAAGCAGCGGAAAATAAGTAATTTTCAATAAACCATCATAAGAATTTACTACTATGAAAATGATAGTAGTAACAAAAAATCCCCAAATAAGGATAAACCAAAAAAAGCTACTAATGTACTCTCCTAATTCATTTTTAGTTTTGTTATTATTAAAATAATATCTATTAAATGAACTATCTAAATATAAGGAAACAAAAACTGCACTAAACCCAATTACAGCCTCTATATTTGATAAGACACCATAATCTTTTGGAGTTAAAAGCCTTGTCATTATTGGTAACAACAGTAAATTTGCCCCCTTAGTTAATAGTGATATTAAAAAATATAGAGATGAATTTTTAAATATTGTCTTAGGTATACTACCTGAATGAATATATTTCAAATTTTGATATTATTTATAATAATCTTTTAACTTTAAAAGAAATTCTTTGTACTGAATATCAAATAATTCTGGCTCATAATAATTTCTCATATTACTAGTTTTAGGAATATTTGGGAGAAATTTATTATTATACATAAATCTATTTAACCATCCCTTAAAATAAATTTTCAAGTCTAATTTACCTTTGGGGTAGTTTGACTTATTTAAATTATCATTTATATAATTTGCGATCTTTATTGAAGGTTTTGACTTTATATCGCCAATGTTATTTATGATTACTTCCTTTCTTATATTAGATTTATTATTAAATTCTTTTATTTCACCAGATGTAAAATATTCATCAAGTAAACATATTAACTGTTTACTTGTCTCTGGCACTATACTACCTTCTCTAATATCATCAATACCTGTTGAAGAATCACTATATAATTTAGCTTTACCATCAAAAAGATTAAATGTCGGTTTACCAGAAAGCCAGGCATCAATGGTAGTAGAAGATTCAAAAGAGATCAGGACATCAGAAATTAAAATAAGTTTATGTATAGAAATCTCATCTTTTAAAATTAACACATTTTTAAAATGATTAAAATAGGTTGATATTTCTGTCTCTTGAGTGTTGTTAGTTGCAGGATGGTATTTTAAAATCAAAAGTTTATTCGGATATTTGACTGCTATTTTTGTTAAACATTCAATAACATATTTTTTGTATTTTTCAGCAACTATTTGCATTTTTTCATCCAAGTAATTTTTTAAAACACCAAAATTCCAAGCAGTATAGAGTATTACAGATTCGTATTTATCAGATATTAAATTCAGCTTACTTATATCAGATTTATTAAATATTAGATACTTCTCGAAACCAGTCGCACCTGAATATTCAACTACATTCTTTAAATAGGGATAATACTTTAAAGTATAATTTAAGGCTCTATTACTCCATAAAAACCATTTATCTACAGTAGTTTTTTTCTCAATATTATTGCCCCAAAATTCATTTTTAACCCATTTTTCTCTAAACATCCCTTCAGCATGCAAGGAAACAACATGTATGCCTCGATTTTTCGCATACTTTGTAATTTTATATGTTTCAGTTGAGCCAATACATCCATTTGTTAATAATATTTTAGGCTGTAATTTATCAATAGCGCAATAATCAAATATACTTTTGACTTGTACTTTAAGTTTATATTTTTCTTTTAATAAGTAAATAACTGGTATTAAAGCTTGCGGATCGCGCCCAACCATTCCCCAAATCATAACTAATACATCACATTTTTTAGTTTTCATAAGAAATTTTAAATTAATAAACGAATAATTGTAAAAACTTCTGCGAATTTATTACCTACAATTAATCCTCTATGCTGAGCTAGTATTTTTAATGCTTCTGGAGATCTTGGATGAGGGCATTCTCTTTTTTCAAATTGATAAGATTCCATTCCCTTAATTTTTGCTGTAAGATTATCTTCACTAACATCTATAAATAAGTTAGGTGTAAATTTCATAGGATCTAATGACGTTATCTATTCAGTTCCTGAAGGTGTTTCATTAGTTATAACCGCTTTTATAATCTCATCATCCAGTGGCCTTATTTATATAGCTTTTGAATGGAATTACCACCAGTTAAAAATAGCACAGTTTTGTATTTGATTTTTTTGAATTAACTAACCTCTAATTCAAAATAAACCATAAATCATCAATTATTTTAACTGTCATTAATCATGATTTGATATAAAATCTAAAGACATAGGAGTTCCTCTCTGAAAATCACTATTAAATTTCTTTCCAATTATTTCCGTTAAATATTTGGGATGTATTCCAAATCCAGGACGAATACTTCTTACATTTTCTTTGGTGATTTTATCTCCAGATTTTACATCCTCTACAATAAATAAAGATCTTGAGAATTGACGACTTTTCTTCTTCTTTTCTGAACTTTCGTAATCTACCTTACCCATCATTTGATCAGCTATACGAACAGCTTTAACCATCTCAGCAAACTCTTTTTCATCTAGTGAAAAATGTGCATCCGCACCACCAATTGATTTATCTAATATAAAATGTTTTTCAATAACAGTTGCACCTAAAGTAGTGGCAACAACTGGCCCTTCAATTCCCATTGTATGATCTGACAAACCTACTTTAACATCAAACCTGTTCTTTATATCTGGAATTGTTAAAAGATTTGCATCTTTAGGATCTGCAGGATAAGCAGATGTACATTTTAATATTGTAATATCATCATTCCCTACCTTTTTACAGGTCTCAATTGCCAACTCTATGTCTTCTATTTCAGCAATTCCTGTAGAAATAATCATAGGTTTTCCCTTGCTTGCTGCATGTTCAATTAATGGGATATCTTGAATCTCAAAAGAAGCGATTTTATAAATTGGGTTATTTAAACTTTCCAATAAATCAACTGCAGTATTATCAAAGGGAGAAGAAAAACAAATTAACCCTTCCTTTTTAGCTAAACTAAATATTTCTTCATGCCATTCCCACGGTGTGTAGGCCCTTTTATATAAATCATATAAAAACTCACCATCCCACTCTGTTCCATGATTGATTTTAAAATAATCATTTTTACAATCTATTGTTAAGGTATCAGCTCTATAAGTTTGTAATTTTATAGCATCTGCTCCAACTCTTTTTGCTGCTCTTACAGTATCTAAAGCAATATTTATATCTCCGTTATGATTTGCAGATAACTCTGCTATGATGAATGTTCTGTCTTTTCTCATTTCAATTTAATTTATCACCCACAGATAATTCTATATTATTTCTTATTTTTTTTAGTTCTAAAGCACCATTAACAGTTTTTATGATTATTGAAGGATTAACTTTTAATATTAAACCATTTTCGTCTTTAAAATTAAAACCATGTGATGAAAATTTAATTTCATCTATAATAATCTTATTATTGTTAAAAAAAGAAAAAGCTCCAGGGTATGGATATGATTGAGCTCTTACCCAATTTCTAATTCTTTCTTTTTGCCAATTCCAATTTATTCTTCCATCTTCAGGAGTTCGTTTACCAAAATAGGTAGCTAGTTTTTCATCTTGCTTTATCAATTCTAGTTTTCCTGAATTTAATTTCTTAAAAACACCAAGTATTAAATTATAATATTCTAGTTTATACTTATTTAATACATCAGCTCCTGTATCAATCTTATTTATTGGAATTTTAATTTGAGAGATAATATCTCCAGTATCACAACCTTCGTCTATAACATGAGCAGTAATTCCAGCCTCTTTCTCATTATTAATTATTGACCACACGTGAGGTGTTCTCCCTCTATACTTTGGCAATAATGAACCATGTACATTAAAAGTGAGTTGTTTAGAGTGTTGAATTATGTCTTTCTCAATTAAAAATAAATAATTAATTGAAACTATGATATCGACTTCAATTTTTTTAATAAAATTATAGCCAATACTGTTCCTTGGATTTCCTTTGAAATAAGGAATTTTATTGTCTTCACAAAGAGACAAAATATCTTGAGAATTACTATCTGTTAATACAAATACTACATTAAAATTGAGAATGATTTTCTCAAGAGTATCTTTACCTAAATTTCCACTTGAAAGAATTCCTAGCTTCATGAATTTAATTTGGAATGAATAACTACATCAATAAATCCATTATCAAAAAAGCAATGCTCCTTTAAAATTGCGTCTCTAAAATAATTTGAATCAAGTAAAACTTTATATAAATGAGGCCTTAAATCAAATGCATATATATAAAGTTTATAAAAACCCAGTTCCTCAAAAGCTAAGGATTCTATCATTTTTAAATATGTTGACCAATGAAAATGAAAATGGTCTTCCTCTAGATCAGTGTTCATTATAAAAGAAATTTCAGCATTCTTATCTATCCAATTAATATGAACTAAACCTCCGTAACCAATGCACTTATCATTTTTGAGGTAGGAAAATAAAATTTGATTTGGTTCTTCCTGATCAAATAGTCTAGCAACAGTTCCCTTAAAATAATTATCTTGTGATTTTTCTGTTAGTTGTTTATCTTGTCTTAAATGATACATTTGTTCGTTTCTCCACTTCATTATAGTTAACCTATCTTCATAACGTACAGGTACTAATTTGTAGTCCTCAACAACAAATTCATTTTGGTTTAAACAATTATACTTAGTTGGAAACTGCATTATTTTAATTGATGTTTTAATTCTGCTAAATTCCAATCTCTAATGGTATCGATGTCTTGTGCATCCAGTTCTGAAATCTCAATACCTCCAGAGTTAGAGGTTATTAATTTCTTACTAATTAATAGCTGATTCGTATTGCCCCAATAAAATTGTCCTGCATCATGAAATGACTTTTCTAAATCTTGAGATCTAATATTTAAATTATCTTTAAGAATCATTGATACTTTACCTTGATTAACTTTGAGCGCTCTTTGGATTGGAGAGCTATATGAAATAATTGGGAATACGGAATCAAACTTTTTTTCAATTAATTGATTATAAGCTTTCAATAAAATCTTAGAAGTAACAAAAGGAGCACAAGAATACAAACAACATAGATTATTAAATTCTACAGACTGATCCTTATAATATTTGATTACCTCCTCAATTACATCAAAAGTAGTGGCAAAATCATCTGAGTTATTCGCAGATCTCATAAATGGCACCTTCGCTCCGAATTTTTTGGCTATATCAGCGATCTCTACATCATCAGTTGAAACCATTACTTCATCAAATAACCCAGAATCAAGTGCGGCTTTTATCGAATATGCAATAATTGGTTTACCCAGAAACTCTTTAATATTTTTTCTAGGGATTCTTTTACTTCCTCCTCTGGCCGGTATGATACAAATATTACCCATTAACAAATTGATTTATTTGTTCAATTACAAAATCTTGCTCTTCATTTGAAAGCGTTGGATACATTGGTAAACTGATACATCTAGAATAATATTTTTCTGCATGTATGAGACTAGCATCTGTATATCCTATATTTTTATAATAAGGCATTTTATGAACTGGTACATAATGAATTTGTGCCAAGATGCCTTTAGAGTGAAGGAAGTCATACACTTCTTTTCTGTTTTCAACCTCTATAATAAAAAGATGATGCGCATTATAAGCCCTGGCAGGTAAGTTTTGGAATTTTATTTTACCTTCAAAAGCTTTTTTATAAGCTAAAGCGATTTCATTTCTTCGCTCTATTCCTTTATTATTTTTTGCTAATTGAGTAATTCCCAATGCAGATTGAAAATCCGTTAGTCTATAATTAAAGCCAAGCGTTATCATTTCATAATACCAGTTCCCATGGTTTTCCTCCATATTTTCTTTGGTAATTCCATGAGTTCTTAGCAATATTAATTTTTCGTACAATTCTTTGGAATTGGTAGTAAGCATTCCTCCCTCACCACAAGCAATATGTTTTACAGGGTGAAAAGAAAAAACTCCAATATCAGCATATCTGCCATTTCCACAAAAGTTTTGATCTTCTTTGCTATCGATAAAATACCCACCAGGTGCATGACTAGCATCTTCTATTATCCAAAGATTATGAGCGTTTGCCAAAGCTCTAAACTCTTCCATATTAACTGGAAGGCCTGCAAAGTCTACAGGGATTATTCCTTTAAAAAACCCTTTCGGTTTTGATTCAATTAATTCTTTCACTGAATTAATATCTAATAGATACGTATTTGGATCAATGTCGGCAAACCAAACCTCTGCACCAGCGTAACGGATGCAATTCGCTGAAGCGGCAAAAGTAATAGGGGTTGTAATAACTCTATCCCCTTTGGAAAGATTTAAAGCTAATACGGAAATATGCAAACCAGAAGTAGCATTGTTAACAGCTACGGCATAGTTAGCCCCAACATATTCAGCAAATTTTGATTCAAACTCTCTGACCTTTGGGCCTTGTGTAAGGTAATCAGATTGAAGGGTTAATACAACTGCACCTATATCGTTTTGATCTA
>Ga0115571_1000992_pt1 | contig 20559 bp, 16 predicted proteins | sample COGITO_mtgs_1205_FD_87293 | JGI IMG/M metagenome (GOLD analysis project Ga0115571, IMG submission 87293) | Pelagic marine microbial communities from North Sea - COGITO_mtgs_120531 | ecosystem: Environmental > Aquatic > Marine > Epipelagic | place: Germany:Helgoland, sampling site Kabeltonne...
AATGACGTTGCTTTTAAAAATTGGCGCATGATTCTTTTTTTATTTGTTTTATCTCTAGTAATGATCGCCAGTGGTCATGCAGCAGATCGTAAGATTTTTCAAATCGCCAAATTGAATGACGACATAAAAATGTTGAAGAGTGAATTTGTGGAACAGCGTACTGCACTGATGAATTTAAAAATGGAAACCAAAATCATGAAGCAACTTCGTCCATTGGGAATTGGTCCTGCAAAGACTCCACCTATTAAAATCATAGTAAAAGAATAGTGATGGAGTATAAAAAGAAAAACATAATGAGCCGTACCTATTTGGTCGCTTTTGGATTAATGATATTCTCTTTTTTACTGATTGCCAAATTGGTTCACATCCAGTTTTCAGAGGGAGATAAATACAGAGCCATAGCATCCCAACGGACACTTAAAAAAGACATACTCCAACCCAGTAGGGGGAATATTTTCGCAGATGACGGGAGTATATTGGCTACCTCTATGGCTCGATATGAAGTACGATGGGATGCAGCTGTACCTTCCAAAAAATTATATCAAAAACACCACAATCAATTGATCATTGGTTTGTCTGAGATATTGGGTGTTTCTAAAAAATACATTTCAAACAAATTAAATAATGCTGTAAGTGAGCAGAATAGGTATTTGTTGATTGCCAAAGACCTGACCTATTCTCAACAGAAAAAAATCAAAGCGCTACCTCTTTTTAATCGACCCTCATACAGTGGAGGATTGATCATAGAACACGCTATGGTCAGAGAACATCCATTAGGTAAAATAGCCGAAAGAACAGTGGGGAGAGTGACCGAGAAAAAACAAGGTGGTTACAGACGTGTTGGATTAGAGGGTGCTTTTAGTCAATATCTCGAAGGAGAAGCGGGTCAGCGATTAAAGCAAAAAATAGCGGGGGGACAATGGAAACCCATCAATGATCTTAATGAAAAAGAGCCTACAGAAGGTTTTGATATTCATACCACCATCAATGTCAATATTCAAGATATTGCTCACAGTGCATTGTTGGAGCAATTGGAAAAATTTAAAGCTGCCCACGGTACTGTTGTAGTTATGGAAACCCAAACGGGAAAAATCAAAGCCATTGCCAATTTGGGTAGAACAAAAGTGGGGACTTATTACGAAAAGTTGAACTATGCAGTGGGTGAGTCCCACGAACCAGGCTCCACCTTCAAGCTAATGGCCATGGTTGCTGCTTTAGAGGATAAAGTAGTTGATGAAAATACGATGATCTCCACTGGTAGAGGAGAACTTACTCTTTTCAAGAGATTTAAAGTGAGAGATTCTAGAAAAGGAGGCTACGGAACCATTTCTGCTGCTAAAATTTTTGAAGTTTCTTCCAATACAGGTATGGTCAAAATCATTAATGATAACTATGGTAAAAACCCAAGTAAATTCGTCAATCGATTGTACAACATGGGAATCAATAAACCCTTGGGTCTGTCTATAACAGGAGAGGGTATCCCAAAAATTCCTCACCCCGATGACAAAGATCAGTGGGATCAATTGGATCTCCCCTGGATGGCCTATGGTTATGGTGTTGCTTTGACGCCGCTCCAAACCCTTGCTTTTTACAATGCCATTGCCAATAACGGAGAAATGGTAAAGCCTAGGTTTATCGAAAAAATTGAATCCTTCGGAGAAACACCAGATCAAACTTTTGGAAAAATTGTTTTGAACCCTTCGATTTGTTCTCAGTCAACTATTGATAAGGTCAAAAAGATGATGTTCAATGTGGTTGATAAAAAATGGGGTACTGCCCACAATATCAAAGACAAGGAACTCAGCATTGCAGGAAAAACGGGAACCTGTCAGTTAGATTACAATCAAGAAGGAAAAGATGTACAATATGCAGCCACTTTTGTGGGGTATTTCCCTTCCGATAAACCTCAATACTCTTGTATTGTTGTAATTCAAAGACCCGATAAAAAATTGGGCTATTACGGATCGACTGTTGCAGCACCGGTCTTTAAGAAAATTGCAAAAAAAATCAACAATGCACTGCCCAAAACCATTCGTATCCATCCCGATCAGGTCAACCAATTGTCTTCAAGAGTAGCAAATGTAAAACCCTCAGGGGAAGTTATACCCGATTTAAGAGGTTTGACGCCAATGGAGGCCCTATTTATTTTGGAGCCTATGGGATTGAAAGTGATCATTAAAGGAAAAGGAAAAGTCAAAAAGCAATCCCTTAAAGCAGGGAAGCGATATAAAATCAATCAAATAATTGTTTTAGAACTGTCTTGAAAAAGCTAAAAGAAATATTATACAAAGTTTCCATTGAAGGAATTTCAGGTTCTACGGCTATCGATGTTGGTAATATTTCTATTGACTCTAGAGATGTTATGAAAGACGATATGTATGTGGCCATTACGGGAACACAGCTTGATGGACATCAGTTTATTGGTCAAGCCATCGCTTCAGGAGCAAAATCCATCCTTTGTGAAACCCTACCTGAAAATTTAGAAGCAGCGGTAGTTTACATTCAGGTAAAAGATACTAGATCGGCTTTGGGCTGGGTGGCTGCCAATTTTTACGACAATCCCTCTTCTCAATTAAAACTCATAGGAGTTACGGGCACCAACGGAAAGACTTCAATTGCCACTTTATTATTCGATTTATTTACACTCGACTCAACCAGCGCAGGACTGATCTCCACCATGGCCATTCAATATGGAGAAAATAGGATAACTGCTACTCATACGACTCCCGATCCACTAACCATCAACAAACACCTCAGGGAGATGGTAGATCATGGAGTTGAATACTGTTTTATGGAGGTTTCCTCCCATGGTATTGATCAGAAAAGAATTGCTGGATTAGTATTCAAAGGAGCAGTTTTCACCAACCTTACCCATGATCATTTGGATTATCATCCTAGTTTCAAAGCCTACCGTGATACGAAAAAAATACTATTCGACTCCTTGCACGAAACTGCTTTTGCGTTGATCAATGCGGATGACAAAAATGCTAAAGTAATGGTTCAGAATTGTAAAGCAAAAATACATACCTACGCCCTGCATCGCTTTGCAGAATTTTCTGCTCAAGTATTAGAAAGCCAGTTCAAAGGCATGCTCTTAAAAATTAATCAAAAAGAGATTTGGACTCAGATGCTCGGCGAATTCAATGCTTATAACATTTTAGCAGTTTATGCCGTTTCACAACTTTTGGGAAAAGACGAATGGGAAAGTTTGAAGTCTATTAGTCAATTAAAAAGTGTAGCGGGGAGATTCCAAACTTTTGAGACCCCCAATAAAGTTATGGTAGTGGTGGACTATGCCCATACACCCGATGCCCTCAAAAATGTTTTGATGACCATCAATAAGATAAGAACCCAAAATGAAAGTTTGATTACAGTAGTGGGTTGTGGAGGAAATAGAGACCAAGAGAAAAGACCCATGATGGGTTTCATAGCCGCTCAGCTGAGTTCCAAAGTACTTTTTACTTCAGACAATCCCCGTGATGAAGATCCTGATCGTATTATAAAACAAATGACTGAGGGAGTTGATCCAGTGGATTACAAAAAAACAATGAGCGTTTCCCATCGGAAAGAAGCTATCAAAGTGGCTTATCAACTATCGCAACCTGGAGACGTTGTTCTTATTGCGGGAAAAGGACACGAAAATTATCAAGAAGTCAAAGGTCAAAGACTCCCTTTCGATGATTATGAAATTGCTCAAGAAATATTTTCAAAAACCCCTTAACCTATGCTATACTACCTGTTTGAGTTTTTAGAGCAAAAGTTTCAGTTCCCTGGAGCGACGCTATTTCAATTCCTCACTTTTAGGGCGTCTTTGGCCATCATCCTCTCTTTGTCATTTACATTGATCTGTGGAAGGATGATTATCCAATTTTTACAAGCCAAACAAATTGGTGAATCGATAAGAGATTTGGGCTTAGAGGGTCAAAGTGAAAAAAAAGGAACCCCAACCATGGGAGGGATCATCATCATTTTGGGGACTTTACTGCCTGTCCTCTTATTGGCTCAATTGAACAATATTTATATTCTTTTGCTTATCGTGACTACCCTTTCTATGGGCGCCATTGGGTTAATCGATGATTACATTAAAATATTTAAGAAAGATAAGGAAGGTCTTCAAGGTAAATTTAAAATTGCAGGTCAATTAGTATTGGGACTCTTAGTGGGCTCTGTCCTGTATTTTCATCCTAGCGTAACCGTAAAAGAAGAACTTAGGTTGATAAGCACAGAAAAATCTGTTAGTATTCAGGAGGTGTTTACACCCGAAAAAAAGTCGACTCTAACGACCATTCCACTGTTTAAAGACAATGCTTTTGATTATTCAGATTTACTCACTTGGATATCTCCTGATCTTAAAAAATACACTTGGTTGGTATTTATTCCTATTGTCGTTTTTATCATTGTGGCCGTGTCCAATGGTGCTAATTTGACCGATGGAATTGATGGATTGGCAGCGGGTTCTTCTGCCATTATGGTTTTGGCCTTGGGTATTTTTGCTTGGGTTTCTGGAAACCTGATTTTTTCAAATTATCTCAACATCATGTACATACCCAAGGTAGGTGAGGTAGTGATTTTTGTAGCTGCGTTTTCTGGTGCTTTGATTGGATTTTTATGGTACAATACCTATCCTGCTACAGTTTTTATGGGAGATACAGGGAGTCTTACCATTGGAGGGGTCATAGCCGTAATTGCCCTTATTGTCAGAAAAGAACTTTTAATCCCACTGCTTTGTGGTATTTTCTTAATAGAGAACCTGTCAGTGGTCATTCAAGTGGGATATTTCAAGTATACGCGTAAAAAAACAGGGGTTGGTAAAAGGATATTCAAAATGGCACCACTTCACCACCACTATCAAAAATTAGGATTTCACGAAAGCAAGATCGTTACCCGATTTTGGATTATTGGAATTTTACTGGCTGTATTGTCCATTGTAACCCTTAAAATCAGATGATGGGAGAGAAAATTGTCATTTTGGGTGCAGGAGAAAGCGGGAAAGGAACCGCTATATTGGCCAAAAAACAAGGCTTTCAGGTTTTTGTATCCGATCAGGGTAGTATCTCACAACCCACCAAGAACTTGTTCGATCGTTTGGAAGTTGAATGGGAGGAAAACACCCATACTCTTTCCAAAATGAAAGATGCACAATACATCATGAAAAGCCCGGGAATTTCCCAAGCGATCCCGTTGGTTCAATCCCTTGAAGCCTTTGATATTCCGGTGGTTTCTGAAATAGAATTTGCTTCAAAATACACCAATGCAACATTAATTGGTATCACAGGTAGTAATGGAAAAACTACCACCGCAATGTTGACCTATCAAATACTGAACGATGCTGGATTCGATGTGACTTTAGCAGGAAACATAGGCAAAAGTTTTGCCAAAGAGGTGGCCAAAAATGATTCTCAATTTTACGTTTTAGAAATCAGCAGTTTTCAATTGGATAATATCGTCAATTTCTCCCCCCATATTGGTGTAATTACCAATATTACTCCCGATCATTTGGATCGATACAATGATGATTTTGGCCAATATCTGAAGTCCAAACTTCGTATCAACGAAAATCAAACGGAACGTGATTTTCTTTTGTTCAATGGAGATGATCCAGAATTAAATACTGCTGTACAGAATATTATCACGGATTCCCAACTCCACCAATTTGGTTTACAAAATAAAAATACCAATACCACTTATATAGAAAACGATCATATCGTGATCGAAACACAAAAGAACAAAACAATGATAGATACAATGGAATTTTCTTTAAAAGGAAGGCATAATCTTCTGAATGCCATGGCAGCCTCTACGGTTGCTCACTTACTAGAAGTTAGCAAAGAAACCATACGTGAGAGTTTACTAAACTTTAAGGGCGCTCCTCACCGATTGGAACCTGTCTTGAAAATTCAAAACATCAGATATATCAACGACTCTAAGGCAACCAATGTCAATGCGGTCTATTTTGCTTTAGAAAGTATGAGCGCTCCTACGGTTTGGATTGTAGGGGGGGTAGACAAGGGCAATGATTACGAAATGCTCTATCCCTTGGTCAGAGAAAAAGTTAAAGCAATTATTTGTTTAGGAGTCGATAATCAAAAAATCATCGATGCATTTCAACCCATTACAGACCTTATGGTGGAGACACAATCCATGAAGGAAGCGGTTTTGATCGCCAACAAAATTGCTCAGAAAAATGAAAACGTTTTGCTTTCACCTGGCTGCGCTAGTTTTGATCTTTTTCAAAATTATGAAGACAGAGGTAATCAATTCAAGCAAGCGGTCAAAGAATTATAAATATAGTAAATGAGAAATAAAAATAATATTATTCTGGGTGATCGGGTACTTTGGGTAGCCTTGGCTTTGCTTTCTATTTTTTCATTTCTTCCAGTGTTTAGTGCCAGTTCGAATTTGACCTATGTGGTGGGTCAAGGTACTCCATGGAGCCATTTACTCAAGCATTTTATTGTTTTAGTTTTTGGTTTTGGCTTGATGTATGCGCTTCACAAAACACCTTATCAGTATTTCAAAGGAATATCCATATTGGCCTTACCATTGGTTGTGTTATTGCTTATTTATACTGCCTCTCAAGGCAACCTTATTGCTGGGGCCAATGCCAATCGTTGGATCAGAATTCCCATTGTGGGGCTGAGTTTCCAAACCTCCACTTTAGCTTCCATTGTGTTGTTGTCCTATGTAGCTCATTTGATGTCGAAAGAAAACCCCAAACTGTTCCGATTAAAAACTTCTATCGTTCCACTATGGCTCCCAGTATTCCTTATTGTTTTATTGATTTTGCCTGCCAATTTATCTACGGCAGTACTGCTGTTTTTTACCATCCTTATTTTGGTGTTTTTGGGAGGATATCCCATCAAGTACCTGCTGGGTATTTTGACTATGGGTTTCTTTATGGTTTTACTTTTTATTTTGGTCGCCAAGGCATATCCTGATTGGGTACCCAACCGTATTGATACTTGGGTCAGTAGAATAGAAAACTTTAGTAGTAGTGAAGACATTGGCGGGAATTACCAAATTGAAAGGGCCAAGACTGCCGTCGCCACGGGTGGTCTTTTGGGATTGGGAGCCGGAAAAAGTGTTATGAAAAATTTCTTACCACAGAGTTCCTCCGATTTTATTTATGCCATTATAGTAGAAGAATTTGGATTGGTAGGCGGAACAGCTTTGATTTTGTTGTATCTCATTGTGTTGTTTAGAATTGTTGTCATTGCCCATAAATCTGATACGGTCTATGGAAAACTATTGGTTTTGGGATTGGGATTGCCAATAATTATCCAAGCATTTGTAAATATGGCAGTTGCCCTTCAGGTATTTCCAGTAACAGGACAAACTCTTCCTCTGATCAGCAGTGGAGGGACGGCTGCATGGATGACCTGTATTGCCTTTGGTATGATTCTCAGTGTGAGTGCTGGCCAAAAAATAGATGAAAACACATCGAAGGAATCTGAAGATAAAAATGAAAATCCTTTAACCATTCTCAGTGAAGCCCTATAAAATCATCATATCAGGAGGAGGAACGGGGGGACATTTGTTTCCAGCGTTGGCCATTGCAAATGAGTTTCAGTCGCGATACTCAAATGCTGAAATTCTGTTTGTTGGTGCTTTAGGTAGAATAGAAATGGATAAAGTCCCAAAAACAGGCTACAAAATCATCGGTCTTTGGATTGATGGTTTGCAACGGTCTTTGTCGATTAGAAACTTAATTTTTCCTATAAAATTATTTTTGAGTTTACTCAAATCCATTGCTATCCTCCTGAGATTTAAACCTAATGTGGTGGTGGGAACGGGAGGATATGCCAGTGGGCCTTTACTTTTTATGGCTAGCTTGTTAAAAATCCCAACGCTCATTCAGGAGCAAAACTCTTATCCTGGAATTACCAATAAGCTTTTGTCTAAAACCGTAAAAACTATAGCGGTGGCTCATGAGGGCTTGGAAAGATATTTTCCGATTGAAAAATTGAATTATACGGGAAACCCCATTCGTCAAACCATTGCCGATACTAAGGTTAAAACTGCAGTAGGCAAGGCCTTTTTTGAACAGATTTCAGGAAAGCCTACGCTGGTTATTTTGGGGGGAAGTTTGGGAGCAAGAAGAATCAATCAGTTGATTACAACCCATTTAAATACCTTCAAAAAATATGGGTTACAATTGATTTGGCAGTGTGGCTCACTATATTATGATCATTATAAAAAATACCAATCAGATACGGTTAAAATCATGCCATTTGTATCTGAGATGGATCAACTCTATGCTGCTGCAGACATGATTATTTCTCGATCGGGGGCTGCAACACTATCGGAATTGTGCTGTGTGGCCTGCCCCGCTTTATTGATTCCCTCTCCCAATGTAGCCGAGAATCACCAATACCACAATGCCAAAGCATTGGTCGATCGAGGAGCTGCTTTGCTCATTATAGAAAAAGATTTGGATCGGGATTTTGAAACTGTTTTGATTCAACTTCTCGATGTAAAAAAGCAAAAGGAAATGACAGATCATTTAAAAAAAATGGCACAACCAGAGGCTACCTCTCGAATTGTTGATTTAATTGAAGAACTGATATAAATGAATCAAAAAGAAGGTAAATATTATTTTTTAGGCATTGGAGGCATAGGTATGTCTGCTCTGGCTAAATACCTTTTTGATTTGGGAAATAAGGTAATGGGGTACGATAAAACCCCCAGTCCCATTACTTCTCAATTGATGAATCATGGAATCTCAGTGGTGTTTGACGAGTCGGTTTCTGTCATTCCGAAAGAATATCAGGAGGAGGACACACAAATCGTTTTTACCCCTGCTATTCCTGAAGATAATACACAGCTTCAATATTTTATTGAACAAGGAAATCAGGTTAAAAAAAGAGCTGTAGTTTTGGGAGAAGTTACTAATACCACTACGGTTTTCGCTATCGCAGGCACCCATGGAAAGACTACTACAGCTTCTTTTTTAACTCACTTGTTTGATCATTTGAATTTAGAATTCACTTCTTTTTTGGGTGGAATTATGAATGCATATCAAAGTAACCTAGTGCAAAAAGGCAATCGCTTTTCTATTGTTGAAGCCGATGAATACGATCGTTCTTTTTTACAATTATCCCCAGATTTTGCTTGTATTACCGCGATGGATGCCGATCATTTGGATATCTATGGAAATCACGACAACATGAAAAAAGCCTTTACTCAATTTTCACAATTGGTAACTCATAAAACAGTTGTAGCCCAAGGGATTGATTTGGGAGATTTCACCTATGGAATTTCAGAAGAGACAAGTTATGGTGTTAAAAATATTCGCTTGAGCGATCAAGGGTATCATTTTGATCTGGTTACGCCAAAAGAAACCCATGAGGATATTTATCTTAACGCCATTGGACAGCACAATTTATCTAATGCCATTGGAGCTTTGGCAATTGTGGATGTTGCAGGTTTTCCATTAGCTGACGCATTGCCTGCACTGGAAAATTTTGGAGGTATTCATCGCAGAATGGAAGTTTTTAGTTTCGGAAATAAAACCGTAGTAGACGATTATGCACACCACCCAGAGGAGATTAAGGCGGTACTGAAAACGGTTGCTGAATTCTATCCTGATAAAAAGAATATGGTAGTTTTTCAGCCTCATTTGTTTTCTCGTACTCAGGACTTTATGGAAGCCTTTGCACAGGTCTTAGATCAATTTGATGAAATTGTTTTGATGGATATTTATCCTGCCCGAGAAAAGCCCATTGCAGGGGTTACTTCTGACGTGTTATTAGAACGTTTAAAAAATCAAAATAAAAGAAAAATTAATAAGGAGGATTTCCAAACTACCATTGCCGGTTCTGAAGCAGATTTGATCTTGGTTTTGGGTGCTGGAGACATTGGAATTTACCTTCAGGAATTAAAAAAACAGCATAAATGGATTTGAAAAAATACTTCTTTTTTGTCACTGTTTTAATCATGATGTTATTGGTGACAGCTTTTGCTCATTTGAGGAATGATGGGCGTTATGTTGAGAAAATGAATGTAACTTTTAAATCAGAAGTACCTCGATTTTTAAACGACTCGCTCGTTAATAAATTGTTAATACAAAACAAAGGGGAGCTACCGTGGAAGGCTAAAGATAGTTTAGTTTTGAGTATGCTTGAAACCTTATTAGAAAAGAATCCTTATGTCGATAACGCCGAAGTTTTTCATTTTCAACAAGGGATTTTAGGCGTAAGTATTCAAGAAAAAAAAGCGGTTGTGAGAGTTCAGACATCTAATCCATACTATTTGGATAAATCTGGAGACCTTTTTCCAATTTCCAAAAATTATACTCCAAAAGTTCCCTTGTTTATGGGGACACTTAAAGAAGCGCAAAAGCAGCATCTTTTATCATTGATAGATCAATTAAATGCTGACCCTTTTGTTCGGGATGAACTGGCTTCAATCCATTATCGATCCGATTCCTATTTTATAGGTTTGCGATCGTATGGTTTTGAAATCGAACTTGGGACCTTAGGTAGGATGAGCGAAAAGCTTTCTAAATTGAAAGTTTTTTGTGCCTATCACGACAACCACCCAATGGAAAGGAAATATACCCTGATCAATTTAAAATTTAAAAATCAAGTAGTTGGATCTTAAATCAACCATATGAATTATTCAAATATTTCTGTAGGACTCGATATTGGAACGACCAAAATCGTTGCAATGGTGGGTGACAAAAACGAATTCGGAAAAGTAGATATCCTAGGTATAGGAAAATCTAAAAGTCTTGGAGTTCACAGGGGGGTGGTAAACAACATTACCCAAACCATTCAATCCATTCAACAAGCGGTAGAAGAGGCCAAAGTGGTTTCTGGTCAAGAAATCAGTGAAGTGGTAGTTGGGATTGCTGGGCAACACATCAGAAGTTTGCAACACAGTGATTATATTACCCGTTCGAATCCTCAAGAGGTCATTTCACAAGAAGATGTAGAACGCCTCATTCAGCAGGTGTACAAATTGGTCATGTTGCCTGGCGAGGAGATCATACATGTACTTCCACAGGAGTATAAAGTCGATGGTCAGGCTGAAATCAAAGAACCCATCGGGATGTATGGTGGAAGATTAGAAGCCAATTTCCACGTGGTGGTAGGACAAGTTTCTTCAATCAAAAATATTGGCAGATGTGTAAAAAGTGCAGGCCTATCTATGGGTAATATTACTCTTGAACCTTTGGCTTCGTCCGAGGCGGTATTGAGTCAGGAGGAAAAAGAAGCGGGGGTGGCATTGATCGATATTGGTGGAGGAACTACAGACCTTGCCATTTTTAAAGATGGAATTATTCGCCACACAGCGGTAATCCCTTTTGGTGGAAACGTTATAACGGAAGACATTAAGGAAGGTTGTTCCATTATTGAAAAACAAGCAGAACTGCTTAAGGTTAAATTTGGATCGGCTTGGCCAGGAGAAAACAGGGATTCAGAAATTGTTTCTATTCCTGGACTTAGAGGAAGGGAGCCTAAAGAAATATCTCTTAAAACCCTATCCAAGATTATCAATGCGCGTGTTGTAGAAATCATGGAGCAAGTGTATTTAGAAATCAAAAACTATGGTCACGATGATCAAAAGAAAAAACTGATTGGTGGGGTAGTATTGACTGGTGGAGGAAGCCAACTGAAGCACCTTAAGCAATTGGTGGAATACATCACTGGGATGGATACCCGTATTGGATATCCTAGTGAACATTTGGCTGGAGATACTCAAAAATCGGAAACCAGCCCCATTTTGGCAACTGCAGTAGGTCTTTTGATGAATGCACTGGATCAGCAAGAGAAAAATGATTTTGAAAGTCCCGTTTCTGAGGAGAACGAAATGGTGGAAGATGAGAATGGAGAAGTGCCACCGCCGAGAACAGAGGCTAACCCAATGTCTTCCAACAGGAAAACAATTTTGGAACGCTGGGTAGAGAAGTTCAAAGAATTTTTAGATAACGCTTAAATAGACTTTAATGGAATCAGGAATGAGCAGTAATTTTAGTTTTGATTTACCGAAGAATAAAAGCAATGTGATCAAGGTGATTGGTGTAGGAGGTGGAGGAAGTAATGCCATCAACTATATGTTTCAACAAGGGATCAATGGTGTTGATTTTGTAATCACCAATACGGATGCTCAAGCCCTCAGCGAGAGTTCTGTTCCAATCAAAATTCAATTGGGTGCTTCTTTGACTGAGGGGTTGGGAGCAGGCGCCAATCCAGAAGTGGGGGCTTTGGCAGCTGAGGAGAGTTTTGAAGATATCCAAACGCTTCTGACGACCCAAACCAAAATGGTTTTTATTACTGCTGGAATGGGCGGTGGAACTGGAACAGGAGCCGCACCCATTATTGCGAAGATGGCCAAGGAAATGGATATTCTAACGGTGGGGATCGTTACCATGCCGTTTCAATTTGAAGGAAAATTGAGATTGGAACAAGCCGAAAAAGGTTTGGAAAATATTAAAAAAACGGTTGATGCACTAATTGTAATCAACAACAACAAGTTGAGAGAGGTTTATGGAAACTTGGGTTTTAAAGCAGGATTTTCCAAAGCAGACGAAGTGCTTTCCACTGCTGCTCGTGGTATAGCCGAAGTCATTACGCATCACTATCGACAAAATATTGATTTAAAGGATGCCAAAACGGTACTCAAAAATAGTGGTACTGCCATTATGGGGTCAGGAACTGCCTCTGGTACCAACCGCGCTCAAGATGCCATTATCAACGCACTAGATTCTCCTTTGTTGAATGATAATAAAATCACGGGCTGTAAAAATGTATTGCTTCTAATTGTCTCAGGAAATGAAGAAATTACCATAGACGAAATTGGAGAAATCAATGATTTTATTCAAACCGAGGCGGGCAACAACGCCAATATAATCATGGGTATTGGGGAAGATCAAAATCTTGGGAGTTCTGTTGCGGTCACCATTATTGCCACTGGTTTTGGCGCTGACCAACAACACCAAATTGTAAATACTGAAGCCAAGAAGATCATTCATACACTAGAAGAAGACCAAACCCTTGAACATGAATTGATGGGGGATGAGGACATTGCTAGTGCATTTGAATTAACCGAAGCCATAGATTCGAGAGAAGTCAATTCAGAAGTGGAGGAGCAAGAATCCTTGCAGATGGAGGAATCTGCCACTGTTAGATTAAGTCTAGACGATGAAGTGGAAGAGGAAATACTGACGCAAGAGGAGTTGTTTTCCATTCCCGTTGTAGCTGAAACCGTTACTGCTTATGAAAGGGATTCCAGTGAGTTGGAAGAGGAGTTAATGGTTAACTCCGAGGAGATTAATAACATGGAAGTGGTCTATGAATTATTAGAGGTGGATCAACAAATAGAAGAAATACCTGTTGCTGAGCAAGAAGAGGAATTTATCATCAATGATTTGGACGAAGAAGTTTTAGATCTTGAGTTAAAAGGATCGGAGGAAGTGGTTCCAGAAGAGGAAAATCAATTCACTTTTGATTTTGGATTGCCGATTACCGAATCCCATGAGACTCCTTCCGAAAAAATAGTTCATACGCTTACCGAAGCGGAAGAGGAGGTCAATGAAGATGAATCCCTAAAAGAAGCAGTTGATTTTAAGTTTGAAGTAGTTGAAAAGCCACGGGAAACATCTGTTTTGGATGATGACAAAAACTTAAGTTCTCCTAATGACGATTCTCCTTTTGACCAAACGATTAAAGAAACAGCCGTGCAAGAAAATGAAAAAAGGAAGGAGCATCTTAAAAAGTTCAATCATGCCTTTAAGCACAGCATGAGTAAAATTGACGAGTTTGAAAAACAACCGGCCTACAAAAGAATGGGAGTAGAACTTGAAGAGCCCAATTCCTCTGGGTCTAACGAATCCAGGATGTCGGTTGATAACGATAATAATGACGAGATACAATTGCGATCCAATAATTCTTTCTTACACGATAATGTAGATTAACTTATGGCTTTACTCAATAACTTAACCGATGAGCTCAAGGCTGCCATGCGAGCCAAAGACACCCTAAAACTCGAGGCCCTAAGGGCGATTAAATCGGCCGTGCTTTTGGCCAAAACAGCCTCGGCAGGCGATGCCGAATTGTCTGAGGAGGAAGAAATTAAATTACTTCAAAAACTGGTCAAACAAAGAAAAGACAGTGCCCTAATTTTTAGGGAGCAGAACCGTGATGATCTCGCCACACCCGAGGAGGCCCAAGCCGAGGTGATTGCAAAGTTTTTACCAGAGCAATTGACTACTGAAGCCATTGAAAAAATCATTGATGATATTATTGCAAAAACAGGGGCCGAAGGCATGAAAGACATGGGCAAGGTGATGGGTATGGCCAGCAAAGAAATGGCGGGTAAGGCAGACGGTAAAACCATTTCCACAATTGTTAAGCAAATACTTAACACATAATTTTTCAAGGATTAATAAACACTGAATCGCTCCATGACAGGGGGGATTGTTTTTTCTGTGATTTCCAGTCTTAATTGTTCAACTTCTGTAGGGTCTATTTTATGAATTCTTTTGTGTCCAATGCTTTGACCATTGGCGATGGTTCTCCATTGTCCATTCGAGTAGGCTTGAATATTGTAGGCCCTGACCCTTTGCCCCAAGGTGATGTCCTCCTGAAGGACGATGTTCTCAATGATTGTTGAATTTTCCAATGAAAGTAATATTCTATCTCCCTTTCCGGCGGTGGAGGCAATTGGATTTGAAAAAGTTTTTTTGATGGCTACTCCCCATTCTTCCAACCGTTTGACGTCGGCTTGTGGAAGTAAGCCCCGCGGGTCTGGAGTGAGTCCCATGATCAAGGTGGAATTGTGTCCCACGGAATTGTAATACATGTGCATGAGTTTTTCGAGAGGAAATATATGTTTTTCATCTCCTGGTTCCCAAAACCATTCATGTCTACCGTTATATCCTCTCAGGGGCGCATCCGACATAGCGGGCATCCAATATTTTCCGTTGGGATCACCGTGTTTCAATAAAAAAATATGATCTGTGGTAGTGTCTCCAGTATGTGAATAGGGTGTTGGAAAAGTCGCCCAACAGGGATAGGGAACGGTTCCTGATTCAGAGCCTCCCCATCGCGCCTCAGCAAGTTGATTGTTGTGATAAAATAAACAGTCGGGTTGGTATTTTTTGACGATGGGAAGAACATCGGGAGCGCCCAAATCGGGGTGACTGGCTCCACCGTCGAACCATATTTCGAATAGGGGGCCATATTGGGTACAGAGTTCCTTGACCATACCCTCCACCATCTGGTTGTAATAGGCTTGGCGTTTTTGCTGAAATGTTCCGGTTCCATTGACTTTAAAATCGTGTACACCAAAAAAGGAATTCCACCGAATTCCAACATAAATTCCAGGTTGAATCCCGTATTTTCTACAAGAATTAACAAAATCCCTTACAATGTCTCCTTTTCCGTCTTTCCACTTTAAAACTCTTACGTTGTAGGGATTTACTAGCGAGGGATAGAGGGCAAAACCAGTTTCATGGGTGGCAGTAATGATGGCAAATTTAAATCCTGCTTTTTTGATGGCCCTAATCCATTGATCGGTATCCAATTGTTGGGGATTAAAAACTTGATAGTCTGCAATGGGATTGGTCCTATTTCCAGAATTTCCAGTTTGTCGGTATTTTTTATTGTCAAACACGTGGAGGTCGTAATGAAAGACGGCTCCCAGTTCAGCCCTTTGCCAAGCCAGTTGTGCTTTATTAGGGATGGGATTTTCGATGGTTGTTTTTTGTGTATGACCTTCTGTAAAGTAAAAAACACAAAGGAATAAAATCAAGCCTCTAAATTTCATATCATTTTTTTAAGATCACTTTAGTTTTTTTTGAAACTGTTTTAATAACTGGCTAATGCCTTTGCGAATTTCACTTGTGGGTTGAGTAAAATGGTTGACCATTATGGAAAACACAAAAATCCTTCCCTTAGAACTGATCCAATAACCAGAAAGATTGTGGTTGTGTCTTAGGGTTCCTGTTTTGGCGTAAACCTCAGTGAGTTGATAGTCTTTTAAAGTTCCTGAAATATTGCTTTTAGGGAAGTAGTCTTTGATGGTTTCGAGCCCAACTTTATGATGTATTTTTTTGAGTACTGCAATCAATGTTCGAGGTGTAATCATATTGTAGCGTGAAACTCCGGAGCCATCCACCCATTCAATGGGGTCGGGTAACCACGAATCCCATTGTGTTTTGAGTGTGTCAATGGTTTTTTTAATACTCATTTCACCAAAAGTCTTTTGAGAGATCATGGTCAATAAAGCCTCTGCTATTCCATTGTCACTATTTTGAAGTAGGGCCTTGTACAGCGAAGCTTCTTGATCCGAATACAAAATTTCCCAATTGGGCTCGTTACTCGGGTATTCATTATATACTACAGGACGTTTGATGTGGTGTTTTAGCAGCCTAACAAAAAGACTGTCGCTGGTAATAAAGGGTCGGTACAGGGTATCTGTTTCACTTAGGTTTTGGGGGTTATAGTAAAATCGATTCTGATCTGACTTTCTGTAGAATTTTTTGATTAGTGTATCCTTGACCAACTGATGTTCAAAGGCTTTGGGAAGCAGTTGAGGATTATCTTGACCCCCAATCATTTGAGTTGTATTTCCATAAATGGGAAAGGGGCTGTTTTCTGCAGCGTAGTAATAGAAGTAGTCATCCCATGACCAACCGGACCCTTGAGGGTTCAATTCAGATTTTGGAGCATGATAACGCCAATGGTAGTTTTGCTTAAAAAAGGAATCTAGCTTGGGGTCTGGATAAAAAGGATGAAAAAGCAGTGGGTAGCCTGTGGCTTTGAAGTTCATGATCGAATCCTGTTTTTGGAAATACAGGACAGGAAGCGAATCAAAATATTGAATAGCGGCGAGGAATGTCAGTAGTTTTGTATTGGAAGCGGGAGTCATATAGTTTCCTCCCTGATAGAAAGCTTTTGGTTTTGAGCTGTTTAAAGGCTCGATGCTTAAAGCAATATGGGCTTGCTCAAAGACAGGAATTTTTTTGAGCATACGTCCTACTTTACGTATAGAAAACTGTTGTCCACAGAGAGATAAACTCAGTAAAAAAAGGAAACAAGACAATCTCCATCGCATTGAATAAAGATAATAAAAGCATTCTTTACAAGAATGCACCCATCGCTTAGAGTTAGGTTAATTGAGGATCAATTTTTGTTTTTGTCTTTTCAGAATAGAATTGGGTTTTAAAACCAACCCATACGAATTCCAATAACAATTAAAAGCAATCCAAAAAACCGATTAAACTCCAATTGATAGGCTTCTATTAAATTTCGAATTTTCTGTTGGTCAAGGAAAATAGCAACCCATGAAAACCATAGTATGGTGCTACTGACAAGAATGAAACTTAGCAGAATCATTACACTTAGTTTTACCTCGGGTCCGATAATGATTGTAAAGAGACTCAAAAAAAATAAGGTAGCTTTTGGATTGAGTAGGTTGGTGAGAAAGCCCATTCTAATGGCAACAAATCGATTGATGTTGGGATGGGGGGTGTGTTCCGTTGTTGTTTGTATTGAAGTGCGCTTTGAAAAAATAGAAGATATACCCAGATAAATTAAATATATAGCACCGAGATATTTTATGAGATCGAGTAAAAAGTTAGATTGAGCGATGACCCAAGTTAATCCAAAGAGGGTATAACTTATGTGAATGGCTACTCCCATTCCAAACCCAACAGCGGTCCATATTCCAATATTAGAAGAATATTGAATGGAGTTTCTGCAAGCCAGAATAAAGTCAGGGCCTGGGCTAATCAACGCCAATAAGTGAACAAGAGTCACTGTTCCAATTAATATGAGATCTTCCAATAAGTTTGAATCAATTAGTTGTTTTTAGCGAATCCTCTTGCACGCATTAGGGCATCAATTTTTGCCACTCTTCCTCTAAACAAACGATATGCCTCGGCTGGATCTAATGCATTTCTGGGAGCGAACAAATATTTAACCAAACGTGTAGCTACCTCTTCATCATATAAACCCCCTGGAGCTTCAGTAAATGCCTCAAAAGCATCTGCGGTTAAGACATCTGCCCATATGTATCCATAATAGGCGGTTGCATAACCTTCACCAGAAAATACATGTCCAAAATGTGGGGTGCGATGGCGCATGGGCAATTGTTTGGGCATATTGAGAGATTTCAGTGTTTCCTGCTCAAAATTTGACATATCAATTTGATCGGGATCCGTCATGTGAAGTTTTAAATCCATCAATGCAGAAGCCAAATATTCAGTGGTGGCAAAACCTTGATTGAAAGTAGTGGCATTTTTAATTTTAGCAACCAAGTCACCGGGTATGGATTCCCCTGTTTGGTGATGAATCAAGAATTGATCAATTACCTCATCACTGGATAACCACCTTTCCAGTAATTGAGATTGAAATTCAGTATAGTCGCGAACACCACTGTTAAGTGTTGGATAGCGAACTTTTGAAGCCAAAAAATGGAGTGCATGACCAAATTCATGAAAGAAGGTGGTAGCATCATCCCATGAGATTAAAACAGGTTCCCCAGGAGGGGGTTTTACAAAATTAGAATTATTGGATACGAGTACATTTTTTTCACCATCAAAATTGCTATAGCTACGATAGGAAGTGGCCCAAGCACCAGAGCGTTTTCCTGATCTTGCAAATGGATCGAGGTACCATAGTCCAATATGTTTTCCTGTTTTTTTATGGGTTACTTCCCAGACCTTTACTTCCTCATTAAAAACAGGAACGGTACCCTGTGGTAAAGGACTAAAATTATAATGAAACAAACGACCAGCTACATAATGCATGGCTTCAGTGAGTTGATTTAATTGAAGGTATTGTTTGATTTCGTCAGAGTCCAAATTATATTTTGTTTGGCGTACTTTTTCTGCATAAAACCGGTAGTCCCATGGAGCAATAGTTAGCTGATCCTTGTCGGCAATCTTTTGCATATCGGATACCTCTTCTGCAACTCTTCCTATGGCCGAAGGCCAAATCATTTCTAAAAGGCCTAAAGCGTTTTCAGGTGTCTTGGCCATTCTGTTTTGTAATCGCCATTGTGCAAAATTATCGTAGCCCAATAGTTTAACACGCTCATGCCTAAGCTTCAAAATTTTTAAAACAATGCCTTTGTTGTCATATTGATCTTCATTGTCTCCACGAGAATAATAATTCTCCCATACTTGTTTTCTTAAGGCACGTTCGGTTGAAAAAGTAAGAAAGGGGTCGATGGAGGAGCGGGTGTTGATTACAGCATATTTTCCATCTTCTCCCTTGTTCTTTGCTATTTGGGCAGAAGACTTGATAAAATCTTCTGGAAGCCCTCCCAGTTGACTATCGGTCAGATAGGTAACATAGTTTTCCTCATCGTGAAGTAAATTGTTAGAAAAGGAGGTGTATAACTTTGATAAGGTTTTATTGATTTCAGCATAACGTGTTTTCTTTTTTTTGTCCAATGCAGCTCCATTCATTTGAAAGTCTTGATGTATCCATTCCAATAAACGATGTTGGTCGGCTTCTAGATGTGTTTTTTTTGCCGATTCATAAACGGTTTTAATCCTTTTGAACAGCTTTTCATTTTGAATAAGCTTTGACCTGTAGTCCGCAAAATGAGGGGCCAATTTTTTTTGAACGGTTCTGAATTCTGGAGTTGATTGATTTCTAGACAATACCCCATAATAAGCATAAGCTTTTTGTAAATCATTTCCTGAAAGTTCCATGGCTTCGATCGTGTTTTCAAAACTAGGAGACGCAGTGTTGTTGGCAATTGTTTGAATTTCCTCTAAATGTAATTCCATGGCAGTGAGCATGGCCTCTTCTACATCCTCTACTTTAACTTTGTCGAAAGCAGGCACTCCTTCAAAAGGTCCGTCCCAAGGCTTTAAAAGTAGATTTACATTCTCTTTGTTTGTCTGATTACAACCGAACATGGTGAGGATCAAAATAGAGAGGAATAAATTCAAATAAGATGATTGGGTTTTCATAAGTGTAATTTAAATGAATAAAACAATTCTAATGCTTGACTGTTGTTTTGTCTACTAAAGTTAAAAAAATATTAGGTTTGGATCAGTTTCTATAAAGACTTCTTGAGTATAACTTACTGATAACCAATTATTATATTTTTTTTCAGTATTTAATTTTACTCACTTTAAAGTAAAACTTGTTATTCTATTGAATAAGATCGGGCTCTTGTGCAGTAAAATTTTTATTTTTGCTGTGTTGAAAAACAATCGATAAGCCGATTCAGGATTGTTTTTAATTAAATTCTTTCAACAGACTAATTATCATATAGTTAGTGGCAGAATAAATGGCCCAGTAGTTCAACTGGATAGAATATCAGATTTCGGCTCTGAGGGTTGGGGGTTCGAATCCTCCCTGGGTCACGGATTATTCCCAAGAATAATTTTTTATTTCTGGGAATATTTTTTTGAGTATATATCACTAATTACACTCAAAAAGTCCGAACTACTGTATGTTTGGGTCACTAGATTTTTTTTTAAATTTAATGAACTAATGAAGGATGTTCGTAAGATATTAAGCCCTTTAAACTCATATTATCTTCAAATACAACAAGAAAATTTAAAATGACTCTATTGTTAGATTCAATTAT
>Ga0115571_1001010_pt1 | contig 20376 bp, 34 predicted proteins | sample COGITO_mtgs_1205_FD_87293 | JGI IMG/M metagenome (GOLD analysis project Ga0115571, IMG submission 87293) | Pelagic marine microbial communities from North Sea - COGITO_mtgs_120531 | ecosystem: Environmental > Aquatic > Marine > Epipelagic | place: Germany:Helgoland, sampling site Kabeltonne...
CGACATGGCGTTGTTCTTCAATGCGTTAGACGAACGTTCGCTCCCCGAACCGATCATCTATTCCGAGACTCTTGAGGAACAGGCACCGTTCCGATTGTACCCAAGATTCTCTGCAAAAAACTTGTAATTAATTGAAGAAAGCTGTTGACAAACGTTGCCTAGTTTGTTATAATACTTGTATTGAGAATGAGAAGAGAGAGAGATTAAATTATGGCGTATGTATCGCAAGAAGACAAGAAAAAACTTTCAGTAAAAATCAAAGAAGTTGCAAAGAAATATAATGTTAAGATATCTTTGAGTATTAGACATCACAGTACTTTGGTTGCCAAAGTAAAGAATGCAGATGACATCATGGAAGAGTACATTGATGTCCAAATGTCTCCTGAGAAAGTTAGGAGACGAGAGTTTGAAAACTTCAAGTTTGACCCTGTTGAAGTTATGAATGATTACCGCAAGTGGACTCACAATGTCAACGAATACTGGATTTCAGAGAACTATGGTAAGAAAGGTGTTGCTTTCTTGACTGAGTTGAAGTCTGCAATGGAAGGTGAAGATTTCTTCAACGAAGATGATGCCATGACTGACTACTTCCACCGTTCACACTACATTGACATTAAACTGGCTGCATAGGATATAAATTGAGTATAGATAAAGAGATCAAGGAAAATCGACAACGAATAGTAAATTTGTTGACAAAGACTGAAGATGAACTTGCTGATGCGCTCCTCCGTGGTGATTTTGAGAGGGTCGCATCCTCGTCATATATGGTCACGGAATATGAATCAATGTTAGAAGAATTTGACCAATATCACGATTCAAATAATTAATTTGTATATATAATATTATAGAGGAAAGTCCATTATGGAAAGAGAAGTATTCGAAATCTTCGAAGATTTTACTAAACTTAAAACAAGGAAAGACAAGATATCTTTCCTGAAAGAACAGGGGAACCAAGTTCCTGCTGTCCAAGATGTCATCCGAGGAATATTCGATGACCGTCTCAAGTTCTGTTTACCCGAAGGGAAACCTCCCTACATCCCCAATAAGTCCGAAAGTGTCCCCTCATCTCTGAGGAAACTTCACCGTGAGTTCGGTAATTTTGTCGAAGGTGCAAGAAGTCAACAGTTAGGACAACTGAGGGTTGAAACCAAATTTATTCAGTTATTGGAGAGTGTCCATGCCGAGGACGCCTTGATTGTCCTAAGTATGAAAGACAAAAAATCTCCAGTCAAAGGTTTGACTAAGAAAATAGTAGAGGAGGCATTCCCAACCCTACTATCTTAGATTTTCGTTATGTTTCTTTCAACTAACAGCAGGAGTGCGTTTAATGCCAAGAAACCAAATAGAGAGATTAAAGAATGATAGTCGAGAACTTGACCAGTACATCCACCGTCTCAAGAAAAAGGGAAGAGACAATCTCGCTCACAAGTTATCGCTAAAAAAATCATACTTAAATCAAACTATTGCAGAGTACGAAAATTCAACTCAAATTCTAGCATAAGGTAGGTGGTCTGTATCTCGGAGGGGGTGCTAGTCACCCCTTTCGTCATTTAGGAATGATAATATATGCCAATGTATACAATTGTAAATAAGAAGACCGAGGACACACAAACTGTGATGTGTTCCTATGATTCGCTCCAAGAGAAGTTGAAAGAACTGGGGACTGATTGGTCTCAACAGATCAGTGCGCCTGCATTGATCAGTGGGACTGGTAATGTCATCAACAAGACAAGTGGGGACTGGAAGAACTTAATGTCAAAGATTGAGAAAGGTGCCGGCGGTAGTCGGGAAGGAGTAAACATAAAATCATGACAATGAAACGATTGAAGATAGACCATTTATTAACCTACCAACCGATCACAGAAAATCAAAAACTTGCATACGATTCGTTCAAAGAGGGAGACCATCTTGTTCTCTGCGGTTCTGCGGGTACTGGCAAAACCTTTGTGGGAATGTATCTTGCACTACAGGATGTCCTTGATAAATCTTATGAACAAGACAAACTTGTTATTGTAAGGAGTGTAGTCCCGACAAGAGAAATGGGTTATCTGCCAGGCAGTGTCGAAGAGAAGGTTGATGCATATACTGCTCCCTATCGTTCGATCTGTACCGAACTCTTCAATGAGAAGATGGCATACGAGAACCTAGAACAACAGGGAATCGTTGAGTTTGTATCGACATCGTTTATACGTGGTACGACTCTGGATAACTGTATTGTACTTGTGGATGAGATGCAAAATCTCACCTTCCACGAATTAGATTCTATCATCACAAGGGTGGGTAAGAATAGTCGTATTATCTTCTCTGGTGATTATTATCAGTCTGACCTCAAGTCGGGTTCAGACAAAAAAGGGATTCTTGACTTTATGAACATCATGGAAGTCATGAATAATTTCACAACTGTTGAATATGGATGGACAGACATCGTAAGGTCTGACTTTGTAAGAGACTATATAATGACAAAGGAAATGGTTGAACGAGGAAAAATCAAATGAAACTAAGTAAAAACTTTACACTCAAAGAGTTCGCAAAGTCTATGACTGCGACTCGTTTGGGTATCGATAACACACCCGAAGACGAACATCTAGAGAACGCAAAGTTGTTGTTCGAACGAGTGGTACAACCAGTACGAGAAAGATTCGGTATCACACGAATCAGTTCTGGTTACCGTGGCCCCGAACTAAACAAAGCGATCGGTGGTTCTACCAAGTCACAACACTGTAAAGGTCAAGCAGTTGACTTTGAATGTGATGGTGCAGATAACCTTGTTGTTGCAAAATGGATTCGGGACTTGCTGGACTATGACCAACTCATTTCAGAGTTCTATGAAGAGGGTGACCCAACGTCTGGATGGATTCACGTATCCTACAACAATAAAGCAGAGAACCGCAGAAGTACTCTTACTGCACAACGAGTAGATGGTAAGGTTCAATATTCGACAGGTTTGCCTGAATGAATCTGATCTATCAGTATATGATTACCAACGAGGAGACCGAGAAGAGACCCCCTGTTCCCGAATATCCTCAAGGTACTCGTTCTGAATTGTATCGTATGACAGGTGATATGTCTGCGAAATCGTTCGGAATCTATGCTGATAAGATTGGTTGTCACCACCAATATTCTAAAAAACAAGTATTCACCAAGGGTAAGACTGGTTCTACGGTCTTACTCTTTGAGTGTCTAAGAATCATATATGACCCAATCTATGAAAAATACGATAAGATAGCCTTTATTGATTCTGACATTATCTGTAATACCGAAGAGAATATTTTTGATGTGTCAGATGCGGAAGTCTATGGTGTACTTGAATCCGAGATAAAATTTAATGATAAGGGTGGCGGTTACAACTCTTGGGATTTTAACCCGAAAAAGAAAAAAATATTATTAGACAAACATCGAAGGTTAAACATTCCAGCAATTCCCACTCCAGAATCACTCCGACCTTCGTGTGTCGCCACATTCAATACTGGTGTTCTGGTATGGACTAAAGAGGCACGACTCAAAGCAAGAGAAAAGTTCGATGACTGGTATACTTGGATGGAAGATGGTGACAGACACGGAGACCCTAACTGGGTTAACAATGACCAACCATTCATCTCTGGACAGATAATGAAACACGGTCTTAAATGGGAGACTGTTGATCAAACTTGGAATGACACGCCAACACACTGGAAAGATGATCAAGGTTATGAGAGGAACTTCCTCCATTATACTGGGGGTGGTAACAAGGTTGTTATGATGGATGATTATAAAAAGGGCAAGTTTAAGTACTTAAAACCTTGACAAAGTATGTTGAGTGTAGTATAATACTTGTATTGAGAATGAGGAGTAAGAGTTGATCAAAGACCACAAAAAAGTAATATTGACAGATGCGGATGGTGTCCTACTAAACTGGGGTTACGCATTCAATGTCTGGATGACCGAACAAGGTTACACACCAGTGAAACCACTTGAGTACGACATAGATAAAATCTACAACATACCTCGTACCGAATCTAAGAAACTAGTCAGAATATTCAACGAGTCTGCCCACATGGGTTTCGTGCCTCCACACAGAGATGCAATGCAGTACGTTAAGAAACTGCACGAAGAACATGGTTATGTGTTCCACCTAATCACCTCGATGAGTAAAGACGAGAACGCACAGAAGTTACGAACAATGAACATTCAGAAGTTGTTCGGTGACACTGCGTTTGTCAAGTTCATCTATCTTGATACTGGTGCTGACAAGGATGAAGTTCTTGCACAGTACGAAGGTACTGGTTACGTCTGGGTTGAAGATAAAGTAGAGAACGCAGAGGTTGGTAAGAGATTCGGTCTAGAGAGTCTTGTGATGGAACATGGTTACAACATGGACAACGAAGAGTTTCCCCTAATGAAAAACTGGAAAGATGTTTACGAATATCTAGAAGGTTAATCCCCTCCTATATCCCCCCTATATACCCTATGTAAACTAATAATTTCATAGGGTATTTTTTTAATGGACGAAGAACTAAAACAAGCGGGTCATCATCCCGCTGATTCTAATGGAGACGGAAAAGTCTCTGATCAAGAACAAGCAATGTACTTAGAGTTCAAACGCAAAGAACTAGACGATGCAGACGCTATGCGTGATGCACAACGTAGTATGGCATGGTTTGCATTATGGGGTATGTTGTTATATCCTTTTGCGGTTGTCCTTGCGGTTTGGATTGGACTAGATACTGCATCCAAAATTCTGGGTGATATGGCTGCGACATACTTTGTATCAGTTGCCGCTATTGTTGCTGCATTCTTTGGTGGACAAGCATTTACCAATAAGAAGTAGAAATGGAACGAGTCCGATGGCGTGGTACTTGGGGTATGGGAGACTGTATGCTCGCACTCCAAGTATGTCATAATTATTGTTACAAAAACAATACCAAAGTCAATTTGGAGATGCACTGGGCGACACCTGAAGGTCACCTAGAGACACCTAAAGACCCTGAGACTATCGTTGAACGCATGGAGTGGATACATACAAAGTTCCATCGTCAAGAAGATGTGACCATCACCCACGTGTACAATTCCGATTTATTCCCTAGTAGTAATACTGATAACAGTAAAGATAAGAAACGATACTATTTTGATTCTGGTAATCATACTGAAGATCAAAGCGCTCCTCATGGGTGGGTATTTAAGAAAAGTGAATATAAAGATAGAAACTTGGAAGGAAGGAAAATTGTTTTCTGGACACCGACATATAATACTGAACCACCAAGAAAATGGAAAAGGTTCTTGACAAATGATGATTGGTGGGGTATAATTAAGCTGTTACGCCGAGAGGGTTGGATACTACAAGAATTGACGTATCGAACACCTATTAAAGAAGCGTATGAAATAATACAAAATGCAGATTATGTAATATGTTATGATGGTATGTGGCACTATATTGCTGGTCAGTTAGGAAAACCAATGTTTATACCATCTTGGGAAAACATCACTGGTTACGCTTGTCCTCAAGTAGTATGCAGACCTAATAAAGAATTAGTTATGAAATTTATAAAAGGGTTTACCGACAAAGGTGGACAGCACATGATAAAAAAAGCAAAGCACTATACAGAGAATAGACTGGGAAGATATTTTGAAGATCGATAGAGCAGTAATTGAAATTAATGGTGGTTGTAACTACTCGTGTACTATGTGTCCCCAAGACATGAGAACAGGTGGTCGTGATAAGAAGTTTCTCAAGAAGATGGGACTAGAAGAGTTCGAGAGAAATGTCGCTGACTGTGCAAAACATGGACTACGAGTTGTTAACCTAGAAGGAAGTGGTGAACCTACTCTCAATAGAAACCTACCCGAATACATCAAGATCGTTAAGAAGTATGGAGCAAAGTGTTTCATGTTCTCTAATGGATTCAAGATGCAAGGTCAGTTCATGAGAGACTGTGTTGATGCTGGAATGGATTTCTATCGATACTCATTCATTGGATATAATCCTGAGAAGTATGACGAGTGGATGAATAATATTATTGGAGGAAACTTTAATACTATTGTAAACAACATTCGTGAGATGAAAGAGTATGTTGATCAAACAGGAAGTGACTGTGTGGTCGCAACCTACCACTTGATTACTGACAACGACAACCTAAATAATGAGTTGGAAGCATACAAAAAGTTAGTTGACGATCTCGGTGTGAAGACTGAAATTTGGAAGATGCATAACTGGTCTGGTGTCTATGATATCGGAGAGAATGAAAGAAAGGGAGAAGTCAAAACTTGTGGAAGACCTTTTAGTCCTGATGTCGTTATTCGTGCTGGTGGTCTTGATGGTAAGTCTGGTGCAGTTGCACCGTGTTGCCAAGTCCTTGGACAAGACGAAGAAGCTGTTCTCGGACACACCTCAGAAGAGACGATCGAAGAAATCTGGAATGGCGAAGAATATACTAAACTACGTGATGACCATATTACTGGAAATTACCCTGATTACTGTGCTAGTTGCGACTTTCTTCTCGATGACCCCGAAGTCCTAGTATACACTAATCACGAACGTGATCTAATGAAGATGCATGGTACGGAGTTCGATCTGAATGACTACCGATAAACCACCAGTAATCATAATACGTACCAAAGACGACCCCATATCCGAGAAACTTGCGAAGAAGACAAGAGAATCTTGGGAGAAGTGTGGTTATGTAACAGAGTTCTTTGATGCTATTAAACCCGATGAGTTAGATCAGTATAATTATATAGATTTCGGTAATGAGATATTACCACACAAAAACAGATATCGAAATACAAAGATTAAGAAACTGGGGTTGGTAATTAAACACCCATATGAACCTGCTGTGTCCGCTTCTGGTGTGAAATATTCTAGGGTTATATCACCCACCGCTAAATGTATTTACTATTCTCATATAGAAGTTTGGAAACTTGTCTCCAAAAGAAATACACCACACCTAGTGGTAGAACATGATATGGTATTGAGACATGAACTACCTAAGAATCTATTCAAACGTTTCCATTTTTATCAACTAGGTGATGGCGTGTGTCATTGTAGTTATATCACACCACTTATAATAAACAAGTTGTTGGAACGTGTTGAAAAATACACTCCAACAGAATCGGTTGCGTTAAGCGACACAATAGTTCAACGTGGATTACTTAATATTGATGGATTTCTGTGGAGACTCCTAACAAATATTGTATACACAGATCAAAGTCTACAAAATAAAATGTATTTTTTTATGGGAAGTGTCGCACCAAGACTAGATCATATAACAGATTATAACCAGTGTCTATATACTGATATATACGGAAAAATGATAAGAGACATATCAAAAACAAAGGATGGTAGGGATATTGTTTATGAAACAGTAGCTCATGAAATTTTAATAGTGGATTAAATTATGAAAAGATTGATATTCCAAGTATCGGTGGGCAAACCATCGAAGTTGTATGAACACTGTATAAAGAGTGTTGAATCCTATTGTGAACGACATGGTATTGACCATATTGTTCTAACCCAACCTAAACTACGAATCCGACCCGACATATTCTCTAGTGGTAGAAGTGAAGAGTCATACATGAAGTATGGCGGATATCTTCCTATCTACGAGAAAGAGAATGCATTTGAATATCTGGACGACTATGATCAGATTGCAATTGTTGATGCAGACATCTTCATTCGTCCAGGCAGTCCCAATATCTTTGATGACTTTGATTGCAAGTGTCAATGCTATCTTGATTGCAAGTGTGCGTTTGGTGCTGTTTCGGAACGTGAGATGGATATCCAACCTTGGTATCAGAACAAGATAAAGAACTATTCACATATGCAGTATGCACAGTTGCACAATCGTGGATTAGACTTCAAACCCAACAATCTAGGTTATGAGTTCTTCAACATGGGAATGATTCTCTTGAACTCAAAACAATTCAAACCCTATCTACAGGGACAAGACCCTCACAGTTTTATAAATCGCATGGAGTTCAAAGACTTTGTTGATGGCGTGGGTGCGTACAAGTGGAGTACTGACCAGACCCTTCTGAACTACTTCCTGAAGAAGTACAAGATACCTACTCGTCACATGGGTGGTGAGTGGAATGGACTATATGGTGCGGTGGACAATATCAAAGAGTGTCACTTCGTTCACTTCTTCCTGAAGGACAAACTTCCTAATGGTGGGGAGAATGTCGAGGAATTAATGAAGACGATATGAGTAAAAAACCCGACAATGTAGTTGATGCGCCCGCACTGTTGCCGTATCCAACCAATGTCGGTGCGCCTGCCTTTACTGTACCAGATGTTCTAGGTATAAGTAAAGAACGAGGCATCACTGCAACACATCAACTTGAAACAAAGTTTGATGCATTGAAAGAGGAGTATTTCAAATTGGTAAAACTTGCCGAAGACACTTCATTGATGTATACTGCAAGATGCATGATAACGCCTGTGGTTGGTGAAGTCTATCACTTATACAATAGTAAGGATGGTCACTTCATCAGTATGATTGAACCAGAGAAATGGAAATCTCAAGAACATCTCGGTAGTTTCAAACTAACTTCCGAACAGACTTGGGAACAAATAGAAGAGACATATTATGAAACCTAAAATGTTTGTACACATTCCCAAGAATGGTGGGATGACAATACGTAAAGATAACGAAATTCGTAAACAGGTTATTCTGGGTGTTCCAGCTAATCTGAAGAGTGGAGAGTATTCTCGTGGTGTTAAGGAGAAGATGGACGAGAACAAAGACCATGAGGGTTACGAACACGCACGATGGAGAGACTGGAGACAGGATATCAAAGACCAACTACAGGGTGTTGCGATTGTTCGTAATCCTTGGGATAGAGTTATGTCTCGTTATGTCTTTGCGAAGAAAGTGATACAACATGAGGGGACACAACCGAGTGGTTATGCGGACATTTCATCCTTCGAGGCATTCCTAGAGGAACGTCATAAGTGGGGTGGAGAAGAGTATATGTGGCATCGTGCAATTCGTGGATGGTATCCCGCATTCGACCATGTGAGTGACGAGGAAGGTAATAACCGATGTGACATCTTGCGGTTTGAGAACTACAACGAGGATACAAAACTTTACTTTGGACTGTTACATAACCCCAACCCTCGTAATATAACTCGTGTTCAGGGTAAACCTAAGACTAGTTATGGTGTTAATTATAAGGATATATACACTGACAAGACAATACAAATAATCGCTGATTGGTATAAGAAAGACATAGACTATTGGGGATTTGATTTTGATACTGGCGCAACAAGGAACTACTGGAATGCTTAAAGACTTATTTGACAAATATAAATGTGACAAAGGTACATCGAAACACCATTACTATAAGGTATATGAACAATACTTTGAAGATGTGAGAGAAGAACCTCTAAACTTTCTTGAGATAGGAACTTTCAAGGGTGCATCAACTCGTGCGTTTTATGATTACTTTCCCAATGCGAACATCTATACCATCGACATATTTGTGAGAACTGACCCAAAGGATTTGGACATCTTACATAAAGACCGAGTACACTGGATGAAAGCGGACTCTATGAGTGCGACTCTTCCTCAAAAGATTAAAAATGAATGGGGTGATGTTGAGTTTGATTTTGTGATTGATGATGGTGGTCATTGGCCAGAAGTGAATCGACTGACTTTCGAAAACATTATACCTTTTGTTAAGGATAATGGTGTATACTTTATCGAAGACCTGTGGCCCATGCATATCATGAACGAGAGCCAACTGAATAATCCTTGGTTGCAAGGTAGACCAGAGAAGTATGATATGTTGAAACACAATCGTCTGATGTCCACCTTGGACTCATACGAAAAGGTACTGCACGACCAAAGGAAAGAAACTAAACAGGGAGACACCTGTATTATGGCGGTGACCAAATGATTAAACTAATAATGTTCGGTCTAGATGGTGTCCTTCTAGACTACGAAAAGGTTCTTAAAGAGTCGTTTAACGAAACGTTGAAGAAGTATGGATATCCCACACTCACTGATTCGAAACGATACTACTTCGACAATTTACCGATCGAAGGTCAGTTACAGATTCTTAATGTAGACCCCGAAGAGATTCCGAAGATGAAGATTTGGCATGATTCTCTGGTGTTAACAAGAATGAAGACGATTGAAAAAGATCACGAACTCATTAAGGTGTTCCGTTCTTTGCAAGAGGAAGGGTACAAAGTCGCAGTGTGTTCTAATGCGATGGCTAGAACTGTACATCCTATAATTACTGAGTTGGGACTTACCGAGTATATTGATATGATACGAACAGTAGATGACGTGAGTAATCCCAAACCCCATCCCGAAATGTGGTGGGACGTGATGTCTGACTTGGGAGTTTTTCCTGAAGACTGTATTATTATAGAAAATAGTAAGAGAGGTTTGGATTCAGCATATCACTCTGGTGTGCCTGTGAAACAGGTTCAGTCAGTATACTCTCCCGAAGATATACCAAGATTAATTCATTTGTGGGTCAACCCAGAGGCAAAAGCATATCGTAATGAAGTCCTTCGTAATTAGTCTGGTCAATAACCAAGAGTCCACTGTTGCGACCCGAAGACTTGTTGAATCTATTCAGTCCACAGGTTCCAAACTAGACCCTATCGTTCTACCCGCCACGACACCCAGTACTATTACACACGGAATCAAGAGTCTGGGAATGTCTGGTGTTGAGTGGACATACCCGATGGATGTTCATGAAGATGGTCTTGATTTGAAAACAGGATTACGTCTGACCCACTACGAGACTGCGAACCATTCCAATCGTGTTGCGTGTATGGTATCTCATATGCGATGTTGGAAGAAGGCAATCGATCTTAATGAGACTATTGTAGTCCTAGAACACGATGCATTATTTGTTAAAAAATTCAAACCGAAAGACTTGACAGATCAATGGAAGGGTGGTATAATAGGACTAAACGACCCCAGAGGTGCAACCCGAAGGTCTGGTATGTTCCATGAGAAAGTATCATCATTTATTGGAGTACAACCAGTACCCACGATAGATGACATGGATGTACCTCAAGGTCTGGCAGGAAACTCTGCATATATGATCTCACCCAAGGGTGCTAAGAAACTACTAGATAAGGTAAGAGAAGTGGGAATGTGGCCTAACGATGCGTTGATGAACAAACAGTTCTTCCCTTGGTTAGAAGTCGTTTACCCATATTACACTACAATACAACGAGGGTTGAAGTCAACCACTACACAATGAAAGCATTTGTAATTACAATAACTGACAACGATAGATCGGTCGAGTCTGCCAATAAGTGTATTGAATCTGGTAAACGTCACGGACAGAAGATCGAGAAGTTTAAGGCGATCACTCCCGCAGACAATCCTGTAGAACTGTTACAGTCAAAAGGTATTGACCCTGTAAAGTTTGATGAGAAGTATTCTCGTAATCTGAATTGTATCTCTGCATTCCTATCCCACCATGCATTGTGGGAAGAGTGTTCGAAGGGTTACGAGAACTTTGTTATCTTTGAACATGATGCGATCATGATAGACAGTATTCCTCCCGCACATCCTAGATACGTAATGAACCTCGGACACCCATCCTATGGTAATTGGAATACTCCACAGATGTTGGGTATCAATCCACTGACCACTAAGAGATACTTTCCAGGCGCTCATGCGTATATGGTGACTCCTGCTGGTGCAAAACTCTTGGTAGAGAATGCGACCCTGTATGCAAAACCAACTGATGTGTATCTGAATACCACAACGTTCCCTTGGTTACAAGAGTGGTATCCCTTTGTCGCAGAAGCGAGAGATACCTTTACAACGATTCAAGTAGAAGCGGGATGTCAAGCAAAACATAATTGGAAAGAAGGGTATGAAATCATCGATGCATAATGTATTTTTGACAGGGTGTGATAAACATACCGAATGGCAACTCCCTTGGTTTATCGAGAACTATCGCAAACACAATACGAAACCTATTGTACTTGCAGACTTTGGTATGGATATTCGTACACGAAAAAGGATGGAATCTCAGTTTGACTTGGTGATTGATGTCAAGAGTGAAGCAAAGGGATGGTTCAAGAAACCTCGTGCGATACTGGATGCCACCAAACTAGATGGTGTGAAGAAAGTCTGTTGGATTGATACTGATTGTGAAATCAAAGGCAACATCGATGATGTGTTCAACTTTACTGTTCAGGGTAAACTGTCTATGGTAGAAGATAGACCTTGGACTATGAGAAGACCTGACATGGGTAGGTGGCATAACTCTGGGGTTGTTGCGGTAGAAGGTACACCAAACATTCTACGTGCATGGGCAGACGAGTGTATTTGTAATCCTGTACAGGGAGATCAAGAGACTCTGTATCTGATGATGAATGGTGATGAGATATACAAGATGACGTGTATCGAATCTATGCCACACACATATAACACTTTAAGGTTAGACTACATAGATGGTATAAACGTGAAGAATCCCAAGATTATCCACCATACTGGTAAGAAAGGGAAAGAATTAATTAAAGAACAAATGGGAAAAATATAATGTATGAATACAGAACAAAAGTGGTACGTGTCGTTGATGGTGATACCGTTGACGTTGACATCGATTTGGGGTTTGGTGTTTGGCTTCGAAAAGAGAGAGTCCGACTATATGGTGTGGACACCCCCGAATCACGAACTCGTGATCTCGAAGAAAAGAAATATGGACTTGCCGCAAAAGACTTTCTCGTAGAGAAGTTAGGTGATAGTCCTGTTCTGAAAACAACAAAGGATGGCAAGGGTAAGTTTGGTCGTATCCTCGGTGAGTTCCTTGTTGATGATGGTGAAGGTACAGTCCGAAGTGTTAATGATTGGTTAATCAGTGAACACCATGCGGTAGAGTATATGGGTCAATCGAAAGATGCGATTGCGGAACAACATTTAGTGAATAGAGAATTGGTTAAACTATGAAAGTATTACACAACAACGTCCTAGTGACACAAGCGGAAGCCGAGACAACTACCTCTGGTGGTATTATTCTACAGAACGATATCTCATCTGGTAATAAACCCGCAGTCATTATTGCCTTTGGTGATGATGTACAAGGTCTTCAACAGGAAAACAAAGTGTTTCTTGACTGGAGTAAGTCTATGCCTGTGGAGATAGATGGGTTGAAGTGTGCGGTAATTGATTTTAGTCATATTAAATTAATTATAGAGTAGTACACATGAACAAGTACAGAGTAAATGTTCTAGGTAATGGTGACAATGCGGGTATGTTCGAAAGAGGAACGCCTGGCAAACTATTAGTTTGTAATATGCCACCATTCGAGATTCCACGGAAGGAAGTGTGGGCGACCTGTATGGTTGACTTCAAGATGATGAAGGCACTTCAAGAAGGTCATATCAAGTTAGATATGTATGACTGGGTTCTTGGTACTAGACCACGATTGTGGATGGAACAGTCTGGAACATTCTATATGAAGTACTCACACTTGATTAAGGGTTTCTATCAACACGTACCTGAGTATGCAAATGTCACAGGTGACCCTCGTATGGCTGCGACCAACTTCAACTGTGGTCACATGGCAGTACACTATGCGTGTGCGAAGATGAAGGCAACCGAAGTTCACCTTTATGGTTTTGATACTATCTTTGATATGAACGCAGAAAGTTTCACTGATCTTTTGTTAGAGAGTGATCGTGGTACTGGTAATACTGTAAGACTAATAGATAACTGGAGACCCATCTGGACTAATATGTTCAAAGAGTTTCCTAATGTGACATTCCACTTGTATCATAGTCATGACAAGATTAAGATACCTGTCGGAGACAATGTGAAGATTCATACCAAGGGGCGATGAATGAAAGATAGAGAATCTTAAAGAGTTTTTGTCACGAACATATCGTGAGATGGTAGAAGGGAAGACTGAAAAGAAAAAGGGGTTAGATGATACTAACCCCCTATTACTAAGGATTCAAACACTTGAGAAAAAAGTGAGAGAGTTGGAGAAGAAGAGTTAAGTTCTCTTTTTCTTGTCTCGTTCCTTTCTAATCCATAGTTTTGCTTTGGCATTCTCTGGTGATTTGTCCAAGAACTTCTTGACATCTTTGTATGCACGAAGTGTCTCTTTCTGGTAGTCCTTACCATCTGAGTTATCAACGATTAACATATTGGGTTTACCAAAGAAAGTCTGGAATGCACCGATATTTCTCTGTACAGTCTTCCAGTAGTTAGTAACTTCCTTTTCACCGATAGTACGGTCACGTGCTTTGTCACGTGCGATTGCGGTATCAAGGTCGGTGTTTACAAATATCATTGCAATATCATAACCCAATGCTTTCATCGCCTGTGCTTGTTTCTTGACTTTTTCGAAGTCTTTACCAGTTCCATCAACCACAACACCGAGTCTACCCATAAGGTATCGTGCCTGTTTCTTACCAGTAAGTGCCTTTGCACGACCACGAATCTCTTGACCTTTTACTGAGAAGATGTTATCCGAAGACATTTCCATTCCTGCCTTCTTCATTGCAGCTTCATATGCATCGTCAGAGTTTATAACCTTGAGTCCAAGGGCGGGAAGACCAGTCTTACCCACGATAAAGGATTTACCAGACCCAGGCCCACCAGCGAGGAAGACTGCCTTAAAGATTGCGGGGTCATCGACACCCTCGGTCATGAATTTCTTAAATTTGATCATTACTTGAATACCTTGTAAAAAGTTTCTAATTGTTCTATATTGTGGTTGAATCTAAAATGTGTTAGAAGTCTCCGGCGGTCATACGATGGATGACGTTTGTAACCTCTAAGTGCCTCTGGTAATTTGTGTGTACTAGTATAGATTGTTCCCCACATACCACTAGTGTTTGCAAACTTGATAAATCTTCGTTTGAAATTAGAGAGGTCTCGTGTCTTTCCTTTTATAATTCTTGTTTTCTTACTATTTTTACGACACACATCGATCATGTCAAAACTGGGTGTGCAAACTGTTTTGAATTTTTCCTTTATATCATTAGATTGGAATGTGCCTTTTTTTATAGAATGTCGATTACCCATGAGTACAATCGCATCAAACTTTCCGTGAATATTACAGTCTATATCCTGTATTGTTCTATCTAAAGAAAACCAGTTTTTCACAGGTATAGTATTCACACCGAACTCTTTCCATGCACCCTCATACAGATGTCCTTCTTCTGCCACAGCGACAGACACCTTTCCTTCCCCTCCACAAAACTGATGAACAATAGGGAATAGTAAGTCACCCGAATGGTCTGTCGGTTCGTATTTCCTGTTTCTCAATCGTTCTTCGGTAATAGGTGTAGGCAATACCAGAATGTTTTTATAACCACCCATAGAGATCATGGAGGAAATTAACGATGCATCATTCAACAATGTTGATATGTCGGCCAATTTATTATCACAATGACAGATGGTGTTAGTCAATCTTTCTATCACAGAAAGTCTAGATGTGTGAGTTACAAAAGATGCCGTGCTAAGAGATGTTGGTTGGGTATCAAACAAAATCATTTACTTGGTTCCCGAATAAATCGTTTGAATGTGCGTTTCAAATTGTTCAATCTTATCTGTACGATTGGGCCACAGAATGTATTCTTTCTCTGGGTTCGCCTTGAGATTGTTCAACAATGGTTGAATCGCATTGAATAGTTTATCTAGTTTGTCTTGGGTTTCTGATACCGATGATGATGCAGACGTTACTGATTCTTGTGCCTTCTGCACAACCTCCAGTTCGTTCTCGTCTACTAAAGTAAACCCGAAATCAAATAGTTCGTTTGACATAATTGTTCTCCTATTCTTCTATTTATACAACTTTTATTCTTAAAACACTTGACAAACGATGTTCAATTGTGTATTATATGTATAATAGTTAAAGAATAGGAGAGGATTATGCAATCATTTAATGGGTCAATGCGGTATGATGTACATGGGCGCAAACGTAAGACCAATGCGTGGAGTAAGACCAAGAAGTACAGACCAGAGTTCAAACCTCTAGAATCGGTTTCTGTACACCGTGACACCCATCGTGAGAAGTATCCATCGGTAAGTGATATGGGATATGTACAGTCCGAGGACACATCATACAAACTAGAGGAATCCAAAAAGTTTACGGTAGCACCTGCCTTTAATAAAGGTGCATATCAAGTAATACCCCAATCTGATGTAAAACATATAGGAAAGTAGTATGACTGGAAAGATGATAAACAAATTGTTGAATGCAGACCCTCGAACCCCATTCGTCAGATTTGCACAGAAGTTGTACCGAGAGAATTGTGATGAAAGGATATCATATGGTGAACCACACCAGACATTCGATGAATATCTTGAAAAAAATATGAAGTTTTTGCTTGACAACTTCAGTGAGAAGTGATATAATACTTGTATTGATAATGAGAAAGGTAATTGATTATGTCTGAAGTAACTTATGTAGTTCGTTGTGCCGAAACTGATAAACCTCTTGCTGGGTTTTTTACCCCATGTTATGATCGTGATACTGCGTTTAAGTATCAGGAGCAACTCAATGTTCGTGGGTATGAAGATACCTATGTTGTTGTTCGTAAAGAGAGTACCGAGGTCACTGGTATGTATCAGGAACGTGAAATCTTCAATACGGAGGTATACGGAGTATGATTACTTTTGCTAACCAAGAACGCATTGACGTTCTGACCGAGAAGTTTGACAAACTCACTGAGGGGATGGAGAACTGGAAGATGCCTATCGACACTGTCATCCCTACATCTGAACTGAATGATATGCGTGATGCGTGTGAATGGTTTACTGGTTCTAAACTCTATGTGAAGGAACAAGTTTCAAATGAATTGAAATACCGTGTGATGGCGGAAGGATACTACAATGCAATCGGAAGTTAACGCAATCCAAGGTGGTTGCACTATTGAGAAGTTTGATATGCCAGAACTAAATGGGTATGAACTTGTGTACAAATTTGATAATGGTTATGGTGCATCTGTAGTCAAACATGACCTCTCGTATGGTGGAAAGGATGGTCGTTATGAGGTTGCGGTACTTGACAATGAAGGCGCACTGTGTTATGATACACCTATAACTGGTAATGTTATCGGTCACTTAAATATGTCGGAGGTTGACAAGATTCTTGTCAATATATCACACTTATGAATATATTCCATTTAGACAAAGACCCTATTGAAGCTGCACAGATGATGTGTGACAAACACGTGGTCAAGATGATTGTAGAGTATGCCCAATTGATGTCTACTGCACATCGTGTTCTGGATGGTGAATTGTATCTGGATAAGACCAAGAATGGTCGTAACATCAAACGATGGAGAGTTGGTGGTGCGGCACAAGAAAGACTCTTGTACAAAGCGTCTCATGTCAATCACCCATCTAATATCTGGGTTCGTGAGAATAACAACAACTACCGATGGTTGTATAAACACTTCCGTGCATTGTGTAAAGAGTACACTCATCGTTATGGTAAAGTTCATTTGACCGAAGAGAAACTGAAAGGTCAGTTGTGGTTCTCACCAAGAAACATCGACCAAGTAGGTAAGATGACTGAGTTCGCACAGGCAATGCCAGATGATTGTAAAATGCGTGATGCAGTAGAAGCGTACCGAAAATATTATATCAAAGAGAAATCATATATGGCGAAGTGGACTAATCGGGCAGTGCCTAACTGGTTCTCACAACAATCAATAGGAGTAGCGTAATGACTAAAGTATTTATGGGGAGGGTTTGGTGTTTCAGTAATCAGTGGACATTTGAACGCACTGTCTATCTGACCCCATCAATCAGTCTGGATTTCAACGAAGGTTGGTGTCTAGACATATCATTCTTGGTATTTAAGTTCTACACATATCAAGACTATAAGAGTAAAATAAACAATGGAGAATGAAATGACTTATAATGAAATCGTGAACACTCTACGTGAGAGTGTGGTAAACCTATCATTCACAAAAGTGAAAGATGGTGGAGTACGTGAGATGAAGGCGACATTGGTATCCGATATGATACCAGAGGATAAGATGCCTAAGACTGATGCAAATGCAAATACTGAGAAGAACCAACTTGCGGTTCGAGTATTTGATTTGGATTTGAATGAATGGCGTTCATTCCGTGTTGATTCCCTCTTGACTTTTAGTGCAGTATAATATATAATATATACTATTATGAAAAAGACACTGACACCAGCAGAAAAAGCGAAACGCACCAGAGATGCCAAGAAACAGGCAAATCTGGATGCGTTAGGTTTTGAACGTAAGAAAGTGAAACGTAAACGCAAACCAATGTCTGAGGAACAGAAGAAGGCTGCGGTAGAACGTCTCGCAAAGGCACGTGAAGCACGAGGTGCAGATGGAAGTAAGTCTGTCCATGAGGACATTCGTAATTTACCCGAAGACCACTTTCTACACTGGAAGAAAGTTAAAGAATGGGTGAAGTCTTGTCAAGACGAACTCAAAGGAATGAAGAGTTATAAAGACTCTAAGGTTGCCAAGGAAAGAGGACAGTATCTAGACCTTGAAGTTTATATCTCTAACATGAAGAAGTATCTCACTGGAGGTGTATGGTCTGATTATACGTATGGTGAGAGACGTGAGAGTCGAGTACAAAAGGTTTGTACTGCGATGGCATTTTATGATGATGGAACACCCAAGAGAACCTACGGAACTTGGTATCCCGACATAGCACAAGTCTGGACTCCCGAACTTGAAGAGGAAATTAATAGTTATGAAAGTTGATATGATAGTAGGTGGTGTTGATTCCTCGCAAGAAGAATCCAACTTTATGAACAAGAAGAAATTCACCAAGATGGTGGAGGACTGTGTAAGAAGAGAGTCCATGAGTTATATGGACACGGTTGTTTATCTGTGTGAACAGAACAACCTAGAGATTGAAGATGTCAAGAAGTATATTGCCATCTCAATAAAAGAGAAGATAGAGATCGAAGCAATGAAACTCAATTTTCTCGAAAAAAGTGGAAGTTTATAAAATACTAAATAAACGTATTGACTTTCTATTTACATTATGATACAATGAATACTCATAATACAACTAATACGCAAAAATACGGAGAATACAAATATGTCTTTTGCAAACCTTAAATCTAATTCCCTAGATGTTTCTAAACTCGCACAAGCGGCACAGACTGCATCAGGGGTAACTCAATCTAAAAACAAATACGAAGACCTCCGATTCTGGAAACCTACTGTTGATGACAATGGTAATGGTTTTGCACAGATTCGATTTCTTCCTGCCGCAGAAGGTCAAGAACTACCTTGGGTACGTTACTTCGATCATTTCTTCAAAGGCCCAACTGGACAATGGTATGTTGAGAAGTCTCTGACTACTCTAGGTAACAATGACCCAGTGAGTGAATACAACTCTCGTTTGTGGAACTCTGGTATCGATGAAGATAAAGAGACTGCACGTAAACAGAAACGTAGACTTCACTATGTTGCGAACGTTATGGTAGTGAGTGACCCATCTAATCCTGCTAACGAAGGTAAAGTATTCCTTTACGACTTCGGTAAGAAAATCTTTGATAAGATTATGGATGTGATGCAACCTCAATTCCCAGGCGAAACACCTGTAAACCCATTCGACTTTTGGACTGGTGCAGATTTCCAGTTGAAGATTCGTAATGTTGCGGGATATCGTAACTATGATAAGTCAGAGTTCAAATCATCGACATCACTGTTTGATGCGGATGAGACTAAACTAGAGTCAACTTACAATCAGTTGCACGATGTTTCTGAGTTCGTTGCAGAGTCTTCATACAAATCATATGATGACTTGAAGTCACGACTTGAAGTGGTACTGGGTCAAGCGACTGGTGCGGGTGCGACTGTAAAGAATGATTCTCTGAGTCAAACTGCTGAGTCTGCTCCAATTCGATCTGCGGAACCTACTGTAGTTTCTCAGTCTGCTCCTGAACCTGTTATTGCAGAGTCGGGTAGTGAAGATGACACATTGTCATACTTTGCGAAACTTGCTGCGGAAGACTAAAGAATCCTCGCCTTAGGATAAACCGTTATGGTTATAGGGGGACTCGAAAGAGTCCCCTTTTTTTATTTTACCACTTTAACGTATTTAACGCCACGGTAAATGTAGACTAGTTCTTTCATCGTAGTTCTCCATTAGGATTGTACGATTCTTTTAACGCATGAACCTATGCGAACCTCTAGAGTGGGTTAACCTAACTTGCAACTCTAGCAAGACCATCTGTCGTATCAGTAGCGGGTGTTGTATCACCATATACCGCAGTACTACTATTACTAGAATTGTTCTGTACATTGGTTGATGCATCCACAACATTTGTACCACCAGTACCAGTACTACTTAGTTCTGTGTTCTGTCCCTGTGCAGTAGACATCTGTGCGTTCCTTGGCGCACCAAGACCCAATGAAGAGTTCACCTGTGTCATCACTTTACTGATTTCTGGTAC
>Ga0115571_1001011_pt1 | contig 20346 bp, 16 predicted proteins | sample COGITO_mtgs_1205_FD_87293 | JGI IMG/M metagenome (GOLD analysis project Ga0115571, IMG submission 87293) | Pelagic marine microbial communities from North Sea - COGITO_mtgs_120531 | ecosystem: Environmental > Aquatic > Marine > Epipelagic | place: Germany:Helgoland, sampling site Kabeltonne...
ATATTTTCAAAAAGAAAAATTTTTAAAATACAACCTTTTTAAACGATTAGGGCTGTGGGAGCAGATATCCGAGCAGCTGATTGACTATGACGCCACACTGGAAAAGAATATCAAAAAACTGGACTCTGTGATCAAAGTCAAAGATGACGAATTCGTATTTATATACTGGTGGTTCTAGACTTTTTCGATTAATCCAGCTACGAGCTTTCCTGAAATCAAGGCAGGAGGAACTCCAGGGCCTGGGACGGTCAACTGCCCTGTAAAATAAAGATTTTTTACTTTTTTACTTTTCAACTTGGGTCGTAAAAATGCCGTTTGCAAAAGCGTATTGGCCATACCATAAGCATTGCCTTTATAGGAATTATAAACTGATATAAAATCGTTCACACAAAAAGACTCCCTAAAAAGGATATCCTTTTTCAGGGTTTGGTGGGTCAGCTTTTCCAAACGTTCAACTACAATATCAAAATAACGATCCCTGAGTTCCTCAGTATCTTCTAATCCCGGTGCAATAGGTATCAAAAGAAAGCAGGTTTCTTTTCCCTCTGGGGCCATATCAGGATCAGAGATAGAGGGAAAGTTGGCGTAAAACAAAGGTTCTTTTGGCCACCGGGCAGTATCGTAAATCGTTTCTGCGTGGGCATCAAAATCTACATCAAAAAATAAAGTGTGGTGGGATACATTTTTAACCTTCTTGTTCAACCCTACATAAAAGAGGAGGGAAGAAGGCGCAAAAGTTTTTTTATCCCAGTAAGCTTCGCTGTAAGCCCTTTGAGTTTTAGGTAATAAAGTCTCAGTATGATGATAATCTGCACCACTCAATACGATATCTGATAAGATATTTTTTCCTCCAATTTTTATTCCTATAGCCTTCTTATTTTCCAATAGTATTTCCTCAACTGGACTGTCCACATGAATTTTTACACCCAAGCTTTCGGCCAATTTTACCATACCTTTAACAATACTGTACATTCCATTTTTGGGGTGCCATGTTCCCAAACCAAAATCGGCAAAGTTCATAAAATTATAAAAGGCTGGAGTGTCGGCTGGTTTAGCTCCCAGAAATAAGACTGGAAACTGAAGAATTTGGGCCAGTTTAGGATTTTTAAATTCTTTGGTCACTTCCCTTTTTACCGTCGAAAAAAAGTAACCTAATTTTTTGATCGTATCGGTTGTGACCAATTCCATGGGTGAAACTCCAGGGCGGTATACCAATTCGTCGATGGCAATTTTATAATTGTCGGCAGCCTTACCAATGAATTTTTTTAGCTTGGCAGCACTTCCTTTTTCAACAGCTTCAAAAGCCTTATAAATTTTTTCTAGAGAATCCCCAATCAGAATAGAATCATCTACTCCAAAATAGACCTGATATCCAGGATCCAATCTTTCCAACTCATAAAAATCACTCACTGACTTCCCAAAGTCTCCAAAAAACTTCTCAAAAACATCGGGCATCCAATACCATGACGGACCAATATCAAAAACAAATCCATCCTTTTTCAATTGACGGGCACGACCCCCAGGGGTACTGTTTTTTTCGAAAATATCAACTTGATGACCTGACTGTGCGAGATAACAAGCTGCTGACAAAGAAGAAAAACCCGAACCAATAATGCTAATGCTCTTTTTCATTTCAATACAAAACTATCAATAAACCCGTAGGTTTACCGAATAATGAGATAAAATACTGTGACTTTGAAACAAAGTCTAAAGTCGACTTTCTATTCAAATGATTTGTTATTTTCTTTCTTTTCTTAAAGTATAGATTTCCTCCACAAAAGAGGCAGAGATAATCCCCGTTGGGATGGCTACGATTCCAATACCGATTAATGAGATTAAGGAGGCAAAAATCTTACCGCCTGGAGTAATGGGATAAACGTCTCCATACCCAACAGTGGCTAGTGAAACTGTTGCCCACCAAATCGACTCTGTTATACTAGAGAACTTTTCTGGTTGGGCTTCGTGCTCTAAATAATAGATGGCAGAAGCCGAAAAAAGAATGGCCAAAGAAGAAAGAAAAAGAGTGAATTTCAATTCATTCCTTACTCCTCTCAATGCTTTGACAAATAATTTCAAAGAACTGCTGTCGCGTCCCAACTTAAAAATGCGAGTGAGGCGGAACAATCTTAAAATCCTTAGGAACCTACCGTCCACTTTTACAAATTGATTCAGAAAAAATGGCAGGATGGAAATTAAATCGATTAAACCAAAAGTGCTGAATACATATTTAGAAACCCCCTTCAATTGGTTGTCCAAGTATGCCAAACGGATGCGGTAGAGGTATTCAAAAGAGAAGATGTAGATTGAAACGGTTTCAAAAAAATTAAAATAAAGACCATAAACGTTTCTGATGGAAACGTGCGACTCCAAAATCATGGCCAATACATTGGCTATGATGAGGAGATAAATAAACTTATCGAAAATAATTTTTGATTTCAAAATCGCTTATTTTTTGGAAAGATCAATGAAAATTCCTATCAATACTCCCAAAGTGGTTACGATTACCACTAAAGCTACGAAAAAAGGTGTCATAATTATAAATATAGTAAGCCAAAGATAATGAATTTGAAATATCTCATAATAGGATTAAAATATTCAATTTTTGTATTTTTTTGTTTAACGTTTTTTTGTTTCATATTTTTTGTATATCTTTAAACAGTTTAAATTCAATTTGGTTTATTAACGCCTCTGCAACTACTATCTCCTAAAGTCAAATTCTAAAATCCTAGCAGAGGCGTTTTTTTAATCTTTCAATTTATTAGCCTTTCACGGTTTTTCCTTAAATTAGTACAACAGGATGACAAGGATTTAGATGGAAGGATTGACAACGATTACCTTTTTTAAATTTCGTAAAAATAAATCATGGGCTTTTGCTCAAATGGGGCTTGTTCCCCCGAAACTCAAGCAAAAAAAAGGACTAAGATTCTTTAAACTTATGGGTACGGGAGGTGGAAATGGATTCAGTTTATGGCCAGATTTTACAACCTATGCTCTTTTAGGTGTCTGGGATAGCCAACAGATAGCCGATGAATTTTTGAACAACAACGAGATCGTTAAAAAATATTATAAAAAATCTTCAATTTTTAGAACCCTCAAAATGCTACCCCTAAAAAGTCATGGATTGTGGAGTGGTCAAAACCCTTTTCAAGAGCACAAGTTAAACAAAACAGATGATGACCTACCTGTAGCGGTCATCACAAGGGCCACCCTGCGACCCTCTCGACTTTTTGCATTCTGGAAATCTGTACCTTCTGCAAGTACAGCTATCGAAAAGGCAAAAGGGGTTCAATATTTTAAAGGGATAGGTGAGTGGCCCTTTGTTCAGCAAGCGACCCTTAGTCTTTGGGACAATTTTGAGTCGGTCAAGGAATTTGCTTATGGTGGAAAAACACATGCCAATATCATCAAAAAAACCAGAAAAGAGCAGTGGTATAGTGAAGATCTTTTTGCCCGTTTCCACGTTTTGTCAGATACTGGTTTTATCGAACCTAGTGATAATACCAAATGAAGACAGCCATCGTCATAGGAGCAGGAATTGGCGGTATTGCTGCTGCCTTGCGCTTATCTAAAAAAGGATATCAGGTCACTGTTTTTGAAGCCAACGACTACCCTGGAGGTAAGCTCAGTGCGTTTAGCTTGGGAAATTATCGATTCGATGCGGGACCTTCCCTTTTTACTATGCCACAATATGTAACGGAATTGTTTGAACTTCACGATGAAGTTTCCACAAATTTCTTTAATTATCAGAAGAAAAAAATTGCTTGTCAGTATTTCTGGGAAGACCAAACACATATTACCGCCTATGCCGATCAAAAACTTTTTCTCGAAGAAATTCAAAACAAACTGGGTGTCAAAAGCAGTATATTAAAAAAATATCTGAAACGTGCTCAACGAAAATTTGATTTGACGGCTCCCTTGTTTTTGGAGCAATCACTGCACAAGCTTAAAAGTTTTCTGACGACCAAAACCCTAAAGGCATTGCTTCACCTCAATCTTTACGAAATCAACCAAAACTTGCATTCGGTCAATGCCCGTCAGTTAAAAGAACCCCATTTGGTACAGATGTATGATCGTTATGCTACCTATAATGGTTCCTCTCCCTATCAAACACCAGGGATCATGACATTGGTTCAGCATTTGGAACAGGAGTACGGTACCTTTGTGCCCGAAGGAGGGATGGAGCAGATTGCATTGTCCCTGTTTGAATTAGCAAAAAGGAAAGGTGTCACTTTTCATTTAGGAGAAAAAGTGGAAGAAATCCTTCTAGAAGAAAAAAAAGCCGTTGGGGTAAAAACCCAAAGTCAGTTTTTAAATGCTGATATTGTACTCTCCAATATGGATGTTTTTCCTACCTATAAAAAATTGCTTAAAGGCGTTGCAACTCCCGAAAGAATTTTAAGCCAAGAACGCTCCAGTTCGGCGGTCATTTTTTATTGGGGCATCCAAAAAAAATTTGACCAGCTCGATCTACACAATATATTTTTTTCTGAGGACTACAAGGCTGAATTTGATGCCATTTTTAATCATAAAACCCCTAGTGACGATTTTACCGTTTATGTCAATATCACATCCAAAGATGTCCCTTCAGATGCTCCCCAGGGAGGTGAGAATTGGTTTGTCATGATCAATACACCTGCGGACTACGGTCAGGATTGGGGTCAAATAAAAAGAGAACTGAGAGAAAAAACCATTGACAAACTTAACCGTATACTCAAAGTAGATTTACGTCCTTTGATTCAGGAAGAAGCAGTACTAACTCCCCCTTTAATACAACAAAAAACCTCTTCCCATTTGGGGGCTTTATACGGCAGTTCCAGTAACGACAAAATGGCTGCTTTTTTGAGACACCCCAATTTTACCCCCAAAATCAAAAATTTATATTTTTGTGGTGGTAGTGTTCATCCTGGTGGAGGCATACCCTTGTGTTTGCTTTCTGCCAAAATCGCTACTGATTTAATACCTGTTGCCACAAATGATTCCAACTAAACTAAATCGTGAAAATATTTCCATTGCAATCATTTGGTTGTTCCACCTCAGCGGAATACTGGGAATACTCTATGGTAATTCGGAGTGGTTTATTTCAGCTACTCCATTGAACTTATCCATTAATTTCGTTTTATTATTGATCAACTGTAATGATCATAAATGGTTTTTTCCTATGGTTGCTTTGGGATTTCTAACCGGAATGATAACTGAAATTTTGGGAGTACAATGGGGTTGGATTTTTGGAGATTATCAATATGGCGAAGCCCTAGGAGTCAAGGTCCTTGGAGTTCCCTTGCTCATTGGAGTTAACTGGGCTTTATTGACCATCATTACGGGTGCTATTGCTCAGCAGTTCTATCAAAACATTTTAATGCGAATCATTATCGGCGTGGGCCTAATGATTTTCTTGGATCTACTGATTGAGCCTATTGCCCCAATTCTCGATTTTTGGGTATTTGAAGGAGGAGAAGCCCCCCTTCAAAACTATATCGGATGGACTGCCGTAGCCTTATTTTTACAAGCGGTTTTCCATTATTTTAATATAACGATAAAAGGATGGTTCTCCCATCAGTTATACCTTTTACAAATTATTTTTTTCACCGTATTATTGATCAAGCAAACTACTATTGGTATATAAGTTTTAACTTTGAATAATGTTGCGTTTTCTACCCATCGTTCTGTTTTTATTTTGTGTTATTTCTTGTAAAGAGAAAAAAACTAGTACTCAACAAATAGTTGAGGAAGTAGAGGATACACTTTCAATTGCTAAACCGGATTATTCAAAACAATTGATTGAATTCACAGATGCTTTTACAGAAGAAAATAAAATCAATGAATGGACCGAATTTAAAAAGTTTAAGGACGCAATGGAAGATATGAGTCAGCTCAACCCAGCGGGCATCATGACCTTTGTCTCTGAACTAGACAAAATCACCAGTGCGCTTCTAAAAGCTCCTTTTCCTGATACTTTTGATAAACTTCCCATTTACGGTAGGGTCAAAGTGGTACAGACTCAAATCATCAAATGTCATTTCTATGCCACCAACAAACAAAATGAAAAACTTAACCAAGCTTTAGATGAACTTTATTTAGAATATAATATTTTATTAAAGAGAATGATCAGTATGGCAGAAGAAAACAAGATTCCATTGGACAGTCTAGGAATTGATTTGCCTACAATTCAGGATTCTAAGATAAAACCAGCATTCTCCAAAAAATAAGTGCTTTCTAGAACCGCATCTGAAATTTTATTTCGTTGGGCTTTTATTCCAGAAGTATTGGGTTTAAGAGCAAGAGCTTCATCGTATAAAGCCAAAAGCTTTTGATCATATTGAATGCATTTGTGCAGATGGGTATGATTGGGTTTTTTAATAGAAGAAATCACCATTTCTTCAAAATTGAGCCGATGAATCACTAAATTTTCTACCTCAACATTAAAAGACCTCAATATTTTAGTGATTTCCTGAAAGTAGCGGTTTCTATAAGTAGATTGTATATTTAAGTAGCGTTTGTCTTTTGGATGATTGGATTCATCCGAAGCTTTTAGATACTCCAGCTTTGAATTCTTAAGCAGCGTGAGCATCTTTTCAAGTAAAGCAATAAATTTAGACGAATTAGACAAATTATGATTTTTGTAAATTTAAACAGAATTTAGCCCAAGGATTCCTCAAACGTTAATTTAATATTAACAAGTTTTTCACTATAAATTGACAATTCAAATCATCAACTACTTTTTTGGCACTGATAACACCTCTAATAGTTCCATTTTTTTCAAAGGTGGGTGGGGGAAGCTTTGCTATTTTCGCCATTTGTGTGTAATAGTCTTTTCGGTTAGGGTGAAAGGGAGTAACAGCATTGTAAACTTGATTTCCCTTCCAATTTTCTATGATTTGTAAGAGAATGGCTACAGCATCTTGTTGGTGAATGAAGTTAATGGGAGACAGGGGATTAGGCAAATCTTTTTTTCCACTCAAGCTGTGAATCGGATGACGATTGGGTCCCATTAGCCCACCCAAACGAACGATACAGCTCTTAAAATTCTTATTTTCCAAGAGCTTTTTTTCCACCTCTATGATTTGTCGGGTCGATGTTGTTTGACCCAGCAATTCATTTTCCTCAGTGATGATCCCTTCTTGAAAACCATAGACACCTGTACTGCTGGTATACAACACCTTTTTGATCTTAAAAAATTCAATTTTTTCAATGATCTGTTCTACTATGGCTACATAGTTACGTTTGGGGTTTTTTCTCAAACCTGGTGGAATCGTAATGACCAGTAAATCAATACCTTCAAAAACATCGAGATTACCATCAATGCCAGATTCCTCGATCTTTAATAGGGATGCGTTGTATCCTTTATTGTTGAGTAAGTTTAATTTTTCTGGTGTGGTGGTGGTAACTCGAACGATATGCTTGTTTTCTAATGCTTTTCTGGCCAACTCTGTTCCTAACCATCCACCCCCTAATATCCCAATAATACTCATTACATTTTGATTTTCGTTTAAAGCCCTGCTTGGATAATAATCAAAAATATCAAATGATAAATTAAAAATCATTATATTAAGAGAAACAAAAAATAAGGAGTTATGCCGATAAAAAGTTTTCAAGGAGAAAGAGCAAGCCGTTCAAAAATATTAAATAAAACTTTATTAGTGTCTGATATCATGACACGTGACTTGGTGGTTTTCACCAAGGATCAATCCATTCATGATGTGATGGAGAAATTCATCAAATACCGTATTTCTGGTGGTCCAGTGGTTGACAAAGCAGGAAATCTAATTGGAGTAATCTCTGAGGCGGATTGTATGAAAGAGATATCAGACAGTCGGTATTTTAACTTGCCGATTTTGGATAAAACAGTTGCTCATTTTATGACCCCCAAGGTTGATGTCATCGATGCCGATAAGACTATTTTTGAGGCGGCTTCAATGTTTTTTAAAACTTCTCGAAGGCGTTTTCCTGTAATGGACAAGAATAGATTGGTTGGGCAAATCAGTCGTAAAGATATTGTTATTGCCACCCTTAACATCAAAAGTCAAACTTGGCGTTAATAGATATGCTGTGCTATCCTATAAGTGTTGGCATGGGCTTCAATGATCAACTTGATGTCCTTTGAATAACCTCCTCCCATACTGCATTGAATGGCTAGTGATTGCTTGTGACAGTATTCCAGTACCATTTGATCACGTTGCTTACACCCTTCAATACTCATACCCAATCGACCCAATCGATCAGTAGCCACCACATCCACTCCCGAAAGATAAAATACAAAGTCAGGATTTACACGATTAAACAGCCGTGGGAGCGTGTCATTCAATATATTCAAATAGACTTCGTCATTGGTTTTATCTTCAAGAGCGATGTCCCAATCACTTATTTCTTTTTTAAAAGGGTAGTTTTTTTGACCGTGCATTGAAAAAGTAAAGACTCGATCTTCCTCCTTAAATATTTCGGCAGTGCCATTGCCTTGGTGAACATCCAAATCGATAATCAATACTTTTTGGGCTTTTTGGTGATCCAGAAGGTAGCGTGCAGCAATGGCTTGATCGTTGAGCATACAAAAAGCTTCCCCATGAGTAGAATAGGCATGATGAGTTCCACCAGCAATATTAAAGGCAATACCTCCTTCCAAGGCTTTCAGTGCTCCTTGTAAAGTTCCCCCAGCAATGATTAATTCTCTTTCTACCAATTGGTGGGAAATGGGAAAACCTATTTTTCTGATTTCAGACTGGGTAAGCTCTTGATTTTTTAAACGATCCACATATGCTGCCTTATGAATCACTTTTACGACTTGATCGGGGAGAGGTTGAGGAGAAAAAAAATCGTCCGGTTCGCAGGTGCCTTCGTGTATTAACTGTTTGGGAAGCAGATCGTATTTTTCCATAGGAAACCTATGGTTTTCTGGCAGGGGCAATACATAAATAGGATCAAAAGCAACAGGTATCACTGGGCTACCGTATACTTAAACCACTTGGGGTATTGTTGTCCTCGGGTGAGATAAAAATCAATCGCCCGTCACGGTCTTCTGCCATCAAGAGCATGCCTTGACTTTCGACGCCACGAATGGCTCGTGGGGGTAAATTGGTCAAAACACTAACTTTTTTACCTACAACTTCCTCTGGGCTATAACTTTCTGCAATCCCAGAGACTATCGTTCTTTGCTCATGACCCAAGTCAACCTTTAAGACCAATAATTTTTTGGTTTTGGCCATTTTTTCTGCCTCAAGAATGGTTCCCGTCTTGAGATCCAATTGCGTAAATTCTTCGAAAGTAATCATCTTTTTAGGGGCCTCCTCCACTTCATTGTTTTCGTTTTCATGGGATCGATTGTTTTTCAGTTTTTCCAATTGTTTTTCAATGGCCTCCTCCTCAATTTTTTCAAATAGAAGTTGGGCTTTGTTGAGTTTGTGACCTGCAACTAAAAGTTCTCCAATACACACATCTTCCCAAGTGGCGTTGAGTTGGAGCATGTCTTTCATTTTTTGAGCGGTGAAAGGAAGCAATGGTTCACTGAGAACCGTTAATCCTGCAGCAATTTGCAATGCAGTAAACATAATGGCTTCCACTCTTTTGGGGTCTGTTTTGATCAATTTCCAAGGTTCCTGATCGGCCAAATATTTATTACCCAATCGGGCGAGATTCATCACTTCCTGGCTGTAGGATCTAAAACGATAATGCTCAATTTCCTCCTCCATTAGGGAGGGAAATGCGCGAAGACGTTCCAATGCCTCTCTATCCGCATTATTCAATGCACTGGCCTGAGGAACAATACCTTCATAATACTTTTGAGTGAGGACCATCACCCGATTGATAAAATTACCAAATATGGCGACTAACTCACTATTGTTTCGAGTTTGGAACTCCTTCCATGTAAAGTCGTTGTCTTTCGTTTCGGGAGCATTGGCTGTTAGCGCATACCGTAATACATCTTGTTTTTCTGGAAAATCTTCCAAATATTCATGTAACCATACCGCCCAATTTTTGGAGGTCGAAATTTTATCGCCCTCTAAGTTGAGGAATTCATTGGCAGGAACATTTTCAGGGAGGATATATTCTCCTGTATTTTTGAGGATGATGGGAAAAATAATACAGTGAAAAACGATATTGTCTTTTCCAATAAAATGTACCAATTGAGTATCCTCAGATTTCCAATAGGGTTCCCAGTCGATGTTTTTCTTTTGAGCCCATTCCTTGGTAGAAGAAATATAGCCAATGGGGGCATCGAACCAAACATATAGGACTTTTCCCTTGCCTCCTTCAACGGGAACGGGAATACCCCAGTCTAAATCTCGGGTCACAGCACGCGCCTGCAATCCATTGTCTATCCATGATTTAACTTGCCCATATACATTGGGTTTCCAGTCTTTTTTGTGCCCTTCCAATATCCATTCTTTGATGAAATTTTCATGTTGATCCAGTGGCAAAAACCAATGTTTGGTTTTTTTATATTCAGGAACACTGCCAGAAAGGGTGGATTTGGGTTGTATCAATTCGGTAGCACTGAGAGAGCTTCCACAAGATTCACATTGGTCACCGTATGCTTCAGTGTGCTGACATACTGGGCAGGTTCCCGTTACAAATCGATCGGCCAAAAATGCTTGTGCCTCGGGATCAAATAACTGCTCAGTTTCTTTTACCAAAAACTGTCCTTGAGCATCTAGTTGCTTAAAAATTTCACTAGCTGTCTGGTGGTGAACTTCCCTAGAGGTTCTGGAGTAATTGTCAAAGGAAATACCAAAAGTTTCAAAAGCATTGCGAATGATTTGATCATAATAATCAATGATCTGTTGGGGCGTTTTACCCTCTTTTTTGGCTTTGATGGCAATGGCCACTCCATGTTCGTCACTGCCACAAATAAAGGCAACATCCTTTTTTTGAAGTCGCAAATAGCGGGCATAAATGTCTGCAGGGACATAAACTCCAGCCAGGTGACCTATGTGGATCGGACCGTTGGTATAGGGTAGGGCAGCAGTAATGGTATATCTTTTTGGCTGCGTGGACATGCTCATTTTTTGGCAAAAATAAGGATTTTATTGCCCAGCTTTGAATTTAATTTTAACTTAAACCAAAGCTCCGATCCCCATGACCCAAGCCCACGATCTTGGAAAAAAGGCAGAAGCACTGGCTGCTGGCTATCTTCAAAAATCGGGTTATGCCCTTCTGGCAAGGAACTACCGTTATCTTAAATCTGAGGTAGATCTTATTGTTCAAAAAGAAAATATCGTAGTGGGGGTTGAGGTTAAAGCCCGAACGGTGGGTTTTGTTGTCGCTCCTCATGAAGCCGTTTCCTACAAAAAAATTCAATTATTGGTCACAGCAATGGATCATTTTGTGCAATCAAAAAACATGGATGTTGAGGTGCGTTTTGATCTAATTACTTATGTTTTTAAGGGTGATGATTGGGAGCAAGATCACATCGTAGATGCCTTTTATCCTTTTGGTTAAAAATGTTTTAAAACCAACAATATGTTTAATATTATTAAGTTTGTAAAGAAATAAAACATAAAATTTGAAAACGATCGCTTCTCAAGTTTCGGAATACGTCAAGTCTAAACCTTATTTGTCCACTGCTCTCTCGCAAGGGATTATCAACTTAACCTCCTTGGCACGACAGATTCAGCCTGATATCGAAAAGGCATTGCGTAAGCCTGCTAGAAGCGGTGCCATAGTGATGGCATTGAAACGTATTTCTGACAATGAAGAATTCCTTTCGACACACAAGATTGTCAGCGTATTGAGAAATTTAGGGGACATCACTGTTCGATCCTCATTGAACGACTATTGTTTTAAACTTTCGGAAACCCTGTTGTTATCGCAGGCACAATTTCTTACGGCCATCAAAGACAAAAAAGATGTTTTCTATACTTCCTCTCGAGGAGTAGGGGAATCTAATATAGTGGTCAGCAATAACCTTGCTTCGTTAATCGAAGAGGTTTTCCAAAATGAAATTTGTATTGATAAGATTGACAACCTTTCGGCCATAACGGTAAAACTCCCTATCGATAATGTCAAAATTCCAGGGATTTATTATTTTATTTTTCAACGTTTATCGTGGGAAGGAGTAAATATCAACGAGGTCATCTCCACTTCCAATGAGTTTACCATATTGATGGACGAGGATTCCGTCAACGTTGCTTTTGAGGTGATCAAAAACCTAAAACTTCTCTAACTTTCTACCAAGCTGTTGAGTCGTTCTAGGAGTTTTTCAACACTGTGTATTTGATCCAAAACCAAAAGTAAGCGCAATCCATTTCGGGTTTGTTTTTCTTTTATGCTGAATTGTTCAGGTTTTTTTTGAACCGAAAGGAGTATTTGATTAAAAACAGGATTTTGATAAAAATCACTTTGCTGGTCGGCCAAAAAGTAACCCACACATTTTTTATTTTTAATGATGAGTCTTTCAAGTCCCATTTTGGAAGCCAGCCATTTGAGGCGAAGTGTACTCAAAAGCTCCCTCCCTTGAGGGGGGATTTTCCCAAACCGATCTTCCATATTTTTTTTGAATACCAACAAAGCTTCCTCATCCTCTATGGCACTCAGTTCATTGTAGAGCACCAATCTTTCATTGACTACATTTATGTATTCATCTGGAAATAAAATTTCAAAATCTGTATCGATTTGTACCTCTTTGACATACTTTTTTTCCAGGGGTTTTTCTTGGTCTTCAAATAGGGTTTTGAATTCGTTTTCCTTCAATTCTTCAATGGCTTCCTCCAATATTTTCTGATAGGTTTCGAATCCAATTTCATTGATAAAGCCACTTTGTTCTCCTCCCAAAAGATCGCCAGCTCCTCTGATTTCCAAATCTTTCATCGCAATTTGTATTCCAGCTCCCAACTCAGAGAATTGCGAAATGGCATTGATTCTTTTTTGGGCATCGGAGGCCATGGCACTTAGGGGTGGGGTAATGAAGTAGCAAAATGCCTTTTTGTTACTTCGACCTACTCGCCCTCTCATTTGGTGCAAATCACTCAATCCAAAACTTTGGGCATTATTAATGAATATCGTATTGGCATTGGGTACATCCAATCCGTTTTCGATAATCGTCGTAGCGATCAAAATGTCGGATTGTCCCTCCATAAAACCCAGTAAGGTTTTTTCCAATCGGTTACCTTCCATCTGTCCGTGTCCTATGGCGATACGAGCATCAGGAATCAAGCGTTGGATCATTCCCGCCACTTCTTGAATGTTCTCCACCCTATTGTGGATAAAGAATATTTGCCCACCTCTTTGCAGTTCGTAGCGGATGGCATCTCGGACAAGGGATTCGCTAAAGCGCACCACTTCACTTTCAATGGGATAGCGATTGGGAGGTGCAGTGGCAATGACCGATAGGTCTCGGGCGGCCATAAGACTGAATTGTAATGTCCTAGGAATGGGAGTGGCGGTTAGAGTCAATACATCTACATTGGTTTTGAGATCTCTCAATTTTTCTTTGACCGATACCCCAAATTTTTGTTCTTCGTCTACAATCAACAAGCCCAAATCTTTAAATTTTACTGTTTTATTGACCAATTGGTGGGTACCGATCAGTATGTCAATTTTTCCTTCTTGTAATTCCTGTAAGATCCTTTTTCGTTCTTTAGTGGAGCGAAATCGGTTGAGATAGTCCACGCGAACGGGCAGGTCTTTGAGCCTTTTGGAAAAAGTTTTGTAATGTTGAAAAGCCAGTATGGTGGTAGGAACCAAAACGGCCACTTGCTTGCTGTCATCCACCGCTTTGAAGGCGGCACGAATGGCGACCTCTGTTTTTCCAAAACCTACATCACCACAGACGAGTCGGTCCATAGGGCGGTTGTTTTCCATATCCGCTTTTACAGCAGCTGTAGCCTTACTTTGGTCGGGTGTATCCTCATACATAAAAGAGGCTTCTAGCTCCAGTTGTAAGTAGCTGTCGGGGGGAAAGGCGTGTCCTATTTTCTCCCTTCTTTTGGCGTATAGTTTAATTAGGTCAAAAGCAATGGCTTTGACACGGGTTTTGGTTTTTTGTTTAAGAGCCTTCCAAGCTTTTGACCCCAGTTTATTCAGTTTGGGAACGTGACCGTCTTTACCATTGAACTTGGTAATTTTATGTAAAGAGTGAATACTTAAATAGAGGATGTCTCCCTCTCCATAACTCAATTTGATGGCTTCTTGTCGCACGCCGTCTACATCAATTTTTTGGAGCCCTCCAAACTTTCCAATTCCGTGATCTATGTGAGTAACAAAATCCCCAATTTTTAGGTGGGTCAGTTCTTTTAGGGTGAGGGTCTCCTTTTTCGCTGCTGCCGATCGTAGCTTGTATTTGTGGTAACGTTCAAAAATTTGATGATCGGTAAAGCAGGCCACTTTTGCCTCGATGTCCTCAAAACCTTCGAAGAGAGGACATACTTGGGTTTGGTAATGGACTGTTGTTTCCATTTCTTCCAGAATTTCATTGAATCGTTTGCGTTGGGCTTCGCTTGAACAAAAAATATGGTTGTCAAAACCAGAGGTGTGGTTGTCGTTCAGAATTTGAACCAGCCGCTCGAATTGTTTGTTGATCGAAGGCTGAGGACTCTGTTTGACACTAATGCGTTGTTTCGCTTTGAGCTGGTCAGAATGATTCACCAACACAGTACTCTTGGTAGCCAAGCGTTCAAGTAGTTCTTGTGGACTTAAAAATAAAACTTTGGGGGGATATTGGACGCTGGTTTCTATGGCTTCAAATTGCTTGGTGGCTTTGATTTCTAATTTTTCAATCCGATCCAAGCAGAGGTCAAGTTGGTTAAAGACCACTGAACTTTGCAGGGGTAAGGAGTCGATCAAAGATTTTCGCTTTTCGGTAAAAGAGACCTTTGAGGTATTGGGCAATAAGTCAATCGTTTCTAGGGGACTTATGGAGAGTTGGGTGTTGACGTCAAAACTTCTAAGGCTGTCTATTTCATCATCAAAGAACTCTATCCGATAAGGATGCTGGTGGGCAAAAGAAAAAACGTCTATGATCCCGCCTCTAACGGAAACCTCCCCTGGTTGTGTGACAAAATTGACACGTTCAAAACCATATTCAAAAAGGGTTTCGTTCACAAAATCCAAACCAACGACTTCCCCTTTTTTTACAGTCAATGTTTTTCGCTTTAGGGTGTGTTGGGAAATAACCTTTTCAAAAAGGGCTTGGGGGTAAGTAACAATGATTTTTTTCTTTTTGGAATGACTCAGTTTTTTGAGTACTTCCGACCGCATCAATACATTAGCATTATCAGTAGCCTCTGGATTATAGGCCTCGCGATAACTGGCAGGAAAATAGAGTACTTCCTTGTTGGAGAGCAGTTGCTCCAGGTCGTTGAGGTGATAGGCTGCCTGTTCGGCATTGTCTAAAACCATCAGAAAAGTACGGTCTAAATTTTTAAAAGCTGTGACCAGCTTGAAGTTTAAACCAGAACCCACTACCCCTTTGATTTGGCAACAACTGTCCTGCAAAAGTGCTGTTTCAAAAGCCTTTTGGCTGGGGGTTTGGGAAATTTTATCAAACAGCTGTTCGATAACTTTTATTTTTTGGCAAATATAGTTTTCCATTCGCATTCTACAGTAAATAAAGTATAAGATTTCTTTTCTCTTTTGGTTGATAACTCCTGATAATTCAATCTCGGTCTAAGGGGACAATGCAGTATTTTAGTATTCCTAATTGCTTCCGAATGTTTTTGATTTTCGATACCGAAACTACGGGTTTACCCCGAAACTGGAATGCTCCTCTGACGGATGCGGACAACTGGCCACGTTGTATCCAGATTGCTTGGCAATTGCATGACCAAGACGGGAAATGTGTTTCGCATGAAGATTATTTGGTACGTCCCGATGGGTACACCATTCCCTATGATGCCGAAAAAATTCACGGTATTTCGACTGCCTTGGCCGAAAAAGAGGGAATTTCCTTGGTCGATGTGTTGGAGAAATTTAAGATAGCACTTGATCAATGTGAATTTGTCGGAGGGCACAATGTAAAGTTTGATCTTAACATAATGGGGGCAGAGTTCCTCCGCTTGAACGATCAGAATCCTCTGGAAAACTTCCCCATTATTGATACTTGTACGGAGGAAACCGCTACACTCTGTCAGTTGCCAGGAGGACGAGGAGGGAAGTTTAAGTTACCAACACTAAGTGAACTTCACGCTCATCTTTTCGATACTGATTTTAAAGAGGCGCACAATGCCACAGCCGACGTTGAGGCCACCACTCGTTGCTTTTTTGAGCTTTTTAGATTGGGGAAAATCCAACCCCAAGCCCTCAAAAACAGAGGGGAAGTTTTACAACGCCTCAAATCCGTTTTAGAGGCCCCCGTTAAAGGCATAGGATTAAAACACGAAAATCTAAAAGCGGCCTCCGCCCGATTGGTCGAGTTGGCCATTACAGAGGAGGAACCTATAAAAACGTTGAGTATTGCCGAAGAGGAGGTCTTGCAAAAAGCTCCTTATGTGCACTTGCACACACATTCCCAATACTCCGTTTTGCAGTCCACTTCCAGAATTAATGATTTGGTAAAAACAGCAGCAGCTGATGCTATGCCTGCAGTGGCTTTGACCGATCATGCCAATTTGATGGGGGCATTCCATTTCATCAAAGCCATTAAAAACCACAATGCAGGTTTAGAAGAGGGGCAAGCCCCCCTTAAACCCATTCTTGGATGCGAGTTTTTTGTGTGTGAAGATCATCAAGACCGATCTCGAAGGGACAATGGTTATCAAATTGTTTTCTTGGCCAAGAACAAAAAAGGTTACGACAATCTTTCCAAGATGAGTTCTATTGCTTACACGGAAGGCTTTTATTATGTTCCCAGAATTGATAAAAAAATCGTTGAAACTTACAAGTCCGATTTGATTGTTTTGACGGGTAATATGTATGGAGAAGTACCATCCAAAATACTCAATGTAGGAGATCATCAGGCCGAGGAAGCACTACAATGGTGGCACGAGCAATTTGGAAAAGACCTTTACATTGAATTGATGCGTCACCAGCAGGAAGATGAAAAAAGAGCCAATCAAGTTTTGCTTCAATGGGCCAAAAAATATGAAATAGGACTTTTGGCGACTAATAATACTTATTATACAACCAAGGCCGAAGCCAATGCCCACGACATTTTACTATGTGTAAAAGAGGGCGAAAAGCAGGCTACGCCTATAGGAAGAGGTAGGGGGTTCCGTTATGGTTTTCCCAATCAGGAATATTATTTTAAATCTCAGGCAGAGATGAAAGCGCTTTTTGCCGATTTGCCCGAGGCCATCGTCAACATAGCCGAAGTAGTTGAGAAAGTAGAGGTCTTTGACTTGGCGCGAGAAGTCTTACTCCCCCAGTTCGATATTCCCGAAGATTTTGCTTCGACTAGTTCAGAGGATTCAAAAATTAGAGAAAATGAGTACCTCCGTCATCTGACTTTGGAGGGAGCCAAAAGGCGCTATGATTCGATCAGTGATGAAATTCAAGAACGCTTGGATTTTGAACTGGAGGTCATTGCCAATACGGGCTATCCTGGTTATTTCTTAATTGTACAAGATTTGATAGCAGCAGCCAGAAAAATGGATGTCTCTGTTGGTCCAGGAAGGGGTTCGGCGGCTGGATCGGTGGTAGCCTATTGCCTAGGAATTACCAATTTAGACCCCATCAAATACGATTTACTTTTTGAGCGTTTTCTCAATCCCGACAGGGTCAGCATGCCTGATATTGATATAGACTTTGATGATGAAGGCCGAGGCAAAGTTATGGACTATGTGATTGAAAAATATGGTGCCAATCAGGTTGCCCAGATCATCACTTATGGCACCATGGCGGCCAAGTCTTCCATTCGAGATACAGCAAGGGTATTGGATCTTTCTTTGGGAGATGCCGACCGGATAGCCAAGTTGGTTCCCAATATTAAACTGGCCAAAATCTTTTCTCTAGAAGACAAAGAGCTGAAGGAAAAGTTGAGATCGGACGAGTTTACTCAAGTAAAGGAGTTACAGGAAATTTTTAAGGGAGATGACTTGGCTGGACAGACCTTGCAACAGGCCAAGGTATTGGAAGGATCATTGAGAAATACAGGTACACATGCTTGTGGGGTGATCATTACTCCCGACGATATTACCAAATTTGTACCCATTGCTACGGCCAAGGATTCTGACTTGTTTGTGACCCAGTTTGACAATGCTGTTGTGGAAGAGGCTGGACTGCTGAAGATGGATTTTTTGGGATTGAAGACCTTAACCTTGATTAAAGATACGGTCAAATTGGTTAAATACCGCTACGGTGTTGATCTGGTTCCAGACCAATTTCCGCTAGACGATACACAAACTTATGAATTATTCCAAAGAGGCGATACGGTTGGAATTTTTCAATATGAATCCTTGGGAATGCAGAAGTATCTCAAGGATTTAAAACCGAACGTTTTTGCCGATTTAATTGCGATGAATGCCTTGTACCGACCGGGTCCTTTAGAATACATTCCCAGTTTTGTAGCCCGAAAACAAGGGCAAGAAGAGATCACCTATGATTTGCCAGTGATGGAGGAATACCTCCAAGAGACATATGGAATCACGGTCTATCAAGAGCAGGTGATGTTATTATCTCAAAAATTGGCAGGCTTTTCCAAGGGTGAAGCGGATTTGCTGCGAAAAGCAATGGGAAAGAAAATTTTCGCATTACTGGAAAAACTCAAGCCCAAGTTCATCGAAGGGGGAGAGGCCAACAATCATCCCAAAGCGGTCTTGAATAAAATATGGAAGGACTGGGAGGCTTTTGCATCCTATGCTTTTAACAAGTCACACTCCACTTGTTACGCTTGGATTGGCTATCAAACGGCCTATCTAAAAGCGCATTATCCAGCAGAATACATGGCTGCAGTTCTCTCCAATAACATGAACGACATCAAACAGGTGACTTTCTTTATGGAAGAATGCAGGAGAATGGGAGTCAAAGTTTTGGGACCCGATGTCAATGAATCTTTTTACAAGTTTACGGTAAATGAAGAGAATTCGATTCGATTTGGTATGGGAGCGATCAAGGGCGTGGGAAAGGGAGCTGTTGAAACCATCATCGAGCATAGAAAAGAGGCGCGTTATGAAAGTATTTTTGATTTGGTTAAAAAAATAGATTTAAGGGCAGCCAACAAAAAAGCAATGGAAAATCTAGCATTAGCAGGAGGCTTCGATTCATTTAAAGGCGTTCACAGGGCACAGTATTTTAATCCCGATGGTGATGGGGTTGTTTTTTTAGAGAAGGTGATTCGATTTGGCTCCAAATACCAAGAAAGTCAAAACTCTTCACAAACCAGCCTTTTTGGTGAAAATACCGATCAAGTTTATCAAGAATTGGTCATCCCCCCTGCTCCTGTGTGGGACAATTTGGGAAAACTCAAGAAAGAAAGAGAGGTAGTAGGGATTTATATTTCGGGTCATCCTCTAGATGATTTTAAAAAAGAAATGGAATGGTTTACCAATGCCCAGCTGAATGTGCTAAAAGATCTGAGACCCTTGGTCAATAAAAACCTAACGTTGGCTGGAATTATCAATGATATTCAGCATTTAGAATCCAGAAACGGTAAAGGTTGGGCGAGGTTTACCCTAGAAGATTTTTCAGATCAATTTGAGTTTAGAATTTTTGGAGAAGAGTACCTTAAGTTCAAACACTTTATTAGCGTGAATCAATTTATCCGTTTGAAAATCAACATAAAAGAAGGGTGGAGAAATCAAGAAACAGGACGTTTGAGCGATCCGCGAATCAACTTTATTCATTTTGAAATGCTACATGATGTCCTTAATAAAAATTCAAAAAAATTGACATTACAGTTGGACATTAGGCAATTGGAATCAGATAGTATTCAAAAACTAAAGAAAGAGCTCAAAGGGTTTAAGGGCGATAAACCTTTGTTTTTTGACGTGATTGACCCCCAAAAACCAATCAAACTGACCTTGGCAAGTAATAAACAAAAAGTGGCTATTTCCCAAGATTTGTTATCCCATCTGGATCAAAATCAATGGCATTATAAATTGAACTGATTCCAAATAGGATTATGCAATGTTTGAATAAGTAAATTTGATCTGCATGGAGAAGCATAACTTTTTTAAATTGATTAATTTTGAAATATAAAAATTAGAATATGTCACTAGAAATTACCGACGCAAACTTTGAAGAATTGGTATTAAAATCAGACAAGCCTGTCATTGTAGACTTTTGGGCTGCATGGTGTGGGCCCTGTCGAATGGTAGGACCGATCATTGATGAAATCAGCCAAGACTATGAGGGTAAGGCCGTAGTAGGGAAATTGGATGTTGATCTTCATCAAGAGTATGCTGCCAAATACGGAGTTAGAAATATCCCTACCGTTTTACTTTTTGATAAGGGAGAATTGGTAGGTAGACAAGTGGGTGTGGC
>Ga0115571_1001016_pt1 | contig 20273 bp, 18 predicted proteins | sample COGITO_mtgs_1205_FD_87293 | JGI IMG/M metagenome (GOLD analysis project Ga0115571, IMG submission 87293) | Pelagic marine microbial communities from North Sea - COGITO_mtgs_120531 | ecosystem: Environmental > Aquatic > Marine > Epipelagic | place: Germany:Helgoland, sampling site Kabeltonne...
AAAACCAATCCCCAGTCCACTAAAGACACGGCGCGGACCCTAAAGATACAGCGCACCGCTTGTTAATCGCGCGTCAGCGGCTACATGAGCGCGCATCTTGCTCATGAAAAAAACGCTCTTGTCAGCGCGTGGCGCGCTTCAGGATATATTTGGGAAGAATTAACTCAAGGATAACTCGTCCCGTCCGGTGCCCCAAAAAAAAACATTGTAACACAGCTGAATTTTATTACAAGGAATTGCACCGTAGGTTATGATTGTCTCGATCGAACAAAACCATCGAATACATTTTGACGACAGCCTCGGTTGAGAATTCAGTCAGCTACGAAGACATCCGAAATATTCCAATTTATATTGGCCATCTGTGCAATTTTGATTTCATTTATTTCGCGGCAGGAAGCTAGCTGCCTTCAGAGCGCGGCCAAAAACTTCAGATTTTCTTGTGATTGCGTTGATTTACATCTGCTCGAAAGCATTCGGTTATCACTTCTTTGGGTTATCACGCGAAATTCTTTCGCTAGATTGGCGTCAGGAGATGCAAGGGATGAAGGTTGAAACACGACGGGCGCTGAAACTCGAGTTGGCGGAGTTTTGTGAACGTGGACCCCAGGTGAGCAGGCCCGCAGTATCGTCGCATCGTGCCACCAAATCCCACAACACTCGCACTCCAGCTTGATGTCTCGGTAAACACGCCTGAGGACGTCGCCCCTCATAGAATATTTCTGTCAAATAGAATCCTTGCAACAACCCCCATGTGTTTCATCCACGGAAAAGTTTTTAACCTGCTACTGTGTACCTTCAAGGGTTCCTTCGTACCAATTTCATCTGCTTCCTTGTGGCTTTTTTTTGGTTGCTGACATGTTCTTCCACTCTGTTCTGGCCATACCGAAGCATGATGCGGCCACTCCTCTTCACCATGCGGCAGAGGAAGGAGACAATAAGGTAGTTGAAGCACTCCTCGAGATCGGTGCAGATGCAAACGAGTTGGACTCTGATGGTCAGACTCCGCTTCACCTGGCCTCAAGTTGGGGACATGCCTCATCTTGTCGGCTACTTGTCTGCAAGGGAGGCGCCAATATTGATGCTCAGGATGATGGGGGTGACACACCTCTTCATGAGGCAGCACGCGCCGATGAATTGGCTGCACTGCTCGAGCTTTTAAGGCTTGGTGCGGATAAGGACTCGCGCAACAAAATGGGCGCCACGCCTCTTATTCTTGCATCTCACAAGGGTCATAGCCAGATATGCAAAGCTCTGATCCTCGCAGGTGCCGCAGTAAACGGGGCTGGGTCACAGATGAGGGGAGGCTATTCCCCACTACACGCTGCAGCAGCAAGCGGGTCGACAGAGTGCTTAAAGGAGATTGTTGATGCGGGTGCAAGCTTGAGACATAGCGCATCCGAATCAAGTCTACCAGGTGGTTCTGCGACCGCGCTTGAACTGGCAGAAGGTTCGGGGCAGAGACAGACAGCTTCCCTGCTAAGGAATGCCTCCATAAGCGAATTTGAAAAGTTTGGTCTTTGGGGCAGGGACTCGTACAAGTAAATTAAGCTCGATGAATGTCAATGAATGCCAGGAGGGAAAATAGTCAGTATTTGATGCCAGATATTCTAAGAAATAAGTGTTTGTCACGTTCTCCAAAAAAACAATTGTACGTCTACATCATCATGGATCTTGTTGAAAACCCATCAGTTGTCATCAAAATCGGGGTCACCTGCGACGTATCCGAAGTACTGTACCATGGGCACCACGAAAGAAATGACGAGCAGGCCAATTACGACATTTGAGAAAACTTCTCTTTTCTCGTTTGTCTCTTCCTTTGTCTTATATGTCTTCGATTTGTCCTTGATAAATTTGTTTGGTGGCCCTGGGTCTTCTTTACCCTCAAGTGCCGCTGCAATACGATCGACAGACGAGGTGAGAGCCTCGCCGAACTTTTCATCTTCAAGGTTATACGGAATGTTTTTGCTGAGGATGGAATCAAGAATGTCATCGCCGACACCCTTCAAAAATGCAGGTCCACCAACAATGGCACCTTCCTTTGAGCTCTTCACAAGCAGAAGGTTGCCCTTGTTGCTACCAACCTCAATAGTTGGGTACCATGTCTCCAAGACCTTATCGCCAAAGGCGAATGGATCCTGCTCGAACACAAGTTTGCGGATGGTTATGACGTTTACATGAAAGCCTGTTTCCTTTTCCAGAGCAGCGAGCTTGGTATTGATTGCACCAGACGCTGCGCGGGATAGCAATCCACCGTCGTCCACGATGTATCCCCTACCGGACTCGGGAGGGGGGGTCTGGAGAATTTCGAGTTCAGCCGCACTAACAGCATTCACGCTGCCGAATGTAATCGATGCTGCAGCGCCAAGACTGACAATTGCCGCAGCAAACCTATTGTAAGAAAACCAAGGAAAAAGTAAGTGCACATTTAACTGATGAAGACTTCATCTATCGATAGTTGGATAACATTGGCACAACGCTTTGATGCAAAAGAGGACGCCATTGCTCTGTCTCCTTGCTGTGTGAGAAAGTGATATCTCAGGCGATAGTGGGAGTTCCTAGTGCTACCTGTTCGCGGTTTTGTTTGTATTCTCGGCCGCGAAAACGCAAGACACCTCGTGACGATGCGAGCGCACTTTCGAGGTAGTGTTCGAAGAATAATTTCGGCGAAACGTAGCGGTACGGTTTCTCGCGACTGCAGAAATAGGCAAAAGTATCGGATAAGTTCGTGAGGTCGAAACAAAAGGAACGATCACAGAGGTAACTTTTCAGCGGTGATTGTCGATAAGAGCCCGGTCGAGTTAAGTTGACGTGCGAAAAAAAAGCTGCTTACCAGACGAAGCGAGGCCAACGTGTGTCAGGCTCATCGCGGCGCTCATCTTTTGTCAAATCTGAAGCCAAAAGCTTATTCCTCGTGCGGCAGAAAAGCTCTAGTGGGAGCTTTGATAGTCTCAGTGCTTGTAAAGCTCGAAAGCTCATTGAAAGCTCATATCAAATCTTATCGATGCTGTTTTTATAGTTTTTATGATAAAACTCGTATTACGAACGAAGCAAATAAAAGCAAGTATGATAGCACTAGTCGTAAAAGTGATACAAATAAAGAGCTGGTTCGGGACTTAAGTTTTTAGACGATTTGATCGATGCAGCTTCGATGAAGAAGTGCACATAGTTTAGATTTGAAGCTGAATTTTCATCGATGCTCGGTCAACTTCGACGTCGACCAACGCCTTCTAGGAAGACGCGTTAGCGTCGTGCTTCGTTGAAAAGTGGCGTGCGTGTGAGGACGACGCTTACGTGCACGCCAAGTGCAACGATAAGGACGTGCCGCGGAACAGTCGTAGTCCAAAAAACGGGAAGCCGTCGCACAGCGTTGTAGTCAGAATTAAAAGTGACAAACGGAAATCGTCGGTGACAATAAGGAAAGTGATGAAGCTGCTGATCAATCAGAAGACGAATAATAGACGATGACGGGCCAATCAGAAGACGTAGATAGATAGATAGATAGATAGAAGGATACACTCGCTACGGCTAACCTATTGATAGGCCAACCAACGGCGTATGTTGTGTTGACAGTACCACACTCACTCCAATGTGCAGGATGAGGATGCAGGCCTGACGGTCTTGCCCGTTTCGTCGTGCTCCGATCTTCGTGGTGCCGAGGTCGTCACCCCGGCCGTCCGATCCAGTGGAGCACACTGCCTTTCTAACCTCCTCTTGTCGCCCTGCGACTCCTTTGTTTTCCTTTTCACCCCCCTACCGGTCCCCGTGGGTGCCCGGTCGCTGGCCCGCCTGGGCGGGCGGGTCGCCCCGTCCTTTGACGGAGGCGCGAGCAGATCCCTTGGGGACCCATGGTCTCGGCTTCCAGCTTCCGCCTGGTCTGGCAGCAGTTCGCCGAGTATTTCACGCAGACGACCTTGAGATTGCGCAGGAGTTGTCTTGCTAAATCTCCTTGTAGGCCCAGCGCACGCAGCGTCGCGAGTGCTGATTCGGGGACGTATCCCCACACACCGAGCGCGAGCACCCGTACCGTGACTTTGTTGTCGTCAAGGCCCGTGTGGGCGGAAGATGTATAATAGTTACGCGGTCGGAAAAAGTCGGGAAGTTCTCCAATTTTTTTCGAAGCTCGGAGAAGCTCGACGCATCGACTGGTCCATACAAGCCTCTTCCATGGCAGTCGGCGGTCCTTAATCGCTGGAAAGCATCAACAGGAACGCTTTCCTGCAGCGAGGACCTGACCTGCGCCATAAATTCCGCGATGATGCCCGTCTTCCAACTGGCATGTCGCCATCTCGTTGAGCCGGACATGAGCGGCGATCGCGACGGAAAGGTCCCGGCGGATCGACGACCATCGCTCCTGCCCGAGAAATGGCAACGTGGACTTGAGGATGACATCATCATTCATTTTTCACGGAAGGATTCCGGCAGCAACGGCATCGTAGCCGCGTAGCGCCCCGTCCGCCGCGCGGCCTCGACCCTTCCTCCCGAAAATTGTATGACTATTTTTCTGAGGCGATTTTGGTGCCGAAAAAGGCTGCCCCACCAAAAATCCCGGCCATAATCTAAAATCTTATACGGAAATCCATCTATTGCACAATTAAATTAAGGCGGTGTGACATTTTTTAAAAAACTTTCAACTATATGTATGTATTTAATAAATACCTTGCTTGTATTACGAAAACTGACTCATTTAACACTCCCTCCTCCGTGCGTGACAGCCACGGGTTTTTTTCGTGCGAAAACCGGTCCCGTCGACGTTGCGCGGTCGGGAGGCCCTCTCACGCGCATTAAACCGCGCGCTTCGCGCGTATGAGTGCGGTTAGTGCTTACATACTGTGGCATTCCTGCGACGCGAGGCTCAGATCGGTTGTAGGTCTCCGCGTCGGAGCACCACGTGGTCGCCAAAGGCGCGAAGGGCGTGGTTTTCTGACTCCGAAAATAAGCTCAAAAAGACCGGGGCTGTCACGGGAGCATTAAAGTTTCGTACGTATGATAGCAGTTTTTATATCAGATAGGCTGTTTTTCACTGAGCCAAATGAAGTAACACTTACTAAAACACTAAATTTTAGCATGTTTTTAGCATATTTATAATACTTTCTACTGTACTCTTATTTGGTTCACCTCGTGCAGGTAAAAGAATCATCCGGTTGTCACGCCGGTTCCAGTACCGACAGCGCATTTACACACAGTAGCCGCGCGTGCAGGTGTCGGCGGACTCGGCAGCTCAGACGTGACGCCAGGAGCGAGTACTTTATGTTGATTTGCCGTTGTTGTGCAGCCGCGGTTTTTTCGCCGTCGCGTTTGTGGTGAGGGCATGGGTGACTCATCAATTTCCCTTCGATTATGCGACCTGTTCTCCACGATTACTCTGCCATCCACTGAAAACTTGGATCAAATGGAATCCGCCCTTTGTGTCGTCGGCGGTGCAAGCGTCGCAAGAATACTACGAAGATCCTTCGATATTACGCTGGCTTTGCGCACCTGCTTTCAGGAAGGCGTGCAGGATAATCGGCCGACGGCGAAAGACTTGGTTATTATAAATCGGGACACTGCAAAAGCGGTAGACATAGCTTGGGAAAAGCTACACACGGGAGTGTGGAGTGATGCATGTCTTGCATGGAGAGAGCTTTTTGTAGTCGGAACGTTGCTCTTCGTTTTAACTGGCCTAATTATAGACGTCGTCGAACCAGGAAGTAGGACTTTTTCACTTGAAAGCTCAAGCAGGGTACAAATTGCTGCTTTGTTGGGAGTTCCCGAGCACCACGGGTTGTTTCAAGCTTCGCTCGAGCAAGTTTTGAACGCATCTATTGGTGAAACTCCCGCTCAAGAAAGGAAGCGTTATATGCTGGCTCAGGTGCTAGAGCCATGGGTGATTGGTTGCAAAAGCAATGGCATAGCTCCTGCTAACTTCATGAGGAAGAGGTTTGGTCCGCGGACGCCACATCTACCTTCAGGGTCACTCATTTGTGGCACTACTCCGGTTAGACGGCCAGTTCAGCATTTAATATGGCCTCCTTCTGGGTGCGCCGAAAGCCGTAACACCGCTCCCGTCCTTAAAGGTCTAGGAAGTGCACCTTTCGTTATATCAGGGGCTGGTGAGGGATGGCCAGCTCTGTACAAGTGGCGTGACCCTGAATACCTTATTCGATTCACAGATGATCGAGTTGTTCCCATCGAATGTGGTGAAAACTACTTGCACTGCACCTGGACCCAGAGACTTATGCCAATGACTGAATTTATGGAAAACTATGTTAGACCCTTCAAATCCGAGCAGCGGGCATGTAGTGTTGCTCATAATCTGAATCGGCGAAATAAAATACGGCCGGGCGCATTGCACACGGGCTGGCAGCGAAGGGAACCACAGGAAAGAACGGACAAAAATATGTCAAGGAAGGGATATTTGGCGCAGCATGACATTTTTTCACAGGCTCCATGTCTTCTCAGCGATTTTGACTTCCGTAAATTCTGTGCTGTAGGAAGCAATACCAGAGGTTCTTTCTCAAAAGTATTCGTATGGATAGGACCAGTCGGCACAACAAGCCCTCTACACACCGACCCACATGATAACTTCTTCTCGCAGATCGTCGGCTATAAGTATGTCCGGCTGTATGCTCCAAGCTGCGAAACCACGTTATATCGAAATACAGTAGCCAAGTTTTGCAATTCGAGTCAAGTAAAACTCGATGAACCTTTGATGGAGATGGTTTCCAAGTTTCCTGATGTTTTGTCTGCCCCGTATGTTGACTGTATTCTCGGTCCCGGAGACATATTGCATATCCCACCTTTGCATTGGCACTATGTTCAGTCGCTGACAAGCTCAATCTCCGTGACAATGTGGTGCTGCCATAGACAAGTTTCTCGCATCAACTTTCGAGCTTCAACTTAGAGTTTATTCAGCAGATCTCCACATTCAGCGGACCCAGACAACTTCCAGCGAGCGGCGTCGCGGCGGTGGCGTGTGTTTTGCTTGTCGACACATTTTAGGATTCACACAGCCTCGAGGTCATGTATTTGTGTTATTGCAGATGTTCCTAAAGAGCAGGGGTGGGGGAATTTTAGCAGTGATGTAAAGATATCCTTTAAGCACCTTATTCAGTACAGAAAGATTCAAAGTTCGGCAGTAGCACACATACGATGAGCTTGCTAAAGAAAGAGAGACCATGAACGAATAGGTGGTGTCAAGAAGACACCGTGTGTGAAGCAGCCCGAGGTTGGAACTATTACTTCTTCTTGGTCGACTTCTTCGTAGCCTTCTTGGGCTTTTTGGCGGCTTTCTTGGGCTTCTTGGCAGCCTTCTTTGCAGCCTTCTTGGGCTTCTTGACGGCCTTCTTCTTGGGCTTCTTGGCAGCCTTCTTTTTCTTGGGGGCGGCCTTCTTCTTAGGCTTCTTGGGTGCCTTTTTCAGTGCCTCGCCAAGCTTGTAGGAAGCCTTGACCTTCAGAAGCTTGCCGGACTTGACAAGGTTCTTGAGCTGGGTGGAAAGGATCTTCTTGAAGTTGTCGGGAAGCTTGTAGTTCGCCGCAAGGTACTTGGCAATAGCAGGGACGGAGGATCCATTCCTATCCTTGAGGGCGAGGATGGCGGCCTTAACCATATCCTCATACTTGGGGTGCGCAGCGGCCTTAGGGGGCATCTTGTAGTTGTTGTTCGTGTTTTGAATGGCTGGCACAGATGAAAACTACACTCTTTTAAAGTCTCTGTCGTAAATTTGGGCAGTCTCAGTCCTCTGAAGTGAATATGCTCTAATCGCAGAAAATGAAGCTTCAAACGCTCGAATAAGAAGTTCAAAATTCGAAGTGAATCTTTCCGTTTTCAATTAATTAACCCATTCAGACGATTATTGATCAAGGAAAATAATAATTATTTTGGCCAATCAAATGATTCAGTTCGTACGGATAGTTGAGTGTTGCCACGGATACTATTCGGACCCCCATTCTTCAGAGGTACCTTCGTACCTTCGAAGGTACCTTCGAAGGAATCTCCTCGCATTGGGCTACTTGAACGTTATTACACAAATAAAGCATTATTGGCCTTACCTGAACGTTATTACACAAATAAATAAATGGCATAATAGGATAAAATAGATACATAAATCTCGATTTGAGTATGTGTTGATATATATTGTTAGCTTGTGTGATAATATATGAAACTTTATTATTTATCACCTTCGAAGGTATATTGAATATCATATATATTATTATGACATTGGAAATTTACAAAATATGATTAAATCTGACTGTAATAAATAATAGTGTGATAGACGATGATAAGACATACAGATCCATGATATTTATTGGCTGACAGGACCTCTACCGGTCGAGCTCGCAACAAGCCAAAGCTCGCAGCACGAAAGAGAAAGGAAGACTTTTTTACGGAGACTGTCCGAACTTAGAAAAAAAGAGGACTTCAAGTCATCAGCGGTTGTGCTGTCGTGCAGGAGGAAAGGACGAGGCTAGTGCTCCGTATTCTCCTCGAAAAAAAATAAGCGATGGACGTCGCGCCGCTCTACCTGCAGGTGATTAGGAACGTCGTTGAAGGAGTTAGGGCGAGTAAAGCACCTCTGATTCCCGATGATATCTTTTTCTGAACGGGATATGTTTTAGGCGGATTTTAGCACAGAGCAACTTGACGAAGCTGCATTAGATAGACTAGCTAAGGTATCACAACGTTTCTTTCGTGTCCGACAGAGCATTTCCTCTGATGTCGAGAAATTTTCTCTTAGCTCTGGGAACAAAAAGTCTTGGAGTCCGGCTTTCTTCGCAGCTTTGACCCCGAAACTGACACGGAGGTGCGATACATATTTTTGCAGCGCGCAGCCTTGTTTGACGCAGTACCGGTCATCTCGCTCGTGACTTTCTCATTGGTCGCATTGTGCAGAATAAAAGAAACGTTTGTGATGTGCATGAAAAGCAATCGTTCGCCGCAAAAAGCTTGATCGAAGACGCAGCAAAGGCCGTTGAAGGAAAAAGTATGCAACCTCCTGACTTACCGAGTCCCGTCAAAATCTGTTCAAGTTGAAGCTTCATAATGAGACCATATTCCTTCCGCAACTGACCTGACGACAGAAGTGGTCAATGACGATGAAGTCCTCAGCTCAGACACAGATGATACAGAAGAAGGTTCCCATCAACACATGGTTTAGTTTCAGTCCTTCAAACAAAAGTTTTGCAGGAGGTGATAATGACAGCGACTCAAAGAGCTTGAATCTGATTTTAGCACAGTTTGAGAAGGTGGCGCGAACTAAGAGTAAGTGGAAATGTACGCTGAAAGAGGGAGTCATGACCCTCGATAACAGAGATATTCTATTTGGAAGGGGAACTGGAGAGTTCAACTGGTGAACTGCTCAACCTGAGCTCGTAACACAGTATGCACAACGTCGATTGCAGCTTCAAATACAGCTTCCAAATAAAGTTTCAAAAAGATGCAACATGGACGCATACTAATTTAGGGCACCGTTTCGTAGGCAGTTGAAACCGAGTCGTTATCACCATTGCGTATGCTTGTTTGTGATTATGTGCGTGTCAGCTTCGCTTCCGTGGCAAAGTGAAAGGTGGTACAAGATAGCTTGACATCAAGAAGCCCATACACAGTACTACCTTCGCCCGCAATGAACGCAATGAAGACGATAAACATGAGCATTGGTACAGTTTAGGGTCAGTGCATGCTTACCTCGGCGATAGGGGTAACCCAACCATATACAGGCCATAATACAACTCCAAATCTGGAAGCAAGCAAAGCTGAAAATGGCCATTAACAGGTCAAACACTTTTAACACACCCGGTACACGACACAATCCCTAGGAAACAAGATGCGGGGACTGCCCAACTTGCTTGGCTTTCCCATTTCGAGCCTTTTCGATGAAGATGATGGCGATGTATGAGATATATTACGATCGTAATGTTTGCGGAGAGTGCAAACAAAGCCAGAAGAAACCACGATCTAAGAAAAACTTGATGACGAGATATTGTGAGACGTTTAACTGAATCGAATCACCTGACTGCCGAGTAACGGCGATACAACCAAATCGCGAGGTTATTCGTCCCATCGCCAAACCATATCATCGTCACCGAGACAATAAGCCAAATTAGCCTTTCGACTTTTTCTCGGATCTTTCGCCGACCCTTGGCCCGTTGTTGGTCGCTAAGAAAGTTTTCGAAAAACAAGCCGGCGGGAACAGCGACTCCATCCCTGGCCTTGAGCCGAGTGTATCTCATATTGAATACCTGTGACAGGTACACTTATGCGCTGGAATCGCCCTAGAAAAACACGAGTTTCGTATGCAGCCGATACGTTACTTTGGTAACCCGTCGACCATATCCAGTGGAGACGCCAGTCGCTCGTGAGCAAATTAATAACATTCGTGAACGACAGAAGATTCTTCAGATATAAACGATACCAGGTGCACCGGACATGTTTTACAGTCAAAAATTTTCCGAAGTGTGTAGACCAAACATCACGGTCTATTCGTTCCATACATACATTGTTATCATTTTTCGTTCCAATCCAATAGTTTTTCTTTTTCTTTTTTCTTTATCTTTTAACTCGTAAATCTTGGTTTAGCCTTCACCCACGTCACTGAATCCAAGATAGAGTCCTTTTTCACATATACTCGATCCAAGCAAGATCTGGTATCGTTAAAACTACGTTTGAAAGTCGAATGAATTTTATTTTTATTGGCGTTAAGATTGTAAATGTATTTTTTACACCCAACCGAACCCTGTTGCAAACCCAAATTAAACTAACCCTCGACCACGGGGGCAATAGTTAGGCATTACAACCCCATGTTTAATATACAACATTATTAATGCATACTACAATTAACCATCCCTCTGAGGCTATGCCGACCCACAATCGCGAACCTCCGTCCCTCGTTCGATCCTCTGTAGAATTATTATCATTATTTAAGAGTTCCCTTCGTACCTTCGAAGCAAGGTACCTTCGTACCTTCGAAGGTATTATTTTCCGTCTAACTCTTGATGAATAATGAATGAAGGTCAGATGATTTTTTTCAAAAACACAACATCAGATGCAGGACCCGAACCCTTCTTAGAGAGAAACAACACGCCCTCATGGATGAAGGACAGTTGTATTTGAGACAACGTTTCATTGACTTTCTCGATTCGCCACTCCTCGGAAACTATCATAAAGTCATTGAAAAGCTCGTTGAAGGTAACGAGAGGCGTTTGGCAATCGATTTGAACGCGCTGCGGCAGTTTTCTGCGGACTTAGCTACTGGGTATGAGTTTCCTGGTTATCCCGCAACATTTCATACCCGCATGCCAGCAACAATTTCCTTTCCAGGCTACTTCGAGACCCGGGCGACTACTTGACAGCTTTGAAGCATGCAGTTGAGGAGATAGTTGGTGCCATAGACCCGAAGTTTCTCAGGCACGGAGATATCCATGTAACTCTCACGGGCGGGTAGGAGGAGAGCGCAAGCTGCATGACTGCAAAACTAATTTTTATTGGCTCGATAGTTTCGGATATCACCGCATTTCACCTCGTGAGCTCCTGTCGCCATTTCTTGGGAAAATAGTCAGCGTTGAGGGGGTGGTGACAAAGTGTGCGTCTCCTCCTGCAGTTCGTAGAGCTTCCTCAGCTGAACCAACTTTGAACTATTGCCAGGCTCCTGTGTCCGTCCGAAAGTCGCAAGAACTACTCACTTTTGCGAAGCTACCGGGTATGACGCTAGTTTATGTCAACGTGTTCTGCCGCTTGATTCGAGGTTTGTCGCAGGAACTTCATCACCCGGGAATACAGAGATGCAACTTCTTCGACGGGGGCGCCAACAAGCTCCGTGTACCCAATAAGGTCTCAATTTCATTTATACCGTCTCATAGGATTTCATCTCAGCCTAAGCATCAATCTCGTCGCCTTTCCGCCGCAGGGATGAGAACGGAAATTTGCTAACAACTGAATTCGGTTTATGTTCTTATCGCGATCATCAGACCCTTAGCATGCAGGAAATGCCTGAAAATGCCCCGGCCGGTAAGGCCAGTTGTCTGCCCTTAAAATGTTTCGTTACAAGACACCGTCTCATCAGGTCAGCTTCCACGTTCCATCGATGTCGTTCTCGAGGACGACTTGGTAGATCTGTGTAAGCCAGGTGATCGAGTAAGCGTTGTCGGTATTTACAAAGTTAGTCTCTTTTTTATCTTCCTCCACAATCTGTGTTATTCAGTTCTGTCTTGCTCAAAGGCTATCCCTGCGAAGTCGATTGGATCAGGAATGACAGGGGTATTCCGGACCGCTCTTGTCGCACTTAGTGTCTATCAACTCAGCAAAGAAGTCGCAGCACCTTCCTTAAACCACGAGGTAAGCGATACCAATCTTCATGCCATCTGCATATCAAAGTTTACTCTTCGGTTTCATTTCAATACACAATTATTTTTGATGCGGTGAACTTTATGATTAGGACATACAAAGCATCAACGAGCTTCCAAGGAGAATGAAGCCCGACGGGTTGCTTGAACTTCTCGGTCGATCATTCGCTCCATCTATATGTGGCCATGATGTATGTCCTTCATATTCTTTTGTTACTCCTTGGTTTCGACTGGTGCTGCTAATTTCCAGGAGATCAAAAGAGCCCTTGTCCTCCTACTGTTCGGCGGCACAGAAAAGAACCTTTTCAATGGAACACATATTCGCGGAGATATCAACTGCCTGATGGTGGGTGACCCATCCGTTGCAAAGTCTCAACTTTTAAGATGTGTTCTTGGCGTGGCTGCATATGCAGTTAGGTGAGCGCTGCAATTTTCTGCAACAATGTAGCAACGCCCAAGATCTCTCTTGATATTTCATACTTTCTGGCAGTACAACTGGTCGGGGATCTTCTGGTGTTGGTCTCACTGCTGCAGTAACTACTGACCAAGAAAGTGGTGAACGGAAATTGGAAGTACGATATGCTTTATTCTCTCAAAATTTGTAAGAATCACATTTCACTCCTCGTCCAGGCAGGTGCCATGGTTCTCGCAGATAGAGGAGTGGTGTGTATTGACGAGTTTGACAAAATGAACGATGCTGATAGGGTTGCAATCCACGAAGTTATGGAGCAGCAAACTGTTACGATTGCAAAGGTGAAATCTGAACGTTGAGACTGCAACATCCTCTCTTTTTAAGCTTTGCCACCACGGTGAAGTAGTGAAATCATGCCTATTCACACCGTTAACTTGATCATGTAGGCTGGCATTCATGCCTCACTAAATGCTCGATGCAGTGTAGTAGCGGCCGCAAATCCAATATATGGCAGCTACGATCATAGCCATGGAATAACGCGTAACATCAATCTTCCAGATTCTCTCTTGTCTCGCTTCGACATGCTGTTCATTGTTCTCGACAGATCTGATTCGAAGGTGATTGATTTTTTCCGGGTTTTATGTTTCGTTTTCTTAAATTAAAGCGACTGAGCATAGGTTGATCGGGCCATATCCTCGCATGTCCTTGACATGCATTCTCGCGAAAATCCAACATTATCTACAAAATCTATGTTGCAGAGAGATGCTACACTGACACACGGCAAAAATGTGAGTCACAGAAATTAATGTTGTGAAAGTACAATGAAGTGACATTGTTTCCAGGACTTCGAATCAGCCATGTACATGGCTCATAGCTCCTTTGGAGAAATCTTGTCGAAACGATTTCTTCAGAAATACATATACTACGCCAAACACAGACCTTGGGAGCCTATCTTAACACCTGGTGCTGAAAATTTCATTGCCGAACAATATTCTCGATGGAGAGTTGACAAAGTAAGCATAGACGAACCACTTGTTATTCTCAGCTGATGATGTGATGATGTTGCGTTGAAACTTTGCAGGCGACGGAGTCGAGAGCTCGAAGAACTCTACCAATAACGGCAAGGACCTTGGAAACCATGATCCGTCTCTCAACAGCTCATGCCAAGATGAGAATGTCAAAATCTGTTGATGCTGTCGATGCGTCCGTCGCAATTGATATAATGCGATTTGTTGTCGAGGCTGAAGGCATAACTACGAGCAAGGCTGTTGAGACGGGTCGAGCAGATCTCAACAAGGGCGAAGGTGAATATTATGCGCAGTCATCTCAATGAATGCGGAACTAAAAGTGATTTCCGCAGCCACAAAGTCAGGCGGAAGCTGCCTTTCAGGCATTCCCGTGTCAAAGTTGTCAACGTTTCAGAAGAAATTTCAAGAGTATGTCGCTTCTGTTCAATGGTTATCAAACCGAGTAATATCCACTTTATTCAGATTAATGCTTCATCGCGAGACCATCCTGTTGCAAGATCTTTATCAGGAAGCTTCGAGCTGGCTCTCTGATGGCGAGTTTTCGATTGGGGAAATCAGAACAGTGTTGAACCATATGCAGGTGTGCACAATCAATTCAGATGATGTAGCGAAACAAGTGAAACTCACATTTACAGGCTCGTGACAAGCTCATGATACACAACGACACCGTTCATCTTATTTGATATACTATATGTTTTTTCCCTCTATCTTTTCAGCGGTGGTCTTGTAGGATATTGAAATGAAACATGGCACAAATCACCATTCTCACTGCTGCCCCACGGCTTCCTTGTCAACCAAACACAAACACCTTGCATCGTCCGAACACGTTAATTCGAAATCGAAAGTTTACTGTTCTGTCAGTGATGATGCGTGCAAATTTCCATGGACCGTGTCCAAAATATCCTGCACTTGTTGTTTGTGCCCCATGAGCGAATCCAATGCTGCCAACATCAAGTTTTGCGTCATCAACTTTTGCTGGCTCAGACGTTGCACACACTGGTCGCGCGCAACCTGAAAGCTCGCATTTGTTGAAACACAAAACGATGCAAAAAAATTGTTTGAAACTCACCTGGCGCTCACGAAAAACAGATTCGTAATCGGTGGCGCTATTCTGTGGATATATCCTAAGTGATGTAATCTGCGGATGATAATACTTAGTTTTGACACTTTCTGAACACAATCAAGAACTTTCCTGCTCTTCCATTTCTGCTAGCTCTGACATCAACAAGTTGAGGAAAGTTTGAATGCGGCTGCGCTCGGCAACGTAGTCGTGCTCGAGACGACAGACGTTCAGGTGAAGAACACTCGCCGTGATCTTTCTAGAAAACGTTTCCATCTTTAGATGCCGAATGTTACTGAATATGAAAACTATCGCGCCTTTCTTCGAGATTATTCTGACTTATTCGCAGATTCTGTGCTAAGAGGTTCTCGCGGTCGAGGCACCTTCACAGATGAAGAATAATTAAAATACAGAAAAAAGAAAATCTCATCAAACTAACCACTTATTTTGGACTTTGCCTTCTTGAATTCTCTTGATCGTCACGCGAGTAGAGCTGGCAAAATCTGAATCCAACTGGTGACGAACCACATGTTCAGTATTACAATTGCAAGTCAGGACGATGGTGGACAGGGAAAAAGTTGTGCTCACCATCCCGAGAGCTACTGAGACAGAGGGAAGTTGATCACTTGATGAGGAATCCACCGTCGCGCCTGTGCAAAATGACGACCGAATACTCCGTATGTTATCGTTCAAGAACGTTACATCGTTGTCCCAGTCTGCAGCATCAAGCTCGATTGAAGTGATTATTTTGGAGCAGTTGTCCACAACTTTTGCTCGAGTTGCTTTGAGAGCAAATGTAATTGACTCTGCCGCTCCTTGTTCTAGGTCCTTTTGTTGAAAGATGTGCTATGAAGGATAAGGACGGCATATTTGGAAATACATGGTTTTAGTACTCACTGATTTGGTTTGGGGAGGGACATCAGATTCATGGATATATGCGAAGCGTTGCATGCGAGCCGTAATTACGGCCGCATCCTGAATAGAAGTCTAAACAAGGCATGAGATAATATCCTTGCGGACTGCAAACACAAAACAATCACCTTGTTTCTCAGGATACACGTAATGATGTGTGAATGATTGAGCTCGGCGTTCTCAACCGAGTGTCTAATAGCATAGCAGCTATTATCATATACGTAAGCTTCATTTAGGAGAGATCCCTGCTTGAATTGTGTCACACCAAAGTCACAATGAGGTATAACAAACTCGAAGGGTGACCTTTGTCAGGAGTGCTTCTGCCTCATTATTTTTCCGAACCATGTTCGCGAGTACAAGATTCAAATCTGAGTTTTCCTGTTTGATACCTGTCTATTGAGATGGCAAGGACGCAACGCGTATAAGGCACGGACCGCACCAATTCTAGGTCCTGGATGTTTTTGGCAAGGTATCGTGACTTTTCTGTCTGTGCAGAAACGAACTCACGCTCCAGAGCTACGGAAGCTTTATCATCACCCGCAAGAAAGTACTGACAATTATTTTGTTTAAGAACCCGCAAAACATATGGATAGTTGTCATGACATACCGCATAAGCTCGGCGCGTGTGTTCGAGAAAGTTACTGTCGTGTCCCCTGGCGTTTCCCTGTAAAGTTTCGTCCAAAAAAGTTAGAACGCAGGCATGAGAGTGAATGGCTGATAAGTCTCACAGCTTTTGTCACGTCGTCCTCATAGATATACATGTGAACGAGCCAAATCAAGGCCGCGAGCAGATAGGGCCATGTGTGCGCGCTTCCAACAGCATACAGTGAACTCTTGCTAATTTGGAAAGGATAGCGCAGTTGCTTGAAAACAACTGGTATGTCATCCTCAGACTTTGAGCCAAACTTAAAGTTTTCATCGATCATCTTGAACAAGAAAACGACAAGCGATGCGAACTCTTTGGTCGTTGGAGAAACTAACGCCTTTGGCGAAAGTGAAGAATTGAATCCATGGGTGCTGAGGTACGATATCAACTGCCTTGCACATGTGGTGGTGAATGCCTTGTCTCCAAGGGGTCTTGGATCCAGGCGGGGCTTATGTCCAATGAGCACATGAGTGCTGCAATTTCGCGCGCAATCATTCCGTGGTCCAGATATTCCGCGATCCAGCGCGCGGACCAAGCCTTTTCTTTCCAATGAACCGACCAATTGGTCTTCCGGCATGCTCAAAATGACGTTTCCAACGCCTCGATTATGACCGTTTGCGGGTGTAACCAGTTTGGAACCGCCAAGTGCCGCTGGATAACTTCGTAAGGAGTCTTTCATATCTTGCACAACAACTTAGTTCACAGCCAGGTGACGCACTAACAGCTTCACAACAGGTGATAAAGGAGTGGAGATCAGCAACTTCTGACAGCACTTGGTGTGGAGAACAGAACACTAGGATTCGCTTTGCTAGGAAATGTCATTCAACCATCTCGTATGTATTACCTTCGTTCGAAGGTATATATTATTATAAGCTATATATCAATCAATCAAGCAAGCAAGCAAGCAAGCAATCAAGGCAAGCAAGTAATATAATATAAATATTAATAATATATAATAATATATAAGGGAACATATATATATATATATAATATAGTCAGCACCGCATGCAGCAGGTAGCTAGATAGGATCAGGAAAATTAATAATATAATATTTATGGAACATGAAGAAGGATTATGAATGATGCTTGCGTAACGGAAACTTGTCTTCAACGGTCTAATTCCTACGCTTCTCCTCACCAGTCGTCGCAAAGGTCCTCAACCTTCTTCGAAAATGACCCTCATCATGGGCGTTGGCAGCGGTATTTTTGCTCTCGCGATTTTGTTGTGAGTGATGATTTTCAATCTCCCTGAACGTTTGTCAGAACTTCTTTGCTTGGCCTCAGGATCGGTGCTGTCGCTTTTTGCTACCTCAGTCAAGGTGGTCGTTATTCAAGGTTGGTCGTCGTATGCTTCGCAATATTTGTCCGGGAAAATGTTACCCTGTTTCATGAACAGTCGCGCGACGGCAGTTGTCAGCGCCCTCTTCGTGCTCGTTGTTATTTTGTTGTTCTCTTCACCACGTGGCGACACTCAGAGGAGCGACATCGAAGCAGAGATCGAGGTATTCTGAATTGATTTCACGAACTCCTTTTATCCCTTCTTTGACGTGTTTACTGCTACGGAACTGAAGATATTTTGGTCACAGGGATATGACGGCAGGGTTACTCAGCGTGCGCTGATGATGTCTTCGATGGCACTGGCAATCGTGTCAGCTTTAAGCGCGCTAGGGGCTTTTCACATTCTCTCCCCCGTGTATGCCAAAACTATTGATGGACAATCAGTTGTCTTGCATCACTTTAGGCCAAACAGTTGACATTATTATTAACCAACGGTGAGACGCAACTACAGTAGAAAATATGCCTCCAAATGCATTTGAATGTTGATGTGCGCGTGGTATTTATGTCATTTGTGTCCGTCTTCTTTCACGTCTTCGGAAGGTTTTGAATGCTCAGCTTCCTGTTGTGACCGCCTAGCTTCCCGCAGCATTTTTTCTTCATCATCAACATCAACCGCGGGCAGGGAAGAAATGATCGAATCGGCATAGGGTGCGTGTCCCAGCAAGTCAGATGCTACCACACTCTCTGTATCTTCTCGAGTTGCGATCTTGAAGGCAGTACTGGGTACTGTCCCTATATTTTGATTGTCATTTTCAGTCTTTGATGCACTGGCGTCACGTTCATCGGACATGGATAACGCGAAAGCCCGCTGAAGGAGTGCGTCCTCGTCTAGTGCTAAGGGAACCCCATTTGGGCATGGTTTTTGCTTTGTATCTTGTGTGCAGTCAAACTGTGCCAAAGCACTATTTCCATTGATTGCATCATCTGCGTCTTTCATTTGAGCTTCCTGCCTCGCCCGCTCCTCCTCTAACGATACGCGTAATGCCAACATGAGAGCAGGATCGTCAGCACCGTCGAAACCAGCATCATCTCCAGCGTACCCCCGCGCTGCTGCCTGACTTGAGGCCGCAGCCGCAGCTGCAGCAAATCCGCTGCTCCCATTTGTGGCATTATCGTCGTCCATGAAAACACGCGTGCTCAACATAACATCGGCGATAATGGCACCCGGTGGAACAGTGACCATGTTGCTATTACTGTTTTTGTTGACAGCGGCGACAAAAGCTTCCAACTTTTCTGAGTTCTTTTCTATGTCTCCAAAGCTGATGACATCAACTGCGACGTTACATTTTCGCAGTTTTTTTCCAACCGTCGTGAGCTCGTCTTTACTTGCAGTCACAGGGCTCCCAACGAAAAGTACAATCCGCATGCGTTGGTGCTTGTTTTGACGGTGCTTGAGCGCCAAATGCGCAACCTGATGGTCGGAGGGATAATTTTGGATACTCTCAGGGAAAACACAAATCAGCTGGGTTCAAAAAGGAAGTTGCTCTCAAATTCCCACGAACATTTCTCCGCGTCTGCAAACGAACATTTATTTTTCGTACTAAACGTACCTGGACTCCTGTTGAGAGATTAATGGATCCACCGGTGGATATGCCGTGGACAGCGTTGAGCACCTGACCAAGATCATCAGTTGGCGTGACAATAACCCTGGGAACTTTGCCCGCGAGACTCATAACGCCAACGCTATTCTCGGGGTTTGACTGGGTTTTAGCACCTGCCAATAGATTGATGGCGTCCCCTTCAGCCTGCAGTAAAATGGGCAGGACTCAGATGAGAGTGAACAAGGAACGGTCGCGGAAGCATTTGACCTGGAGCCTGGAGGGTAGGTAGTCCGAGTTGCGAACATGTTCGCTGTTGTCGATGCAGAGCATCGTAGCTTCGAGCACCATTTTTGATCTCAGAAGGAGGGTCGAGGTGGAAGGTATGGAATGGTTCGTCCCTTTCGTCAACCCTTTTCATAATTTTCCTATATAAGAGTGTCGTAAAAAAATGCTAAAAATGGAATGATACTATATGCCGATTATCTGACTTCTTAAATCTTTAAAGTGTTAAGATTTTTTGTGATAATCATATGACAACGGAAATAATACGCCTAATAAATTACAAGTATGTTTCAAGTATGTTTTCAAGTATGTTTACTTCGTGATCGATGGTTTATTCTTCCGTACAAATATATTTGAAATACTAATAATATATTTGGGAAATTTTTTGGAAACATATACTTGTATCATACTTGTACGGAAGAATATAAACCCTCGATCACGAGTAAATAAACATACTTCAAAACATACTTCAAAACATACTTGGAAACATATATATATATATATGACAACGGAAATGAAAGTACATGTTGTAACTTTACAAGTATGTTTCAAAGTATGTTTTCAAGTATGTTTTCAAGTATGTTTACTCGTGATCGAGGGTTTATATTCTTCCATATAAGTATGTTACAAGTATGTTTCCAAAAAATTTCCCAAATATATTTTTAGTATTTCAAATATATTTGTAAGGATAAATATAAACCCTCGATCACGAGTAAACATACTTGAAAACATACTTGAAA
>Ga0115571_1001018_pt1 | contig 20269 bp, 14 predicted proteins | sample COGITO_mtgs_1205_FD_87293 | JGI IMG/M metagenome (GOLD analysis project Ga0115571, IMG submission 87293) | Pelagic marine microbial communities from North Sea - COGITO_mtgs_120531 | ecosystem: Environmental > Aquatic > Marine > Epipelagic | place: Germany:Helgoland, sampling site Kabeltonne...
GGCGTAATTTTGTTGCAAACTTTTACGTCTGAGTCCGCGTCCGTGGAGAGGGAATCGCATCGGAAGCCGTAACTTTGTCCGGCGTTGTATCTTCGAACGCACACGAACGAGCAATCGTGTGAGTTTAAACAAAATGATGAAGGATGGGTCGGGTGGAGGATTTGGACTTACTGGTACGCAATGCAAGATGCGTCTGCGTTGCACGCGGCGGCCAAGTCGGCTTCCGTGCCTACGGTAGGTGAGCCGTACGTTGAGGAGCATTCGACCGAATTTGTACACGAATACGCATTCGATCTGACCAGTGGCACACACGAAACGAGAAGAATAAAACTCAAAACCCGGTAACCCCACATGTGAGCCTACTTCCCCTCGTTTCTAGTACTCCTTCCCGAACATATGAAACGACTGGAGCACACAACCCGCGGCCCCGTCCGCACACACACAACCGCGTTCCCTATTCTTAAGACAACGACGACGTGGGAGATGGAGACCCTGGAATTACAATCGTGTTGGGTTTGTACGCAGATTCCTTTTCTACCGGCACATCACGGGCCAGGGAAACAAAATGCTCCAATCGTCTTCCAAGGCTCACGGCATTCGATACTGCGTTCAGTAGTGCCGATGCCGCCTCCGGACTCATCACAGTCGTTTCGGTTTTCTCGTCTTCCGAAACCGGCGACGACGTCACAGCAGCAGCGGCCCGTTGTGCGTCGTCGACTTGTAGTTCGAGCTCAGCAATCTTGGCCTTGGCGCGGCGCATGCGGACGCCTCCACGAACGATTGAATTCTTTGTTGCGCGCTCGAGGGCGGCGCATCGGGTTTCGGTCTCCTTCATCTCGGTCCGGACGGCCAGGTACTTTTTCTTGGCAGCAAGTAACGACTTCTGCTCCTTTTCAAGATCTGCCGTTTTCCCGAGCAGCAACGCGTCGAGTGCGTTGTGAGCCTTGATGGTTTCCAAGTTCTCAGCCCCCATGTCCCTCACCTTGTCCACAAGCTGGGCCAGCTGCTCGGATGCCGTACGGCGCGCCTGCGCTGCATCGGACTTCATTGTCTCGATCCGTTCGTCCGTCGATGCTTGTAGGAAGCGGAGCCCGTCGAATGCCTCCGCCTTTTCGGTTACTGCCTTTTTGAGCTGTCGTTCCAGATCCGTGACGCGCTTCTGGGCAGCCGAAGTGTTGGTCTTCTTGCGCTGCTTCTCCTCCTCGAGCTCCAAAACACGACCGCGTAGCTTGGCGAGCTCGTTGGTGAGCTCTGGAGGAGGGCCGCTTTCCTCGAGCACTTGGAGCTCCGACTCGATGACACCGAGATGCGTCTTGGTGCGCATGTGCTGCATCCGTTCGTTTTCGTAACGCGTGTAAACATCTCCCAGGTCGTCATGCATCATCGTCGTCGCAGATTCGCGAACCTCGCGTTCCTGCCGATGCAGCTCGAGTTGAAAGTGGGTTTCGCGCTCTTGAATGAGTTGGGTTGTTTTCGCAATGTCAGATTTGAGTTCTGCAATGACGCCCATGCTCACTGCGCACCGGCTGCAGGCGACAACACCCTGGCTCCCAGGGCACAGCATTGCTTGCACGACACCCCCGGTAGGGTTGTCGACGTCCTGAAGACGATTTTGCCGGAGGAACGACACGTGGTCCACGTCCTGTCCCTCGAGCTTTTTCAGAATCGACGCCGACGACCGCGCCGGTGGCGAAGCACAGAGCGACGAGAACACGAACTCGGAGTCGACAAACGAGGCCTTTGATTCGACGTAACGAAAGGAAACAATCTTGAAGAACCGGTTTTGGATCGGCACACCGAACGGCACGTCGACCACAACAATAGCCGTCGCATCCAGCTCGTCGATTTGGCGAAGAACATGAGAGACATCCGTTCGCAAAAGGCTTCCCTCGTTGAGGACCGTTTCCGGCCTCCCAAAGACAGAGGCAAGGACTTCGGTTGCAAGCTCGGGATACTCGTTCGTCGAAACAAACCACGACTCCCCAGCAAAGTTGGCGTGAATGATCACTTTTGGAAAAAGCCCCAGGCCAGGCGTCTTGCCGGTGGTACTGCTTGGCGCAAACTGCATCGACTCGAGTCCTTTCAGGATGCAGGAAAGGGTGTTGTGCACTTTCTGGACGCTTGTTTTGGAACTCATTTTTGGGAAGCTCCTGTAACGCTGAAGCATCGTCAAAAGGCTCGAGCCCGATCGGTTGCGAGCGAGCGCCGCCTCCATTGTGGCAACGACGGCCGCATACCTCTCCGACTCTAAGTCCATACTTTTTTATTCTCGTTCACTGGTCTTTCCGCGCACGAAACTGTGTGAAGTGACAATGGCGTTGGTGGGCGTGATTGTGGCGGTGGTGATGGTAGGACTAGTGTTTTGCTGCTGCGCGCCTCCCGTACCAGAGATCGATACGGACGAAAACTAGGTCTACGCATAGCGAACGAAGTTTTTATGCATGGATACACACACTACGACGCCGTCACAACGATAGGCTGGCTCGCGAGCGACACTACGGGTGAAAAGGACGGATTCGCTGCACTTTCCACCGGACAATACATGTTAATCACGAAATAGGCCACGAGAGCGACCAATATTGCCCCGATTATTGAGGAAACGATGATCGCGGCTAGCTGTCCGTCCGTCAACCCACTGTCGTCGGAACCGGTGTCTCCACTTCCAGTGTCGCCACCCGACCCAGGTTCTGAAAGTTCGGAAGGTTCGGAAGGTTCGGGTTCGAATGGGGTGGTGATCGAAGCGCCCATGATCCTGTGATAATTTTCACTTGCGATTGTCGGAGTGGTCAGCTCTGAAACCGCCACATGGGCGTTCACCTCGGGAAGGACGAGTAGGCATAGGAAAATGGCACACGATTGCAGGACATTCATCACTGCTTCCCGTCTTTCATCAGGATTACAATGTCAAAACAATATCAGATGCGTGACTCACCGAGTATGGCAGACCACACGACAGGTGTCGGACAAGTGCACGACAACACAATGTTGGAAAATCCTGTGGTTTGGTTCCTGACTGGACGCTACATGCGACATAGACATTTTGTCAAGTGGTTGTCGGACAATGATACGACAACCCGCGGACAGGGACGGGACGACACAAGAGTTTTCCTGATTTGGGTGGTGATGAAATTTAAGTTTGCTACCCTAATTAGGGTAGCGGCTACACTTCCTAACCGGGCGACCAAACTTAAATTTCATCACGACCCAAATCGGGACAACTCTTGTGTCGTCCCGTCCCGGCTGGACGCTACAGGTACGACCACCTGACAACCACATGACAATGTCTATCGACGTACACTTGTATGTGTCATGGACAAGTGTACGACAAAAATGCCTTTTCCGAAGCCACTAAGTTTTCCCGAGGACATGTGCATGACAATGGGCTGTCCGCATTGGTTCCTCGGGATTGTCAACCCTGATCCCGATCGGGACATCTCATGGACATGTGCACGACAAAAGATTGCTGCAGCTGCCGACAAACACACGACAAACTTTGGCAATCGCACGACAAAACTTTTCAGGCCAGCAATGCGGCCAGCTTCTCCACGTCCTTGCCACTGCGAAGTCGCTTCTGATTCTTGATACCCTTAGCCAAAAGCAAGGCAGGGATCACTCCGGCCTTGAGGATGTCGATGTAGGAATCGAGTCCGCCCGCCGAGCTCCCGGCCTTGCGCTGCTGTGTGTAGTAGAGGAGGCCGAGTGCATGATCCGTGTGGTATTCGAGCTTAAACCCATGAGGGCACAGAATGGGAAACTCGCGGTTCTTCTTCTTTGTCTCCGTGTACTTGGCCGTGATCGCGGCAAAATCGATGATCCCCGCTGGCGCCGGGGAGGCTGCCGGGGCGGGTGCTCTGGCGACGGGTGCGCGGGAAACGGGGACACGCGCAACGGGCGCGGGAAGTTGGTCGTCGTCGTCCGAATCCGAGTCGATGCTTTGGACGCGCTGTTTCACGGCGACGGGTGTGGTCGTCGCCTTCTTCTTCGAAGCAGAAGAAGACGGGGGCTTCTGCTGCACCGAAACGGAGACGTGAACCGCTTCGGGAGCCATCCTGATCGATACCGACGCGAGCTCCACCTGCATCGCATCCACCCCCAAAGACGGGCCAGGCTTCTCGTCATTGACTGGCTGGCCGACCACAACGGGTGGTTGCGACGGTGGCGGCGCGACATGCGCCTTCTTGTCCTCTGGAAGAGCTTCTTCTATTGCTGCCTGCATCGAAGCGGCCTCCATGGAGGCGGATTCCGAAGGCGAGTGCATCACTTCCGTTGGGCGAACAAATCCAGGCCCATGCTTCTTCTCCACCTCCTGCCACAACGCCTCGGTTGCGTTTCCGGTAACACCTTCGATGAGTCCGAGGTCCACGAGCTTTCCAAAGTAGTTGCTGGACGGGTCGACCGGCACCACAACCTTGGAAAAGCCACGACCAAGGGCGGAGTTGGCGGCCAAGTGCGGGTAAGACCCGAACTGCAACGACTCCAGCGCGGCGAGCAGCGGGAATGGTTGTGGTGACGGCGGTGGTGGCGGTGGCGGTGGCGGCGCTGACGGCGGTTGTGGTGGCACCGGCTTCTTCGCCACCGGAACCGGAACGGGGTCGCATGGGGCGTCGCGCTTCTTGCTTTCGACACCCATCGCCTCGTCGCGGCGCTTCTTCCAAGCACGAATCTGCTTCTGCAACTCGTCCGCGCCGAACGAGCGAATCATCGCGCCAATCGAGATCACATTCTGGGGCTTCTCTTTTGTAGGTTGGAACTTGGCTCCGATGCGCTCATCCATGATCTCGGTTGACATGAAGAGCTTTTCCTCCCCGTCGACCCTGCGCATGTGCGACCCTTTGACACCGTACATCTCTCTCAGGTTGTCGCGGATGTCGCCAAACCAGCCTGCGATGATCTCCCGCAGCAAGTTTTGGTCTGCCATGTTGAGTCCTTTGACACTGAAACCGAGCAGCGGCTGCAACTTGTCAGCGTACACAGCCTTGGAGAACTTTCCGAGGGACAGGAATCCGAGCTTCTGGGATCTGAAGTGTTTCTTTTTGTAGACGTCCTCGAACGTTTCCGTAGAGTACAGCGAGTTCTGGGAGGGTTTCGATACCCAGAATCTCTGAACAGCCTCCCCAAACAGCTCGTCCTCTGCCAACAGTTTGTACGCTCGCCGTTCCAGTATGTCCCGGCTTTCGTGCGCCAGTTCCGCCGCCAAACGCCCAAGCATTGTTGTTCTCACTTTTTTCTGTGTACGGAAGTTCGAGCTACTACTACACTTCTTGCCTTGACCCCACAAGCAATGACTTCTGTGGAAGGTGAAGGTCGACAGTGGGCCACTCCCCGACACCAGGATTTTTGAGCCAAAACTAATCCCAAGTTTGGAACATCCAACGACACCATGACTCGCCCTCGCACACTCGGAAAAAACAGAGAACTAGAACGTAACAACCATGCTCGACGACGACGAAGACTACCGATTCTTCGGTAGTCTCGACGTTGCGCAGCTGTTGGAGAATGAGTTTCTACGCGACGGCTGGCAAAAAGATATTTGCAATTGGATCGAGTTCATGGCCTCCGATCCGGACTCACCATTTGATGAGGAAGACATCATCGGCACCGACAGCACTCCCGGCGTCTTTTCACTCATTAAAAAGATCCTCACCGACTGTGGCTGGGAAGACGCACGCATCATCGACTTTCTTAATTTCGTCGCCGCCACAAACGTCTCCAGAGACTTCAAGGGCACGCTGCCTATTTTTGACGATTCACGAAGGCCAATGTACGGGTTAGGGGAAGATGCCACGTTGGTGCGCACGCAGCACTCGGTTGCCCAGTGCTCCGTCAAGATTGCCAACGTGGCGCATCTGACCAAATCCACAGTCTTCGGCTTCGCTTTGCGAAAGAGCGGCTTGAACGGCAATTCAACTAATTGGCCATCACATCTCCGAGATCAAATTACGAGCGCCTTTTCGATCAAGTCGCGCGTCGTGTTCACGCGACTTATTACCAGCATATTTCCAACAATCTTTGGCAACGCCGTGGATTTGCGCCAAGGGGACGCGTTCCTCGCCGTCGTCAATGAGATCAATCGCTTGCTAGCATTCGACGACCAATCGTCGCGACAAAGCGCGTTCGAGATGTCGATCTTCTACGGAATCGTGCACTCAAATTCATCGAACGTTGAGTATTTTGACTCCTACCAATCAATCCAGCGGCGCGTGGAGTCGATCTCTAGGCTCTACTCGTCGTGCATTGCGTATGCGCATGTCATCCGCAACCATGATGACATTCTAAGACAATGGGACGCCGTGAGGAAGTCCCCGATTGCTTCTCTGGACGACGACATAATCCAGCTCATTCTCTCGTTTGTTCCACTCCAAACGCGCGCGGATTGCACGCCGATGACGCTCAAAATGGCATGCATGTCCACACCAACAGGCCTTCAGACCGATTACGGACACCATTTTGTACGCGGTCTGGGCACCGAGCTCGGCCTAGTTCCAGCGTCGACAACGGCAGATACGATCACCACAACCCCAGAGTTTCTCAAGGTCGCGTCCACGCACATAGGATCGAAATGGGGAATTCGCGACTTTGCAATCTCAATAAAGAACTTGGCGAGAATGAAGTTGGTCTGCCGGGGGTGGCTGGCGCCAGTCGCAGGACTTCTCCCACAAATCCAGATAGAGAAACTCGGTGGCGGGTCCGAGCTGATTAACGGCACATTCCACGTGCGCGTGAGCCTGAAACGACCAATCAAGCGCCGCACCACGGCGGGCTACGAGGACGGCTTCGAATTCTTCTCTGCATGGTTTCTGACGCTCGTCTCAACCAAGCTCGAGTTCAGCCTTGGGCTGCAACGCGGCAATGAGCACGTGCAGTTTGCCAATCGATGGAAGAAGGAGAAATCGTTGATGCATGTCAGCGGTTTCTTAGGGAAACCACACTCCTCCAACTCGATCGAGATCAGGAGGGTCTCGCCCCGACAATACGGGCGATCCGCCGACGTCCAAATCGATCCAAACAATCCACTTGAGCTCGACCCGTCCATTCAAATGTTAACGTATCCTTCGAACCTACAAAGCGCGGGAATGGGCTTCGAGGTCGCCCTCAAGGTCGGCGACACGACGAAGGCCCTATCTCGGCTCAACGGCGTCTCCGATGGACGAGACGACGGTGTGCGCGTGCATTTGCGGTGCGGGCCATGGGAGGGGAAAAGCGAGGTGTTCAAAGTGGTTCCGCGCAAGCGCTACGACGTTCCGAAGCCCCATGCTGCTGCTGCGAGGGAGTAGCCGCGGACCCTTGCATGCACTGAAAAAACCATGCTGTACGAGCTTCCGGAGGAGTTGATCAAACGAGTTGCCAACTGTCATGCGTTGGCGACGCTCAAACTGATGGGTGTGTGTACCGAGTACCGGGCGATGCTACGCACAGACACAAAACAGTGTTTTCTGAAACTGTGTCTTGTATTGAACGGACACACACGACGCGACGTCTTCTTCTTCGGCCGGTTGCAGGGTGAAGGTTTTGACTTGTGTGGCGTAACACGTGGGCCAATTTGGAATTTTAAACAAGGTACTTGTGACGTCCCAATTTCATTCCTGAGGAAGGGAATGCGTCGCGAGACCGGCAACGGCGGCCGGACGGAGGAGGACACCCAATGGAGCAATGTTTCTCATCCGGTAAAGGGCGATGCATTGACGGGCCTTTTACGCGCGTGTTTCGACGCGCCGGACCTCCACGAGTACTCGAGGCTGCCCTGGCTACGACTCCTCCGTATGGACGGAAACGGAACCGTGTGCCTCACGCCGCAGACGGCAGAGGTCGAGCTTAGCACGGGGTTCTGGGTCTGGCAAATTATCAAACGTAATGACCCATTCGAGCTTGCAACAATGTCGTCCCAGACCACACCCGCCTCCGTCGTCGTGCGGTTTAAGATCCCCGACCGCGTCGCTGGCGGTGTGCTTTGCCAGTCATCCACCCACACGTTAATTCGATTCGGTGTCGACCTCAAGTTTGGGTGCTCTCCGGGGCAGACCATTACGTTTGTGACCGTGTCCAATCCGTGCTTGAACGAGTTCAGGATGTCCACATTCAAGTGGCATTAGCTGAACTGTTTGTGGCTGTGTTGTGGGAAAGCATGTTGCCGTCTCTGGCAAACCTGTCGATCGGGTGTGGACCTTACGACGCGGGGCATGAGCAAATGCGGGAGGAGTCGTGGCTTTGGCTACACGCGTGTGGGAAGGAACATCCCGAGTTTAAAAAGTGGGGCTCGATGCGGTCTAGGCACAAAAACGCGTTTCATGACATTGTAGAACGGCTTGGTCCAAAATACCTGACAAGCTACACCAATTCCAACGTCAAAGACTTGCGTTCATGGCAGCGATTGTCCGTGGAGCACATTCTCCCACGCTCTCGAGTCAACGCCAACCACCCGGGAGCCGCTGAAAATGATCCATTCGGCTGGGCCTCTGTAGATCGCGACGCCAATTCGATCCGCAGCAACCTCCCCCTAGTGCTTTGGCCGACAAAAGGACTACCGGAAGGCATTTTGGACATCGACGGCGAAACTCACTACAACCCTCCCGAGGAACACAAGGCGCGTCTGGCGAGGCGATGGGTCTACGTGCGTGCGACCTACGCCTTCCTCAACGTCTTGGCCTCTCCATCGATTGCGCAACAAGAGAATGCGGACGCGATTCTCAATTTGATCTCAAACTCTCCGCCGAGTCCGGAGGAACTCGAGCTCCATCAGGAGCTCTCAAAAAAGTACAATGGGTGGCGCAACCCTCTCATGTTTCAGGAGGAGCGGTACGGGTTTCTAAAGTCTAGGGGGTTTCACATGCTTGTATTTCAGGGGCCAGATTGAACATTGGATAATCTAAATTGCGCCACACGAAAGTATCAAAGGACTGGGAAATCATGGACATCCCACCCTCTGTAGAGACTGAAAAGCACCACGACTTTGTTTTCTCCTGGGACGCTCCTCCGGTCATTAAACAGTATGGTCGCGAAGATGTGTTCGTTACAAACCCTGACGGGTCGTGCCTGTTCCACGCACTGTATGGATCGCTGTGTTTGCTGTTCGACCAGCCCGGGCATCCAGGCACATCGGGGCTGACGTTGCAGGCACGACAATTCATCTTTGACACGAACAGACACATTCGCACAAACTACAGTGACTTTTTTGGCAACGTCCAGCCCGAAGCATGGCAGTTCAAAAACTACCAATTGATACAATCGGGTGGGGAGGCTGTCCGGCGAAGGATCATGACGTGGTTTTCCATGAATCATGAAACATTTCTGGGAACCCAAACTGCACACGACGCCCGCTCAGATGCACAGAAAGAGCGTTGGGCGCAGATCAATGTTGTTTTGCACGACGTTTGGAGCCGCGGCGGACGGGACGGAGGGGATCCGCGACTGGCCCAAAACGATTATGCCAAAGCCAAATTGTACCACGACGTCATGTCGGTGCAGTTCTTTGCGCCTAGAGAAAACCCGAGCTTGAAATGGGCGTGGGCTGGCGACAACGAATTGGAAATCGCCGCAATCCTTTTCGGAGTGGTAATCAACCGATTCGAGCACCAGCAAGGCACCGCCATGTCGTCGTCGCGACTTGCATCGATTTACTCTTTCTGCTCTGACGACAACATTCGGGAAACGCCAACGTGCGTACCGAACGGTACGCCCGTCATGCAAATCATTCACCAAGTGACGGCAGTCGCCGGTTTTCACTATGAGTTTGGATTTTCCAAGACCTACAATTCCACCATGGGAGACCAAGCCCAGCTCAGCTATGAAAGGTACGAACAAGACAATGTGATGTTGGGCGACGAGCCCGACTTGTGGCAGGTGACTGAGGCCATGCAGAATGCGGCTCTGACTGCGAGGGATAGAGCCAGTGGAGCGGCTGCTGCGGCTCGTGAGGCAGCGGTTGCGGCGGCGAGGGCCGAGGCGGTGGCGAGGGCCGAAGCGGTGGCGAGGGCCGAAGCGGCGGCAAGGGCCAAAGCCATTGAGGATTTAGCTATGGCGATGGCCGAGGAAGATGCAGAGATGGCCGAGGAAGATGCAGCGAGGGCCGAAGAGGCGGCAAGGGCCAAAGCCATTGAGGATTTAGCTATGGCGATGGCCGAGGAAGATGCAGCGATGGCCGAGCCGGAGAAAGAGGAAGAGAGTCGTATACTAACCGGAGACGAACTCAGTGCGGCGTTTGCAGAAGAATTTTCTGATGAAGATGAAGAAGAAGAAGATGCCGGAGACGACGACGATGGTGACGGTGGTGACGGTATCAACAATGTAGATCGAAATGACGTGGATCTCAATGCTCTGTTGGACCTCGCACAAGAGGGCGACGAAGTCGACGACGGTGATGGTGGCGGCGGTGGCGGCGGTGGCGGTGGTGGCGGCGGTGGCAATGACGTTGACGATGCCGTTAACGACGACGACGAAGCATTCAACGAGAGTGGATTTGGAAACTATGTCGAAAATCACGTGAACGACACCGAAAACCTACCTTCTCGGCTCACTACCGCCGCGTTTACTGGACTCGACGAATACTTTTCCGTGTGTTCAAATGTTCGCGTGCGCCATTTTATACAACTGAACTCAACGTCTTCCGACCTGACGGTTTTCGCGGGAACTAGACCTTTTCCGATTGGCTTTGCAGAGGTTGCAGTTGTGCTTCCAAATTCCGAACTACTTACGCCTTCGGCATCTATAAACGATCGAAAGATGTACGAACGGGAAAAAGCTCAGTGGGGAAAGGATGGGTTTGTGCGGAACAAGAACACGACTGTCTTAACACTCCGCCGACGACGCGAAACGAGTGTGGAGACCAAGCTAGTGCCCGCATTGCCCGCTGTTTCCCTCCCTGGACGGCTGAAGATGCCACCGCATACGTTTTCACTCTTTTCGAACTTCCTGATGGTGATGGACGTGACGATTCGAGAGAATCTATCCACACTCACCAAAAATGAAGAAGAGGTTGTCAATGTGGAAGTTCAGATGGGAGACGAGCTCTTCGTTTACTCGACTGCGTGCACCGTTACGGGGATTCTTGAACGCATGCAGGGTGCATACGAAGCACGCAAAGAGAGCTACCCATCAACTGGTTTGTCCAGGCTGTGCTCATCAGAGTCGAATGGTTACAGTGTTTTAAACAGCATCGAACCGTACGAGCTTTCCAGCGGTGTTACGAGGCAATTCCAAGTGAACACGCCTAGATTGCAGTCTCATCAAGTGAAGCAGGGATCTAGCCAAAGGCGAGTCGAAGATGAACTAGAGAGAATGATCGAAACGACATCCGCGGTAGATGCCGACGTGAAAGAAGCCATCGTCGGCGCAGAGCGGCTGGCAAAGGGTGTTCTGCTCAAAGACCCATACAACACCGAGTCGGGGTTGATGCCTCGAGACTTAGTTCTGTCCTTCCTAAACATGACCGAGCTGCTCAACACACCAGTAAAAAGAAGGAAGCTAGTGGAAGACGCTCTAGTGTCCGAAACAGGCACAGAAGAGCGGTTCTATGAGATCTACGAACAGAGCGGGGTGACGTATCTTACGGATACAGGTACGCGTTGGTCGCTCCCGTCGTTTAACAATGTCAAGGATAGGTTCGAAAGATGGCAGAATGTTTACGACCGACTCAAGCTGTGTCTGCAGTACTCGCGATGGCAGGGGAACAAAGAGAAAATGGTGACCGACCAGGGATCTCGTCAAAGAGCATTCAAACTTGGCGCAAAAAACGACCACGAAACTACAACACTCACGTTCTACGTGCAACGCGATACCGGTGGACGCGCTCGGTCTCGAATCGAAGTCCAACGAGACGTCGAGAAAGCAAGGGACACGTACCTACGAGACGGGGGAGACAAGCAATACCAAAAGAACGATCTAAGGAAGAAGATTCTGGAGCGCGGCCGGACTGCCCTTGCTACAGTTACAATCGAGGTCTTAAAGGGTCCACCCCCATCCAGTACGGCGGCCGCTTCCGCGATTGTCCGACAGCTTTCCGTCAGGTGCACAGATGGTCCGCCTCCGAACATGGCCGTGTTTAAACGCGCAATCGCAAAGGCGCTTCTGCGTCTTCTTGTTGACCCAAGACCGCCTTCTAGCACACCGAGCAACATCATCGACTGGAGTTTCCGAACGCATTGTCGGCGGTTCGTAAAGATGAACCGGGCCCCCAGAGGCGGCGACGGCGGTAGCGGCAAAAAGAGCGGCGGAAAACGAGGTGGAAAAGGAAAATTAGGCTACCAACAACTCGCGGCCGGTGCTGCACCCGTGAAAAGAATGACCAAGGAAGAACGGGACAAGGCGGAGAGAGAAAGAGCAGCTCGCCGCAAAGGCACCGTCTAATCCTTTTCTGCTTGATCCTGAGATCCCGTAGTCACCGGGGTCGTGGGAGAACACGCGTCGGGCTCCGGGCGTCGATTCTGGCAATGAACACACTTGACAACGTCCCTGTTCCTTTGTTCCGACGCAACAAACACCGACGCCATTGCCTCGTGGCATGCGTCGCAGAAGAATGCCGCGCACACAGAACAGTTTGCGGTAATCCCCTTTAATAGAGTGGTCCGAACATCGAAAGGTTCGGCACAGTTGCCGCATTTTGTTTTAGTATTCGGCCGACATGCCACGAAGGGAATGCCCGACACGTTTGCAAGGCGGAGAACCGAAGTAGAAAAGTAACTCAAAAGTGTATCCTTGACACAGCTCATCGCATGGTGATTGACCCCGCCGAGACGATCGTTTTCATCCTCGCTGTTTTCGGTATTCTCTCGGCATCCGTTGTAGATTCCGGTGTGACACCACTCGTCGACTTCGCGAACGGTCCTTAGAACAGCCGCGAGCATCTTCGATCGGTTCGACGCCCGGATGCTAGAGGGGTTAAAAACGCCGGTCACGTGGCCACCCAGCAGCTCCGCAAGCACCGCCAACCCCTGTCTACGCATGTGCTCGGGAACGACGAGCTGATTGGCCACATTCTCTATTGATAGCTGAACGGCAATCTCAATCGCCGTTTGCGACGTCGTGACATCACACGGGGGAAGGTTGGAGTGGATCAGCATCGCCATTTCGTCCGAAAGCTTGCCGTCTTCGATGGTCGACGGATTGAGTCGGTAGTGAGTTGGAAACGTTGCCAAAATGACACAGCACGAGAGAAACAACGGGAATTCTCGTGGCGCCGAAAGCATCGAGATTGAGAGTCCGTCGAACGCACCCGAACACGTCAGATCCAAAACACCGACGATGGATGCCGTGTCGAAGTAATCGACTGCTGTCATCAAGGCTTCATCGTCGCTCTTGATTCGCTCCGGAAGTCGAACGTTCTTGTCCGGCGGATGAGCCGCCTGGTGTTCCAAGTGGTCATTAATGCGCTTGCAGACCTTGGCGCGCTCCGACCGAAAATCTGCCAGATCGATTTGTTGACACAGGAACAAACTCCCTTTCGGCGGGGTCCCGTTTGTCACCCACGTCGCAAGAGCGTTCAAGTGTTGGCCGTGGACGACGCTCACGGTGGGAAGGGACCCCTTGGTCAGGGCAAGGGCTTCTGAAACGGATCCGTAGACCACACTACAGCCTCTAATTCGAATCTGTTTCTTGGACCGCTTCATGCCAGCAGTTTGTGTGTCTGCGAGTAGTAGAGGCAAACAATTCAAGCCCTTCATGCAAATCGTGAATCGATCCCCACACATGTAAGAAATCGATCTAGGCAAGTCTGGGGTTCAGTGGTCTGTTCGTACCCGGACGACGATGCTTGGGGCTCTCGACTGGCGCGGAACGCGTCTGGTAGGGTACCACGCGCGAACGACTGTTACCTCGCCTTTGTACCGTTTCATTCGTGGACAGAGTGTCACAACGACGATCTGCCGAATCTCTCCTTCCCGAAAGAGGTCTCCCGGGTCTTCAACATCGATCGGCACGCCATTGAAGAACGAGTTGGTTTTTAGGTATGTGGGTTGTCCGGCCCTGTTCGTACCTAAGTGCGTCCAGCCCCCGTAAGACTCGTTGAATCTCGGACGGACTCTCGCGATGGCCGTGAGGCCCTCTGACGCACTAAAGAAGTCCTGCAGCATGACACTTTCAAGGTTGGGGGACGATTGAATTGGCTTCAAATACTCTCGTATAATGTCCTCCACTGCTTGTTCCGACATGGGGAATGCCTGGGTGTGTGTCTCTACGTTTACACTAATACTCGGACCGGGATCTCTTTTTAGCAGCATTCCCCGCCACGTCGCGGTACGCAATCTCTTTCACGTAGCACGGACGCCCGTGATCGGGTTCCGGAACCGGATTGGACGGGTCCGAAAAGAAGCGGACGTGGTCCGCGAGTTCCTTGAGACGCCCGTCCCACTGTTTCTGCTGCGCGGGGTCGACAGTTACCTGGTTTCCTTTCTTGCTAAGCTTGAAGCACGTCGGGAAGTACTTGCCGTGATCGTCGGTGTAGCCGTCGGGATTGAACCGAAGGAGCACGACAATCCGGCCCATGGAACGAGCGGTGGCGACGAACTCCGCCTCGCGCACGCGCTCCTTGCCGCAATCGTAGCTGGCGTGGGAGTGCTCGTCGACCTCGACGATGATCACGCGATCGGAGGTCGTCGTTCGCGCATCGGGTCGGTACCTGAGCGTTCCCTGGAACGCCCCGCGTCGGCTCCACGTCTTGTTGAAGGTCCAGTTGTGATTGGGGAAGACCTTTTTGAGAAACTCGCGGGTCGTCTGCTCCTTGGCCTGGAAGTGCTTCTTGGCAAGAACGGCGCGTGGATCGTCGGGGTTGGCGTCGCAAAAGCAGCGCAAACACATCCCGTCGTACTTTTCCCTCTTGGTAATCGCAATGTTGTCGGGGCACCCTCCGGCGACGCCCGAGACGCCCCAGCACCGCAGTCCACCGCCATGGGGAGAGCAGAGGATGTGTTTCCCGCCCCGGCAATCGCCTGCTGCTGCACTGTCGCATCCAATGAACTGGCACGCAGGGGCAAACGAGTTGGTTCCTCTTACCACCAACATTGGCCGATCGGCGTCCAAGTAGTTTGTCGTCCAGTGCTTCTTGTGCCACACCGTGAGCTCGTCGTTGCTCGCGGCGTACGGCACGTTCTTGTACATCGGATCCGTGGCGACGATCCCGGCGTTGTACTCGTCGCGCTCCTTGTTGGAGAACCCGCGCTTTTCGTCGCGCAGCGCGATCGCGTCGGCAAGCTTCCACAAGTAGAAGCCTCCGTGAAACACTTGTGTGCCGTCGACGCGCGTTCCCACCCTCCACTGCAAATCTCCCGCGTTCCAAGTGATGCCATCTCGGTCACCGCCGTCGCGACACAGTGTTCCTCGTCGAATGCCACAGGTGCGTACACGTCCGGGAACTTGGTCTTGAGGAACGCAATCGCAGAAGCAATCCGCTCGCGTTCTGTTCCCTTGCCCTTCCGCAGTCGGTTTACGTTGATGCGCACTCTGGCAACGTCTTCCTCCCTGCCAAGCTCCTTGGCCTTCTCATCTCGGTGCGCAATCGCCTGCTCCAACGTTGGAAACGTCTTGGTGGGATGACCTGTGAACGTCACCTCGAAGCTGTTCCCGCGCTTTGAAATGTACGGTTCATCATTGACTCCGTCCGGCGCAAACGCCTTGCACATCTCGCTCACCCACAAGTACTCGTTCGGGGGCAGCGGTGGCGGCTTAGGCAACAACCTCATTGCCTCTCGCTGCTTCCTATTCTCCTCAAAACGCGCTTCCCTCATCGCCTTGATCTCCGCCGGGGTAGGCATCGATTCGTCGTCCGAATCACAATAGTCGTTCTCATACACCATCGTTTTAAACTCTTTCCGAGACCGGGACCGCGGGATACGTAAACTTGTATACGTTGCGATTTTAAGACACAAACGATGACACGTTCGTATCCAACCAGACAAGTTCATGACAAGTGCACGACAACCACCGTGGGGCGCGCACGCACCCACAAACACACACGGACATCCACCGACAAGTGCACGACAACTACACGACAACCCACCCAGTGGTCCACCGACCCACCAGTGCATGTGCATCATGCCGGTCGGGGATGTGCACTGGCACTGGCCTCCGAGGTCTCTTGTCATGCACGCGTCCAGTCCCTGTCCAGTTCCCGTCACCCACTTCCGTTTCCGCTTTCTACGCCTCGTCACCCCCGTTCTCGTCCTCCTCGCCACCCTCCTCGCGCCCACGCTTCTCGCCGACGGACGATGGCTCGCCGACCTCATCCTCCTCGGCGTCGGAGTCGTTGGCCTCGATGATCTCGCGGCGCATCCGGTCGCGGCGCTCCTGGCACGTCTCAGCGCCTTCGCCCGCGAGGTCGTCCGTCATCTCCTCAAACTCTTTGCATTGGAGCCGAGTTGCGATCGATCCGGTGGTGCGGGAGAGGAACTCGAAAATGCGGGTGGCAATGTCCGAGATGCGCTTGTTGGAACGCTTGGACTTCGCTACGATCTCGACCAAGGCGTCCGCAAACTTGTTCTGCTTGGCGACAAGCGCATCGTATTCGTCATCTGTCATGCTGCCAGACGCGAAGTCCTTCCACTCGTCGTGGTCCAAGATGTTCATGTACCCGGCGGGGGTTTGCTTTTCGGCCTTCGCTTTCTTGAAACGCTTCTCGGCGTCTCCGGTGGTGTATTTTACGAGATCGTGCTCGAACGACGACAACCAGACCGTGTACCCGATGAGCCCACCGCTTTTTGAGTAGACGTACCGATTGAGGTGAGCAATCGACAGCAGCGACAGGACGATGGGGTCGGAAACGAACGCTTGGCCGAATTCAAACGTGAGTTCCCGATGAAAGACCATAGACACCTTGGTCAAGGACCCGTCGTCGTTAACGATGGAGTTCGTGTGAATGACCATCTGCTGCTCTACCTCGATGTCCTTGAAGATGTGCCATCCAGTGGTGGTGTTCTTAGTGGCTTTGATCATTGCCGTCTTTAGGGACTCGAGCTCGTGGTTGGCCGCGCGGCGGCCCCAGCTCTTGACGATGTCGAGGGCGACGTTGCGATCGGTCTTGACCGCGTCAGGGAAGAGTTCGAATATCCGAGCGTAGTTGTGGACAACTGGACGTACCGAACCGTGCCGCAGCAGAGCGCGATTGGCCTTGAGCACCGAACGGTCCATTTCGGTCACGATGCGAATGACTGTGGGGCACTGTAGCCACGCCTTCGCCACGGTGGTTGCGTTGACTCCGTCGATGGAGACGTGGTCGTCGATGAAGTGGCAGATTGCAAAACGCCCCGTATTCAACGCCATCAGCCCGAAACGGGGGTGGGTGATCTTCCCATACGGAAGGCGACGAATCAAGTCGCGGTCACCCGTCAAGACAATGTGTTCTATGAGGCTGTCGGGAAGATTCATCTCGCCGATCAGCGTGCCATCGGACGCAGAGTCAATCTTGATGGCCTGCAAAAACTCGGTCTTTGTATTGTGCATGACGTACTTGTGCGCGTAGAAGTCGATGCCAATTTTTGCAAACTCGACGCTCCGGAAGAACGGCACCGACGTGATGTCGAAGAGGTAGCGCCACATAGCCGTGCTGAACAGCGTCAGCGAGCCGCGGGACCTCTTGCTGACGTCCTGAACAAAGCTCCTGGCGAGGTCGAAGCTGCTCAAGAGAACCTCCGTGGCTGCCTCACGAAGATTACAAATGATGGGTTCCTTATAGTGCAACATGCACTCCGCCTGCTTCATCACAAAGCCGTTGGACATCGACGCAAGCGCAACTGCGACATCTCGGTTGATGAGTACGCTCTGAAATGACCGGTGCTCGTAGAACTCGGGGTTGACTCCACCCACGCATTTCGACATGCTGATAACGATGCCGGAGATGACAATCTGTGCGTCGACCTGTGTGTTTTCCCGCATGATGACTCGGAGTGGGATAGTCCTGATGATGTCCAACTTGTCTCTGAGGTTCAAGCCCGTGCTGCGAACGGCTGCAAGAGTCACGTTCAGATCCTTGCGAACCGACATCGCCAACATCGTGTAGATGTCGGGAAACTTCTGGACGACTTCCAACATCGTTGTCACGTTGGCTGCCACCTCTGATGGCATGTCACGCATGAGTAAGGTGAGTTTGGGCGTTCCGGCGACCGAAGCGGACGCTGTTGCAAAATGGAACGGTTTGTGCCCGAGTGCTGAGATGATGACCTCGGGGTCGCTTCTCAGCTCGGTGGGCAGCCCGCCGTACACCACGCGCGCTTCCGACGTCATGCCAACCATGTAGAGTAAGACGGAGCGATTGCCGCGGATCTTGTCCGAAAACTCCAAGCAGGGGTTTCCGCGGAGCGCGCCCAAGACGATGTCGATGTTGGCGAGTAGGGTGGTCTCCTTGGCGCACGTGATCGAGGAGGGGGCTGTCCGCACGGCCTGGTAGAGAAAAGACCGATCGTTTTGAAATTCCTCCGACATGCTGTTGAGCAAGGAGCCGTGGCGCTTGATAGCCTCGAATGCAATCTCACGGTCGGCCTTCTGAACATCTGGCATCTTGAGGTAGATTGATGGCTTGTTGGCAATCGCCGCGAGGCAGATTTCCTTGTTTTCCTTGCTCGAATCATCGAGCCGAGTGTATCGGGCTCCATTGTACGACACTGCGTGCATGTCCTTCTCGAGCTGGGAGATCGGTGCCACTACAAAGGTCGTGTTGAAATCTGGCAGGGCGGCTTGTCCATCGCGCGTGCGAATCGTGCTGCGCTGCTCGAGGAGCCACTTGTCCATCTCATCCTCGACGACGTAGGATGACATCTTCTTGAAGTCGTTCTTGTTTTTGTCTGTATCTGCAAGGCTCAGGGTTGTGCCTGCCTGGGTGGTCTCCTACTTAGGGCCTGCGCGGAGGGTCGAGATTGGTGGTGGGGCAGACCCCGACCCCAGGATTTTTGGGTTGTTCGTAAATCCAACGGATTCCCGCGTTGTGGAGCTGTCCGGGCACGGAAAGAGTAACCGTAGGAGGCTTACCCGCCAACTGACAAACCCGAAAATGAAAAAGCGGGCCGCTGCGAGTAGCAGCGGGAGTGCGTCTAAGCGTCCGACCACCGTGGTGAACAACATTACGATCAAGACAATGAACAACTACTTTGCGCCACGACCGGGTCCCGCGCCGGCTCCCAAAGCGGGTCCGGTGGTCCCGCCGCACCTCTTCCCGGAAGGCGAACGCGATGTGCGCGTGCCACACGGCAACGGTGGCACGTACCGCCGAATTCTCTCGACGCGTTCGGGTGGGCTTTTTGGCGACTGTGGGAACTGCGCCACCAAGTACTTGTCCATCGACAAGTTTGCCCCGGACGAATGCTTGAACAACCATCGTCTCCGCGCCGCCTTCCTGGAGAAGGTGGACGACTACAACGAGGCGTACGAGGCGCGCGATCTGGAAGCGGTACGCGAGGCGCGCGAGTACCTCGTCGAAAAGCGTACAGCGTATTGCCCGCCGTGCCGCAAGACGAACAACACGCCCACCGGCGAAGTGAAGGCGTGCAAGGAGTTTTGGATCGCGACGCGCGAGGCCATGTGCCTCGCGCAGAACGGATGCCGCCACCCGGGATGCATCGAGCGCGGTGATCTCGCCAAGTACGTCAGCGAAGGCGACCACTTCGACCCAGATGGTTTGCTCGACCCGGCCAACAAGAAAGTGAAAGCACTGAGCGACTACAAGTGGTGGGCGTGGAACGGCGGCGTCATTGCGATGCGCGCCGAGGTGGCCAAGCTTCAATGGCCGTGCAAATTCTGTCACCAGCTCGAGAATACCGGAGACGCGGCCAACCGCCGCGGCGACCCGGTCCTGCTGCCCGACGGCAAACACAGCGGAACGGAGGAAGAGATCAAGCAGTACAATGCCAAACGCAATGCCAAGATTGTCTACCCGAAGCAGCAGCACGTCGACGCCGAGAAGCTGCGCCGCGGCTGCTGCCTCAAGTGCAAACGCGCCGTCACCGAAGAAAACGTGTTCGCATTCCACTTCGACCACCGCGACGAGCTCACTAAGATGGTGGGCGGGCTCGCTGGCAAGCAAGGCGGTGTTGGGGGGCTTGTGGGCAACGTCGTCAAAGCCGCCGCGCTCGACAAGATCGAACCCATCCTCGACGCCGAGATGGCAAAGTGCGATCTTTTGTGTGCCAACTGCCACCACCGCAAGACGTGGGGCTACCCGTACCGGGAGTAGGGTATTGCGGGAACTTGTGGTCGCATGGGCTTTGTCAAGTGATTGTCCTGGATGATAGCCTGACAACTACCTGACAGACCCCTACATGTGTATTAGGATAGACATTTTGTCATGTGGTTGTCGGAC
>Ga0115571_1001030_pt1 | contig 20172 bp, 15 predicted proteins | sample COGITO_mtgs_1205_FD_87293 | JGI IMG/M metagenome (GOLD analysis project Ga0115571, IMG submission 87293) | Pelagic marine microbial communities from North Sea - COGITO_mtgs_120531 | ecosystem: Environmental > Aquatic > Marine > Epipelagic | place: Germany:Helgoland, sampling site Kabeltonne...
ACTAGCTTGAGATATTGACATCCCAGTAGAAGCTGCTGTTGCGGCTATTGCCGCTGCTGTTGCAATTCCCATATTATAATATTTTTATCATTTCTTTACTATAAGAGTCACCCTCGGTATAGCCTATATTCTTATATGTTTCTGATAAAGCAGAACTATTAGTTAGTGCATAACAAAACTCATAACCTGCTCCACTAGCTACCATTGTAAGTGATCTTACGAGTAGCTCTATCGCTATCTTTCTATTTGGCTTAGTCTTATACTGTTTGTTAGATATAACCCACTCAACCCAAGCCATCTTGGAGTTTGTTTGGTACACAAAACCTGCACAAACAGGGACATCGCCATCATAAACAATAAGTCCACCAGTTCCATTTAAAGGAAGTATGGATTTAAGGGGTGCTTCCCATTCCCAATCTTTCCACCATCCTACGAGCATATCATCGTAGTCATTATCTTTTAGTGGTCTTATATTTAATTTCATTTACACAAAGATACTAATAATTAAGGATTACTTTTCATAACTTCAGCCTCTATAGCAAAAAGCTCAGTAGCCGTAGGGCTAACAATACTAGCAGTAAACTCGCAGTATTGTCCTAACACACCACTTGACTCAGCTATAGAATTCTTGGTAGTGAAGAAAAAGCCATCATTAACATTAATAAGCTCAGTTCCTCCACCAGTACTATCTAGTACAATTTGGTTAATATTGTTGGATAAATCAATATTTATAGAAGAAACTACACCACAATAATTAGGCTCACTGTAAGCAGGACTATCACTTGCTCTACTAAAGTAAACATAGTCTCCAATGCTCATAATGCTGCCAAACTGTAGGGATGTAGAGAAGTTAACTATTGGATTGTCAGTACCAGCATCAACGACTGACTCACTTATACCAACTCCAGTCAAGTATCTCATCTCAAACTGTCCCTCAACCGATGGGTTGCTACCAGATGACCTGATAAAAGAAACCCATACCCCTTCTTTCTTGTCAAACCAACCTGCATCTATACTGCCCCCAGGCTCTAAGTTCGTGTTAAGAGTAACGCCCCAAGGCTTATCAGACTGTAATGATATGGTCTTAAATAGCTTGGTCTCTAGTGGTGATTGATTGAACACACCGCTAATACTTGATGTATTATTCTGTCCGTAGAATGTATTTCTAGAAGCATCATCAGAGTTGTGTACCCATAGAGAGCCACCCTTAAATGAGTAGAACTGTTGATTCATACCGACCATGTAGTCGGGCTCGAATGAATAGAAAGAAGGCCATCCCTCAACTCCGTTGCTATATGTTAATGTATATCTTGCCATATTTCTTTAAGGACACAATTCAAATGCTACATCAGACAATATTGGATTAGGGTTAGATGCAATAGTAGCTCTTATACCATTAGATCCCGATGTATTCAGGCTATCATTTTGAACCAAATAAACACCGTCTCCAGTACTACTATTAGGGCTTATAAACGGATTCTTAGACGTAGTTATTGAGTCTAATGATACAATTACATTAGCATCAAATGGGTCATAATACCTTGTAGGTAACTCTGTCCGCATTGTATTTACAACAAGTTTTCCAGAGCCATTAGTGGTAAAACCACTCCAACTAGCCTCGATCCATACCTTCGTGTCAAAAGGATCGCTAGGGTCTCCCGTTGAACAGTCTCCGTTGACTAAGTAAATAGCAGCTATCTCAGTAGTAACTGGTGTAGGTCCTTCGCAATCGTCACAAGTCTCTTCAGCTTGTAATATTCCGCTCACCTGCTCCCTAGCAATAACACCATTAGAATACCATCCGTCAGGTGCTAATGTTGTTAACTGTATATCAGTATAAAGGGATGTAGCATCTGATAAGTCTATACCGTCTAAATAATATGTTGAACTATTTGCCATATTTTATTTTATTAAGAACAGTTGCAACAGACATCAAACCTTGAAGTTCCGTAGCATAATTCTTGTGCATTACCATTTCTATAATCATAAATAATGTATAAATACTGACCTGTTGTATCGGGCATTGTAAATGAACCACTGAATGTATTAGCATCAACAGCACTAGGAGTAACCTCAGTTGCTGCCGCAAGTAAGGCATTGATTTCAGTAGTATTGTTTGCGTATAAGGTATCACTCCTCAAGAAGAAGAACTTATCAACAGCGACATCAAACTGATAGTTATCCACAGGATCAATTCTTTTCGACATGATATCAACACTAGCTCCATTGGCAGGTATTATCCCAGCCCCTTGTGGACCAGTTACTGCATCATACTTTGAAACTACAGGGACATCAGTACCTGAACCAAAACTCATTCTCTCGCTATGTAGAGGAGAAACAAAGTCACCATCAGTCCATCTGTATTGGTTTGTTATAAACTCACCTTCATTCCCATTACTTGTTATAGCAACCTCGAATATTGTTATTTGTGCTGCATCAGGGCAGTTAACCTTTAGCTCAACAACAGCTAGTCCATTGTTTGAGACCATGTTGATGTCAAGAGTATCCTTGCTTACAGTATCCTTATCAACTGTAATACTTCCAGACGTACTAACAAATCCTGATGAAACAACAACACCATTGTATGTGGCATTGACCTTCACATCACCTGCCGCAGCAATAATGTTGTAGTCAATAACTACATCTCCGACTGTCTTGCCTACATTAACAGTAAATCCAACATCACTACCCTGAAATACATCATAAGTTTTAGTAACACCACAGCTAAGTATATCTACTGGCTGAGGGATTGTAGTGTTTGTGGTAGCCAACACATACTCTCCCATGTAAGGATCGTATGCTCCTAGCTTCTGAGTGTTGAACTCATCTATGAACATATCCCTAAACCACGACCTCATTCCTGCACTAGAGATTACTGAAAGCTGTTCATTCTGAGATGTTGAACCAAATAACTGTATAACAGCACCTCTTTTTGCGTCAGTGAAATACTTCATAGCACCCCACTCAGTATAGCTCTCAGGGTTATGGCTTATACCATACTCCTCAACCCTTGCTATTTGAGTACCTAGCACCTCTGGAACAGATGCAATCGCACCTCCTGCTGATGAGTCTGATATTAAATTTTTACCAGCTAGTACATACGATATCTTATCTTCTTGGAGAACCAATACGTCTGTTCTTCTTCCAGACATAACCATAACTGGTCCGTATGTATCCTCAAGTACCTTAAAGTTTAACTGACCAAGGTTAAACGAGTTGAGCTTGTTAATATTAGCCTCATCGTTGTAGACCCCGCTATATGTTATGTCTGAGTATCTCTCTGCTCTTTTAAAGTCTTGATTAGCTACCGTTGTAATCCTGTTACCCAAGAATAAAGACTTGCCCGTTAGTGAATCATATATCTTAGAACTTTCTACACCGTTGCCAAACGATATGCAGTTAAAGAAGTCAGTGGTTACTATACCAGCCTGCCCTGCTGTTTGATTCTGCACGTTACCTTCATGGTATCCATTAGTAGTTATAGGGAATGAATCTGACGACTCATACCATACGTCTGGAGCTGTCTCTTGAGGCTCCGTCTCAAACACAACCGTAGACTCAGCCCGAACGACTTCTATCTCAACAACAGCCTTAGATTTTCTTTTTTGTGTATTACCTCCAGATGTTGTACCAGTAAATAATAATGACAAACGACCATCATCACTTCCTGTTGGATTATATCTATAAAACTGAGCATATAAAGTACACTCGACACCATTTACGTTTGGAGGGAATATGTCTTTAGGAACTTCACCATTCGCTTGCTCTAATAATGTATCTATATATTCAATTCTAACGCCATCAGCGCATAACGAGTCTGTATCAACAAACGCTGCTGCATTTAATGCTCCAGCAATATTCTCTGAATCAAAAAACTGTTTTAGATTAGAGTAATCAGCAGAAGCAATTATATTTACCTCTGATTTGTACTCAATCTTTTTATATCTTCCGTTATTTTTACCCTTTCTTAATGTCTCAAATCTAAGCTTTACTCTTGAATTTGCAGGTATGTTATAGTCTTCATACTCTCCAGCAGTTGATGTTTCTATGTTGGCTGGATAAATAACTATTGGAGAATAAGTTTGCCATTTTTCAGTATCAGACTCAACGCCAGGCGCAACAACAGCGTCAGGATCAAATATTGCTGTAAAGTTATCTGGCTTCATCTTCATATAGACCCCACCAAGAACGACTAAGTCATTACCATCAGGATCTTGTGGTGCTGGTGATAAGAAGTCCGAAGGCTTTGCCTCTTTCTCTAGCACTGTAGCCAGAACGCAGTTATTAACTGCACCCTCGGTATCAGCCTTGACATAATATCTGTCTCCTACCTCAACCTTTCTTGCGTTCTCTCCCTCCAGTAAGAAGTAGACGGAGTTGTCAGTAACATCCTCGTAGTATATGTTGCTGTATATTGTATCATACCTCTCTCTGTCAGACTTTATGGCAAACTTATATCTAGTGGCCCAACTAGGTGCAATCTGCTGAGTTGGTATTGTAACCTGTATTTGATTTCTTAAATCAGACGCAGAACATGGGACGTGAACAGTATTGTTCGTACTAACAAGAGCTGTTGATGCCCTGTTAAATTCATCCATGTATATAATACCAATCTGGTAATCTCTATTGCTGTGTAAGCTAGTCGGGTTGCCAATTTCTCTGTAGTCTACAAGTAAATCATTAATCTCATAATACTCATAAGCGTTCTGAGTAGGTGTCGAAACATTGTCAACAAACCTAACGGCAGGAAGTTGGAATCTTATAATACTGCTACTAGATGAAGTCTTAATCTCTATGGGCTGCGGAGCACTAGCTATACCGCTTTCAATCTTAGTTAACGAGTCTAGGTTGTTTGGTATAGTACAGTTAAATGTGTCGGTCAAAGAAAAACCTTCACAAGCGTCCTCAACCGACCTAATGCTAGTAGATGTATATATAGAGTAGTTTTCTGGTATTGCTGTAAATATATCATCAAGTAGCGTTAACTGAGTTTCTGAAACCACAGAAGCCACAGTCGTGGATGTGTTGGTTGACGTATTAGTCACCAAGCTACCATCTTTTACCCCATCAGTTACAAATGTAGCACCACTATCCACCAAAGATTTAGCTGTAACGCTAGTATTTGTTCCAGATGTTAGTAAATTAACTGCACCAATGTTTTGGATAAAGTCAGGATCTGTAGCTAGTTCGTATGCATTAGCAAAGTCCTTCTTAAGTATATAATCTATTGTTATCTCTTGGTTAGACGTTGTTTCAGTAGGAGTTGTGTCACCCTCAAATCTGCTGTGATCAAACCTTAAATAAAAAGAAAGAACGGCACCCTTCTTTAAGTTAATATCTGCTAGGTCTATAAAAAACTGAGACCCATCAACAGTTACAGTAGCCCCATAGGTGTAGTTACTGCTCTCTGTGTTTGAGCCAGCCCCATCGGCTATAACCTCCTCTCCTACCTCCTCAGATATTAGGTTAGCACTGTACTCAAGCTTAACCTTATTACCTCCTGCGTCAACGATGTCATAGCCGTCTGCATAGTTACCATACATCAGTCTGTTGCCCATAATCGTCTGAGCAACTGCCGTGTGAGGTACATTATCATAAAGCCTTAGTATTTCCGCATCGTCTAGTATTGTATATATCTTACTATTGTCAAATGAAAAGGTGTAGTCAGTATCATCTGCTAACCCCAAAGCCTCTTTTTCAAGCTTCTCTATCACCTTAATGGTGGAGTCGCCCATTTCCTTGAACAAAAGCTCAACCTCTTGGACTAAGCGACCTCCAGTGTTGTATGTGATTACACACTCGTTACCCAAGTTAACCATACCATCATTCAAGTATGTATTGGTGTTAAAGTTGAAATTCTTAGGTACAAAGGCTGGCTCACTAAACTGTGATGTTGCTGAGTACTCATTATCCTCATACTTATATCTATACCCAAAACAGACAAACCTTTCTTCCATGAAATTGTTGTCCGTTGCAGTAGTCTTGACCTCTATGGCTGGAGATGCAATAGGTGGTTTTTTAATAACCATCAACTCCTCTGCACTGATACCATCCACATTCAGTACTGAGTCAGGGTCTGGATAATTCCTGTTGATATTAATCTTCCTAGGTGGATTAAATCCATCAGTAAAGAATAATAAATCATCTAAAACATCTACGCCAGTAACCAAATAGTTTCTGCTAAAGTTTAGAGTGGTATTTTGACCCCCTCCATCATCAATGCTGACAACATGATATGTCAGTTGATTTTTATTGGTGTTATAAGAAAGGATCATGTCAAGCTTACCAGTAGCTCCTATAGAGAATTCTGGATCGTGAACAAACCAATATATTGTTTCGTGTATGCCATCAGCCACAGCACCAATCGTGGATGCCTGAGAGCTTAACCCTTGACCATTGTATAGTATAGTATCTCTTGTAATCTCAAAGTTACCCTTTGCGTTTTCTACAGAACCAATCTCTGACTCTTCAGTAGATCCAAGTCTTACGTTTTGAGCGTCAATGTACTCACCATCGGGGAGGAGTCTTTCATCGACACTTTTATTCATGCGACCCCTAATAAAATTTTCTTGGACTTTAGCCATACTACTTTATCCACTTATTTTGACCACGCAAATTCATTAATAGTCTGCCAGGGTGAATGTTGCTCATTCTAATCTTAGCGTTTCTCAGTATTGAAGACTTCTTTCGTTGCTTCCTCCTGACAACATACTCCTGTACGCCTAGCTTTGAGTCTAACAATGAGTACTCAATATAAGCATAAATATACTCTTCAAATAGCTTGTTCACCATGATTGCAGAATTGTCTCCACCCTCCATTCCGTCAGATACATACTCAATGAGACAGTTCTTACCAGACATTGATGAGCTAAAATTAATAACCCCTTTCTTCTTGTCAATATCAAACGTAGGATTTCTGTTTGCGGTTTCAGTATTTAACCCAAACCTAGCCCCAATCTCGTACTCAAAATACCATTCCCCATTGTATTGATAACCCGACTGACCGTAAAACTGGCTGTCATTGTTTAGGTATATACTTTTCTTACTGCCTATAATTCTCTCGTAGTCAATCTCTGAAAACTCAGGCTTTAGTATGTTGCCATCTATGTCGAATAAAATCTTACCAGAGTTATCTTGCAAATATGCATCAGAGTGCAGTGGCTGGATATTTTGAGTTAAAGGATACAACACGCCATTATCGTACATTGATACACGAACCCAGTTAACAAAGTCACTAGGTAAAACGAATCTTATTTGATCCGTAACATCTAGCTGTAATATCTTTATTTCCTTGAATGCATCATAATTCAACTCCTGTATTCCTCTCTTTGCGTGGAACAATATCTTGTACCTATTCTCGTTGTTGACCAAGGAATGGTTCCCTTGGTACATCAACATAAAGTTATTAACAACATCCTCAAGGCTCACATACTGGTATGATCCATGGTTGCTTTCTTCTGTATAATAATCAAACTGTGATATATAAGCCATCTAATAATTATTTTTGCATATCTTTTATTTCCTCTTGTGCACCATAGTTTACCACCTGTGCCTCTCTAATTGACAGACCTGCATACTGTAAAATCTTAGTAACCAATAACGGTTCATCCTCAATAGGAAGTTCAAAGTCCTGATAGTCTGCCGCAGATGGGTTAAACACAGGCTCACCTCTGTCAAGGTCAATGTACGTCCACTTAGGGTCTTTCGGATACCTTAAATACTGAGCCAAAACAGCCCCCTGCTCATTAATGGTAGACGGATATACCGTCATCAAAGAAGCCTCCTGAGTGTATGCAGGAAATGAATTTGAGGGAGATGTTAGTAGCGATATATTCAAGAGTCTGATATCCTTCTGTGAGGTCTTTTCAGCCTCTTTATAGACACTTTGTGAGTGAATGACATAACTATCGCCAGAGGCAAAGATATCGTCTTCTATAGCCAACTGTGTGTCGCTAGTAAGACCTGTCACTATCGTAGTGAGCTTGTCAGTAGTATTAGATATAATATCACCAACCTTTACACCATCAGTAACAAAGTCTGCGCTTGTATCTGCAATGGACCCTGCCACTGTTGAAGTTGCTGATCCTTCAGATAAAACACTAGTGTAGCAGATAACTGTGTTAATCATGTAGAAGTCATCTCCAGTAGTGGTGATGCTTGGTAGAAAGAACTTGTTATTACCACTTTGTCTTAGGTATTTAGTTTCTGAAAATACATCAATAGCCTCTTCGTTTGCCTTTTTTATGTCGGCATATCCATCCCCAGACTGCCTAGCATTCTCTAGGTTTATTGACCTGTTGTATCTAGAAAAGTATTCATCAAATATCTCTAACTGAGCTTGTTTTGAGAACAGGTTAAAGTCCGATGGAGGCATATAACCATAGTTGTTCTTATTCAGTATAGATAAAACCGTATTTCTTACTGAGTTAATCATTTGCAAATGTTTTTACAAAGATACTAAAAAAAAAGAGGTCTCATTTTGAGACCTCCCTTTGCAATCATGAAAAGAAAAACTTATGCTAATCTATTAAAATCTCTAGACCTTCCAAGACTTCAACTCCATCATCTGTCTTAAAGTATGAAGAAATTGCATGGACAGGTTCTTCTCCAAACGGAATCGTCATCATTTTCTTTTTATTGTTCTCCGTATTGAAGTAAACATCTCTCCTGTTATTTCTATATCTAATAAATCCCTCATTCAATAGCTCATGGATAGTACCATGCAATCTAGTGTCTGGGTCATTAATAGAATCCATAAATCCTTGCGGATCTCTTCTAGCAAAAACCAAGATGTCACGCTTTAGCTCGGCAGTAGTGATCGTAGATGGGTCTTTGCCAAACACGGCTCTACATATTGTTTCCATCTGTTGAATACTTAATGCCCTTGCTTCAACTAAAGCGTCCACCTCGATGTTTAGCTTATTCATTTCTTCTTCCGCATCTCTCTCTGTATTTACCTCAATAAACTTAACACCGTTAAATGGGTGATAATGTAAGAACTGCTGTAGTACAGGATTCGTGCGTGGTACTCTTAACATACCATCTTCAAAAATAATAGCCTCAATAATGGCGTTGCCATCCTGCTCATCTTCAAATGGTGATCTTTGGTTCCTAGCATATCTTAATGCACGGTTTGTACCCTTTTCTTCATCAAAAAATAATAGAGGAAATCTTCTTGAGTTTCTAACTGGCAGCATGAATGATAACGGAGCTGCACTTCTGGTGAGTTTGTAGACCTTGTCTACATATTCTACTTTTTTCATTTTATACGATTTAATTATAATTTATAAATAAACTAGTGGCCACAAGATGTGACCACCAGTTTGAATTAGGTATTAGTCTTGGAACAAGAAGAAGTTGTTTGCACCCATGGTACATACAGCTCTCTCAGACAAGAAGTTAACCTCCATAGCGTCTAAATCGCTAGTAGCGGCTCCACCTGCTGAACCTGTAATCCAAGTTTTGTAACGTCTGTCTTCTGTTTCAGAAGCTCTGTATCTAACGTGCAAGAATGGTCTCTTAGCGTTTTTACCAAGTATTTGGTCATAAACAGTAGTTGAACCTGCTGGCACAAGTAGACCGTTCACACGACCAGAACCTGCTCCTGTTGATAGACCACCTCTCATTGTAGGATCATTCAAGTATTTCCAGTCAGACTTGTAAAAGTCATAACCTCTTCGGAATCCTGAGAACCCTAAGTTCAATGCCATTTCAGCATCATTGTCGAACAAACCAAAAGAAGCAGCGTTAGAAGCTCCTGATGCATTGTAACCGTTCAATGAAGCAAGCATATCGTCAATGTCGAAAGAGAAATCTCTATCAACGAACAATACGTTCTCCTCAATAGCACCTTGCTTATCTAATCTAGCTACGATAGTGTCAAACTCAGGAAGAGTAGTAGGGTTTCCACCTGCCCACACATTACCTCTGTTCTCTACTGCGTAGAAGATACCTTCAGACCCTTTTAAACCAACTGAAGCAGCGATAGCACCAGAACCAGTTTCAGCAGGAACTGCCTCAATCATTGCTGTTTCTAAGTAGTCATCGAATCTCAATCTAGTCTCATGCTCACTCTTTAAGTACCATAAGTAGCCATCTGCACCATTTTCAGTTGTAACTTCTACCCATCCAATCTGAGCCATGTCAGAACCAGATACAGCATACTTGTCTTTCAAGATGATTGGGTTATTCTCGAAGATATCATCTGATGCCTCCAAAGATCCCTGCATTCCTTCAGATCCTTTTTTAAACTCTGAACCATAAATGAATAAAGTCACATCAGCATTAGCTAATCCTGTACCAGCTACAGCTAGTCCACCAGCCTCATAGAATGCAACATCAAATTGTCCGTTAGCTGTATCAACAGCAGTGACAACTCCTTTATTGCTTCCTTTAGTACCTCCATTTTGAGAGATAAATACCGTCTGACCAACCCTAATAGCAATAGCTCCAGCAGTTAAGCCTTGAGTTGCTCTGTTTGGATCAAGAGTATCGTTTACTTGAAAAGTAGCAGTGTCGTCTCCTGCTGATGCAGCAGTACCTACACTGTCATACTTAATGTGTAAACGTCCTTGCTCTGCCCATTTGATAAGGTCTGAGTTTGACGGAAGCTCTGCTCCTACCATTCGGAGGAAAGAACTTATTGTACGATTTCCATAACGCTCGAACTCTTTTTCGTAAGTGTCAGGAAGATACTGATTCAAAAAATTGAAATCAGAAATATAATTTGTCGATAATGCTACCTGCTGTGCAGATGGCTGGATATCGAATCCTGGGGTTGCTTGAACTGAACCTGCCATAATAATTGTTTTTTGTCTTAGTTTTTGTTTCTACTCTTTACTTTTAATCCTCGACCTGAGTCGGGGTTTACGGAGCGAACTTGGAACCCTTCTCTTTTAGTCAACTCAGGTGATCTACGATCAGACATATTCACATTTTTAATCTTTCTCGTAACATCATCAGTTGCTTCTGACTTGCCTTGCTCATAAAAGAAATTGGCAAACCTTTCTGGGTTCATGGCTACTGCCATAGCTTTGTGGTATCCTGTTACATCCTCAATCAATCCATCCTTGTTCATAAACTTATTTAAGAAGTTAGAACTATCGGACTGAGTCTTCTTGAGTTCTTCAGGACTCGAAGTTGGGCTGTAAGTGAGGTTCTTTTCATCAATTTTAAATTCAAAACCTTTGAAATCATCATTGAAAAGGCTATCGGTCTTATTCAAAAACCAATCTCTCTTACGCCTAAGCTCTTCCTCTTGGCTCTTAGATTGCTCTATATATTGTTTATAAGCTTTAAGCTCTTCTGTTTCGCTCTGAGATGTGGATGCCGTACTTGACTCAAGGGGCTCTTTATACATACTCTTCTGCTCATTGAAAAACTTTTTAGCTTTTACAATCGCTTTTTTCTTTGCTAATTTTACCTTCTTGATATCAGACTCATCGTCTAAATCTTCATCAAAAAAATAATCCTGCATCAGGACATCAATATCCTCATCATCAAGACCTTCTTCTGTTGTAACAAGATATTCTTTTAGCAATTGGTCTTCATCCATTGAATCAAAATCTCTACCTAATTTTAGGTAATCATCAAATCCTCGACCAGTTTTTTTTCGATACTCTAAGTAAGCAGAAATATCCTCTGGGATTTCTTCATTGCTCTCTTTCTGAGCAAACAAATCTTCAAAAGATGAAATCTCCTTGTCGTACCTATTTTTAATAAATGAAAGAACGTCTTCCTCATTTAATTCTGAGGACTGAGTGATTTGTGCATCCTCTGCACTAACCTCTTCAGTTTTTTCTTCAACTACATTTTCAGTGGAAACCTCTTCAGTAGGTTCATCACTATTCTGCTCTTCTTGCTGGCTTAGTAACGTCTCCTCTACTTCTTGTTTGGATTTGCTCTCTACGCCATCAACTTCTTTTACTTTAATTTCCATTTGATTATATTTTGTACAAAATTAATACTTTTTTATTTATACTATTTTGGGTTAAATTCAGCAAAATCGAAACCATCTAGTGAATCTTCATTGGATTCAAACTCCACAGGAGGTAGGTTATTCTTTCTCTGATCAATTAACTTAGATTGCTGACTATTCTGTAGGCTTATTCTATCATCCTTAGCCTTTTCTTTTATTTCTTCTCTACCCTTCAAGGCTTCAGAATTTACGCCAGCTAATAGCTGCTGATACTCAAACTCTTTAGCCATAAGAGTCATCTTAAGCTGTGCCTCATTTTGCATCTTTTGAATATCAAATGCTGCCTCTGCTTGCTTTACTTCCATCTTAGTCCTAGCGTCCATCTGCTGTTTCTGCATTGCAGTTCTTGCTGAAATCTGCTGAGACTGCATATTCTGCTGAGACTGCATCGCCTGAATCTGCATTGCCTTTTGTTGCTCTCTATCATCCTTCTGCTTACGTTTCATCTTTAGTAGTTGATTAGCAACCTTGATGTTCTTAATCTCTCTAATGTCAATAGCATCCTCAAGATTAATGTCGTTCCTAGATAATGCAACTTGTATGTTCTGCTCTAGCTTCGCCTGTGCCTCCTCGTCTGGTGCTACCTCAATGAAGATACCAAAGTCATACAGGTACAAGTCCTTAATCTGATTTAAGATTGACACGTTGTACTTGCCTATTTTATTAATAAAATCTTCCTTGAAGTCAGCATACTCTAGTATATCGGCTATTCTGTAAGAAAGACCTTCAGATATAGATCTGAAGAGATACAGGCTGCCATCTAATATGTGTCTTGTAGCTGTGTTTGAGTTTAGTGCTGCTAACTTCTGTAACCCAACCAATGAGTTAGGGTCTGGAGTACTTCCATCTCTAGCCTCATTAAGACCCGTTACTGTCCTAATCATGTTTAGGTAGTGATTGTAGTTGGCCAACAGCATCTGTGTTTTAGATGCGCCAGAGTTGCTACTTAGCTGCTGTATTGGAATCCTAGCATTATTAAACTCTCCATCCTGAGTGAAGCTTCTTCCTATTACTGAACCAGTCTGGAAATAAAGCCTAAGAGCGTCTTCAGGGTTGTATGCTTGACCATTACCTAGATCAACCTCATTAAGCCCGTCAGCGTCAATATATACACCATCTGGAACAACCCTAGATATTACCTGCTGAAGCTTTAAGTGTGTCATCTGAATCAAGTCAGCAAAAGGAATCATCCTTCTTACTAAAGACTCAATAACACCCTTATACATTCTAGGAGCTACAGCAACATAGTTAGGTAGTGCGTGTTGAGATGATGACTTTGGTCTAACCATATTCTCAGCCATCTCCCACTTCAATAGGTAATTAGTACCCATCACCATAATGCCATTATACCAAACGTCAATGGTCTTTTCCACCTTCTCGAACTTACCTTCCTCCATCATTTCATCTGGAGGATTGAAGCTGTCATCCTTTTCAATAAACTTAACAGATCCAGTCTCAGTTACTTTTCTCTTGTAAACAATCTTCTTTGTGGTCTTATAGTTGAAGTACATCAACGTACAGGTGTCAAGATGGAAGATGTCATTTTCGTAGAACTGTGCTACGTTATAATAGTCATACCAACTCTGACTGCTCTTAGATATTTCCTCTAGCTGCTCCTTAGAAAGGCTAGGGTCTATCTTCATCAACTCAGTGATAGGAAGGGTCTTAATCTCTCCCCAATAAAAGCAGTCCTTAAAGTGTGGGTCTTCTGTGTAGCTGTAAACAATATTAGCAGGATCTACATAAGACACCTCAACTCCAGATCCAGGAAGGAATTCATGTTTTGCAACCGCAATCCCTAAAACAGTTAAATCATAGTCTAACCTCTTTCTTAGGTCTATATATTTATTTTCTTCTAGTAAGGTGTTTATAGCCTCCTCCTCGGCTATTTCTATCGCAGGCTTATAGTTGAGCTGCATATACAATGACAACTCCTCATCAGAAGAAGGTAGCTCTTCTGGGTCCGTCATAAATGGGTTAATTCCAGTCCTTTCTTGAACTATCTCAAGAACTGGCTTTGCAATCATCTCTGACTGAATCATCTCTTGAAACTGACTCCTCTTCTCTTGAGAAATAGCGTCCTGAGAGTATGCCTTAATTTTAAACAACCTATCAGACATGCCGTTAACAACAACGTCAACAAACTTAGGAATTATTGGAACTGGAGTCCAGTCAAGGTTAAGGTAAGACAAGTCACCGTCAACAGATAGTTCACTCTTGTACTTGGCGGTAGATTGCTCTCCTCTAGCGTATAGTCTTAGCTTATGAAAGTCTCTCCATTGGCCATAATACCTGCCCTGATTTCCATCTTTCTTGAACCACTCGTATTGGATAGCTTGACCCACCTGAAGCCCAAAACCATCAGACGCCTTCTCAGCATCAGAAACAAATTGACTTGGGAATCCTTGTGCACTAATATTTACTTTTACTTCTTTCATCTAATGATTTCACTTCTGATGCCTTTGTTATTGTATGATGCAAATTTAACGATAATTTTTGACTGCTCTTTTTGCTGTGGCTGGTAAAGGTTTTTCTGACAAGCCATTATGGCTAACCCAGAGCTAATCGAAGCATCATGCTTTGTTCTGTTTGTTATATCAAACCTAGCCCAATCTTCTAATGTCCTATTGAATGGCATTATTCCAATCGTCTCAGTGTCTCTGTGTGTACCGTCTAAGTCAATCCCTACATACTTCTCTATGTGTGACTCGATTGCAGAGGCGTGAGACTGCTTAACGTCCTCGCTAGTATTAGGAATACCCCCAAGCTCTATCTCTGTCTTAGATAGCTTGTTATACACCTTATCGGGACGATTCATAGAGTACCCCCTATAGCCCCTGTTCTTTAGATAGTACAGCAGTCTTGGTTTGTTGTTCTCAGCAAGGATAGGCATACCATAAAACACAATAGCCATCAAAACATCCTCGAAAAATATCTCTGCTGTCTGTGGCCTAGCTATGTACTCCAAAAAGAACTCATTGCTAGGAGCATTGTCCATGTTAAACTTAGTGAGCCCATGCAAAGCACCGTTAGAACCACCCCCTCCTACTACACCTGATATGTCGTAGCTATCACAGCCAAAGGCTCCGATATGCTCATTGGCTGGATACTTATTACCGTTCTTTTGTGTATATGCATTCTGAAGCCCCCTCTCTGGAACCCATCCCACTAAGAACCTTCCGTTCTTGTTTGGTGAAAATATTACCTCAGTGTCCTTTATGCCATCCTTCCAACTAAAGCTACCCCTAGTTGTGTAGTGGCTATCAATCATTGAGTCATTATAGTCTATCTGCTGATAGATCTTTGTCAGGTTAAATATTGATTGCTTACTCTCATCTCTAAACGCATGAGACTCTGTTCTTGGGAATTGCCTGTAGTACTCGTTTAGTGCGTCTGGGTCATTCTTTAAAGATTCAACCTCAGCCTCCCAGTAGTCAATAGCACCCTGATATATCTTTTCTCCATCAACGCCCATAACAGGCTTATCAGGAGCCCTTAAAACTGGCATACCATGTATGTCTATAAATCCCTCCATGTTCCACTCCATTGGAATGAATAAGGAATATAAGCCAGACTTTGTCTGACCGTTCCTGCTCCTCTTTGTTGCCTCAGAGTCGTAGTATAGCTTCTTAAAGTTTTCACCACCCCTATCTAGTGCGTTTGATGTTGAGCCCATCATACACTTACCAATCACCTTGCTACCTAAACGAAGACAGGTCTTTGTTACGCGCCAGTTATTTAGGATGTTATTTGGTCGGAGCCATTTTCCTGATTCATCGCTCACCAATAATAACAGCTTTTCACCATCGTATGAGTTGTCGTCTGTGTTCTTCCAGTCAATAGTGGTGTCAAGACCGTCAATGTCGCTGTCGGCAACATCATGCATATTCTTCTTAGTAATCTTAGAAGCAGGTACTCGATAAGCAAGCTCAGTCTTTGGCTTGTCCATACCATCCATAATAGGCTTAAAGAAGAATGGTAGTTTACTGTTTATAGGAACAACCTTGTCAGTAAACATTTTCTTAGCGTCACCTCCAGTCTTTGATAGAATACCAATCCTAGCATCTCTAGCCAATGTTGCTGTGTTCACACACTCTGATGATGACATGAACGAAAACCCAGAACGTCTAATCTTTAAGTAAACCATTCCAAAGCTACGCTTGTCAGCTTTACAAGCCTCCCAAAATATATGCAGAAGCCTGTTAGCTTCTCTAAAGTCTGGGTAGCCAATATCAATACTAGACCACTGAAGGTACATATAATGAGTTCCAGTTATGTAGCAAGGCTTCCCATTGTTCATAAACCAAAAACCTTCGTCTCTCCTGTCAAACTCCTGCTCTATGTAGTCAACCCACCTAGCCTTAAACTCCTTGGGCATCTCATTCCATTGGAATATTGACTGCACCTTAGAAAGTTCGGTTGGAAGTTCTTTTCTCTCCCAGTATTGTAGTGAATGCTTGTCACTCCTTTTGTAGACTTTACTTGGCTTTAGTGGTAGTGCTATCTTTAGTCCAGATATTTCTATCACATCGCCAATTTGACCACTCTTTGATATAACAACAATGTCATGCTTTTCGTCATAGCCGTACGCCCAAGACTTCGCCTTATTCTTCTTTGAAAGGGAGCTCTTGGGTACATATTCAGGTAGTTCCCTGTATATACTATTTTCTTGACCTTCTCTCTGCAAATCCTTGTTTGTTATCTACCTTTTCATTTGGAGCACTATCTAATGAATCCAAAGCCTCTCTCTCGGCTTCTATTCTGTTTAGAATCTCAAAGGCATCGAATATAGCAAGTTTCTTTGTGGCTGCTGCATTCTTTAACCTATCAGCACTTAGCTCATCTTCAGTGTCATGCTTAATGATGTCCTCCTTAGCAACCCTTATTAGCTGCTCAACAGCCCTATGCCCAGCGTCTATGATCTTCTGCTTTGTCTCTTTTACGTTCATAGCGTCATCGTTATTTGATGGTCATAGATTCTATACATAGTCTTCCCGTCTATGTTGAACTCATACTCGCTATCTGGCTTGAACGACACCTTTGTGCCCTCATCAACACCCATTGACCTTAGATACTCATTAGGGTATCTCATCACTCCCATTAGTGGCTCACTCTTTATTGGCTTAAAGATATAAGACTCCTCAACAGGAATAGGCTCCACAAAGCAGAACCTATCATGTGCGTACCACTGACCGTCTCTACCATACATATAGAACTGGTCTGTATCTACCAAAAACAAGCCATCTATGAAGCAGCTTCTGCCACTCTTGCGCCTGCCCTTCATGTCGTTGTAAAACTTAAACACATTATGATGCACAATAAGAGTATCACCTATTTGTATTGGACCTTTGTACATAATAGGTGTTGAGAAAACCTCTGCATATCTGTTTGAGTGCTCATGACTCTCTTCGGATGTGCTGATGATTATCTCTATTCCTCCTATCTCTTTTGTGTTGTCGTATCTCTTATTGTCCTTTGGCTTTACTAGAAAATTATCTAACGACCTCATCTAAAGATTTATATTATATTCAATTGAAACAGGCATTGTAATGGTGAACTTTTTCCAAAGTAAAACCTCATCCTCTTTCTCTATCCAAATCTTTATACCGTCATCTTCTGACTTAATTAGGTGTATCATATAATCACCTCCAAGGACTGCTTGTCCTACTATGTAGTGCATAGCACTAGACTTGTAGTCAGGACCTATTGATATCTTCCTGATGTCCATGATGCTATGCTTCTATGAATTTTTCTAGTGTAATCATTGTGCTAGTTTTTACCTTTACACCTTCGATTTCATCTAGTTTAATTTTCTCAGATAAAAGCTCTACCTCTTCTTCAAGAAGCTCTAGCGACTGTACGTCAGATTTATAAGCCTCAACATCTTTAATCATGTAAGAGCCTTGCTTATCCTTATCCTCCTCACCATGCTTCTTTAACAGCTTTTCAGTCTGCTCTTGGAAAGACTTTGATGCGTCTTGAAGTTTAGTGATCTGTCTTGCTAGTTTATAGCTTAGTTTTGCAGGCATACCTTCTTGTTCCCCTGCTAATGCTAACTCATTAAATCCCCTAGCTAGGTTAATGATTTCGATTGTTTTTAATTTCTTTTTTTTAAACATAGTTGTAAATTTAATTAATTATTCTCAATTTACAAATATAATAAATATTACCAAGTAGTTATAGCTGCTCTTTTCCATGTGTTTGTTGTTACGCATACATACATATAATCTGCTCCCCATCTTACCTCTCCTGTTACTCCTGTATCCGTAGAACTTGTCGATATTACATCCAAAAAGTCTAATTTAAAAGACCCAACTTCGCATTGTCCCGTTGCTGTTATTGCTCCTGTTACATTGATACTTCCATTGAATGTACTATCTCCATTTGTGACAATTCCCTCCTCTAGCAAAGTCAAAACTCCCTCATCATCTAATGTCATTTTTGGGATTAGTCCAAAAGTTGGATTTCGAGTGTACCACTTTAATCCAATTTTTGAACCCGTAGTCCCCTCAGTTACATAAGCCTCCATCTTTGCTTTTACACCTGCACCACCACCACTCGAATCGCTTGAATAAAAGTCATAAGATCCAAGAGGTTCGCCTACGACCCACGTTCCGTTTTTGAAACTTCTTACTTGGAATGTTGGGGGTGTTATACCTCCTACTGTTATAGTATCGTCTGCCGTTATTGTTCCCGTTACGTCTAAGTTCTTGTAGACATCCATCTCCGTTGGGAATATCTTAAAGACATCAGTAACTCCTACCCTAAATCTCATCGAATCATCAGCTAGGTTGGAAACTATCTCCGCTCTGTCTGTATCAGAACTAGCACCAAATCTAATTTCTGTGAAACCTCCTTCTGATGGAGTCATATACAACCTTGGAGTAGTTCCTTCAATAGTTACAGAATTATCTGCGGTTACTGTTCCTGTTACGTTTATACCTGATGAATCAACAGACATTACTTCGGCTGCTGAACCTTCGGGTGAGAATATTATTTTATTGCTACCTTCGGCAAAGATAACTAAGTTCGTTTCAACACCTCCTGTGATTCCACCTTGAGTTCCAATGAATCCCGTAGTCACTCCTGCACTTTTTATTAATATCCCACCTTTTCCTGATGTGGCATCATTGTAAGTCATTGATGAACTTGAAGTGGTAACTGAAAGACCATTACTTGCCGTTACCAATCCCGTTGCCGTTATTGCTCCTGTTACGTCTATGCCTGTTGTAGTTGCTTCTAATATAGAAGTTGTCGCTATTCCTAAATAAACCGACCCACCTGCCTGCGCTCGTAAAGCCATTGAAGGAGTACTCGCTCCCGCTATTATACCAACTCCCGACCCCACATATCCTTCAGTCGTTGATGTCGAAGTTTTAAATCGTATGTAATTCGATATTGTGGTACTAATTAAGTCAATTGGTATTGCGCCGTCAGATGTTGCCGTTACTTTTCCTGTTACGGATAGGTCATCACCAAAAGAACCACCCGCAATAAAAGTGGCTTCGCTAGTTGTCCTATTAATCTCTAGTGATTTGTGCCCAGCATCGTAATTGTTAATAGCAAATGAAGAAGTGTCACTAGTCTGACCAACATACCAAGATGATACACCTGTTGACTTATAATAAATCAAAAGAGCATCATTACTCGGCAGACTTGTGCCTGCCTTGAGGAAAATGTATGAGTTTCCAGTATCTTGTACAGTCAAAGACCCGACTGTTATATCGGAAGTTGTAGTCGCTCCTCTTGCCGTTACGCTTGCTAGAGTGTCTGTTTCAGAAGTTAAATAAGTATTAGTATCAAAACTTCCATCACCTTTTAAGAATGATGTTGCGGGTTGTGAAGCATCGAAAGCGTCTGCCGTTATTGTTCCTGTTACGTCTAATGCGCCTACTAAATCAAGTGTACCAGTAAAAGTATCGGTAGTGTTTAGAAGATATCTACCATCTAAATCAATAGTTCCTAAACCTGATACGTGACCAAAGCCATCAAGCGTTACGTCTTGTATTACTACACCGCCACTATTGTTTAAGCTACCCTGTGAAGACGTATCGGCATGACTAATTGTTCTGTTTGCAGATAAGTCACCGCCTCCAATTAATCCGCTGCCTGCACTTATAGTAGTACCGAGTAAAGGATAAAAAGATGAATAGTCGCTTTCGTTAGCAAGTATAGCACCAAGCCTACCGAATACG
>Ga0115571_1001034_pt1 | contig 20087 bp, 13 predicted proteins | sample COGITO_mtgs_1205_FD_87293 | JGI IMG/M metagenome (GOLD analysis project Ga0115571, IMG submission 87293) | Pelagic marine microbial communities from North Sea - COGITO_mtgs_120531 | ecosystem: Environmental > Aquatic > Marine > Epipelagic | place: Germany:Helgoland, sampling site Kabeltonne...
GACGTTTGTACACGGGCGTTGACGCCGTTAGAGACGCCGCTGTTCACGTCCGAGTCTGTGGAACCACGGCCGGTGTACTCGTTAGGCGGGGAGGTTCCACCCGAGGAACCGCCCGATGACGACGAGTTACCGCCCGATGAGGACGAGTTACCCCCCGATGACGAGTTACCGCCGCCGCTGCCGCTGCCGCTCCCGGGACCCGCGTCGATTCCGTTCTGATACGACAACCTTCCATCCCGCGTTTGGCCGTGCGTATTAACACCCATACCGGCACCCATAGCCCCGGGGAGGACGTCCACGGGTAGCCGCCCGTACGCGTCCGCCACCGTCCTGTCCGCGCCGAACAGCAACAACGTCCGGATAGCCTCCGCGCTCATCGCGGACCCGCCGCTCGCCGCGCAGTGCATAGCGGTGCATCGCTCGCCATCCTCCGACCTGGCGTTGGGATCCGCGCCGCCGCGTAGGAGGTACGACAGCACCTCGAGTCCCCCGTGCGACGCAGCCACCATGAGCGGCGTCCGTCGTCGCCGCTCCAACTGTTTCTTAGACAGACCCGAAGAGTCGTGCGGCTGGTTCGACTTGACGTTGGAGTCGGGCACGAGCCAGTCGGCGCTGCAGTCCACCGGGACGGACTCCCGCTCCACGAGCCAACGTACGGTGTGAAGGTCGTTGCTCGCGGCCGCCGCCAGGATGGGCGACGTGGACAAGGACATGGCGGAAGAAGGACTTCACACGCACCCGCCGGTCTCGGTCAACACCGTCACAGTCAACACTGTTTGGTTTTTATGCGGGAACGAGTATGTGACAACTCAGCACGTCTGCGGGGGTGGGATCGGGAATGGACGGCGGCGGTCAGCGCGGTGATCTGGTTGGACGTGTGACGTACGACCGGGCCGTGAGACCGGGTACGTGAACGGTGGGTCCGATCGCGGGTGATGCGCGGGAGCGAGACGTGCCGTGCGAGACGAACCGGCGCGCGTTTGGGTAGGACCCGCCGCGCGTGAAAATTCCCTCGAGAAAAAGTACTCTGCCAACGTGGAATGCGGGCGGGACCCCGGCGATGCACCCGCCGTCGGGAAACGGGCGACCGAGCGCGACCCGATGCGCGCCGACGCGGTGCGGCCGGCGTGCCGGGTTCACGACTCGCGCCGGACGCGACTCGTACGCGCGGTACGAACGCCCCGTTGGCCTCGGCCGACGGTCGACGTCCTTTCCGCGCGCTTCTCGGGGCACCAAAACGACGCTCCGAGGGCTGAAGAATGAATGCTCCCGGGCCGAAACCCCGCGCCGGAAGCGGTCGCGTGCGCCCCGTCGCACCGATGTTAGTCCCAAAAAAACGAATGGGACGGTAAACGCACCCGTGCACAACTCGAATCGCGTTCGAAAACGACAAATGCGCCGCGCCGTCGCCCGTCGAGCCTCGCTTTCCAACGCCCGGCGCCTCGCAGCTTTTCCCGCACCGCTCGAAAAGAAACGCCGCAAACAGACGCCGGGACCCACTCCCGTTTCCCGCGCCGCCGCGACCTCTCACGCGCGCGCACACCCGTTCACCGCCCTTCGCGACCTAGACAAGACCCAGGAGATGCCAACCGGGTGATTCGCTCGACGTCCTCACGCTCGAACGACTCCCCGCGCCGGCTCCGCCGCGCCTAATGGCCGTCCGACGGATGGCGCAAACGACCTCCTGTCCCCCTGCTGGGAGGGCGCGGGTTTTGAGAATTATGAAAAAGAACTATTTCTCTGTTTTTCAAGACTGCTACTCATAGGACCGGAAAACAAAAAAAAACGTTTCGAACCGATTTTACACAAAATCCCGCGCGATCGACTCGAAAAGAGATATTTTTGAAAACGCACGTGATTGGTCGCCATGTGTGAGAGAGAAAAAGAGAAACTCGGGGGTGTTTTTCTTGAGTTATTCTTGAGTCACGAGGGCGGCAGTCTCTGGAAAAAATCTTGACTCGTGTGCTGGCAAAAATTGTATTTGTGGCGTCAGGAATTGTGACTGGCGTATCTGTGCCCCAATCGATCGGCGAGATTGGGGTATCCCTGAAGGGATTCGGTTCGGCACCACCACCGCGGTTCGGGAGAACTTTCACTCGAGTTGGTGCAACCAACCGCCGGTCGCACGTGTTTTGCTTTCCTTTGGTTTTTTCCCAAAAAAAAAAACGATCGGCAGATCGGTACTTTTGAGACGGAGCTTTCTGATATCCAGATAAATCTGAACGTGGCTGCTCGACCCACACACCGGACGAGCGCCCGCCGTGTCAGCACACACCGAGTGACGACACCTGCACGAGCGATGATATCGGCCACGATGCTGTCGGCGTCGATGCTGGGCGCTCGTATCGCGGCGGTTCCGCACCGCCGACGCGCACCAAAGACAAAGACCACCGGCGCCGGGACCACGAATGCGCCTCGCACGTCCCGCCGAGCGGTCCAGCCGCGCGCGGCGGCGACGGAGACCGAGGCGCCCCTAGGCCAGCAGATCGAGGACGCGCTCCTCCAGGCGTTTCCTTCGAAGTGAGTCACCGCCCACGAAGTCCCACACGACCCGTCCCTGACCCGCCCCGCGCCACCCCGAACGCCGAACCACCCGAACCCCCTCCGCAGAAAAACCCTCGCGTGACACTCACCACTCACCCATCTCTCTCCCGCTCGAACCACCGCAGCACCGTCGACCGCGTGCGCGACTCGCTTCGTTTCACCCTCGCCGACGGTGTGCACAAGGTGAACCACACGGGCCTTGGTGTCCAGGAGGCCAGCTCCTACATCGCGGGACTCACCGCCCGGCCGTACTGGGACGTTCACGGAGGTTCGTTCCCGTGGATGGTGACTTTGGAGAAGAACTACGAGACGATCCGCGACGAGCTCAGGGCTGGACTGGCGAACCCGGACGTGGAGAGGCTGGGTAACAGCGTGTGGGTGCCGGCGGTGAGGGACGACGCGGACGGGTACGGGCCGGACTGGCGCACCCTCGTGCTGCAGGACAGGGGCGAGTGGGAGCCGACCAACTGCGGCTTTTTCCCCAAAACCGTCGCGCTGGTCAAAGCTGCCGGGACGCCGTCCGTGGAGGTGTTCTTCGCGAAGCAGGCGCCGCAGACCGGTATCAAGCCGCACACCGACTTTACCAACTTCATCATGACCTCTCACCTCGGCCTGGACGTCCCGCCCGCGCCGCAATCGTGGATGAAGGTCGGCGAGGAGACGCGGTATTGGGAAAACGGGAAAGGGATGTGCGCCGACACCTCCTTCATCCACAGCACCTACAACGAGAGTGAGACCGAGGACCGGTACGTCCTCATCATCCGGTTCTGGCACCCCGAACTCACGGACCACGAAAAGAACGGCGTGCAGTTCCTCTTCGACGCCTTCGAGGACCTCTCCCCGGAAGGGTTGGCGAACTCGCAGGTCAAGGCAAAGGCGAGGGCGGCGCTTTACGACGGGAGCCAGACGGGTGCGGAGGTCGCGGACGACTTCAAGGCTTCGGTGCGAGCCAAGGTGGTGGGCGGGACGGGTATGGGCGCCGACCTCACGCTGGGAGACGCGCCAGCGTCGCCCCCACCGCCCGAGTCGCCCCCGCCGAAGGGTAAGGCGGCGAAGGGCGTCGCGGCCATGATCGCCGATGCCAAGGCTGCGTCGGACGATAAGACGGGGGGTAAGAAGACGAAGCGGAATAAGCGGAATAAGCGCAAGGGCGCGGGGGGCGGCGAGGGTCTCGGCCTCCTGGCCAAGGGCATGAAGTGATCATTCGGGTGAATAAACTCATCAAGATTATTTCTTACACGGTCCATTGAAACTCACTCTACACGGTCCACACGCGCCACGACGCGTCGTGCGAGGCTGTCACGACCGACTTACCGTCCGGCGCCCACGCCACGTCGAACACCGTGTCCGTATGCCCGCTCAGCGTGGCGATCTGTGTCCAGTGCGCGGTGTCGACGATGGCGCACGTCCCGTCGGCGCCGCCGCTCGCGAGCATGGCGCCACCGGGTGATAACGATACCCTCTTCGTCTCCTTGCCCCCGTGTAGTCTCAACGTGATCAGCTTACCACCGTCGGACGTGCCACGTAGGTCCCAGACGCAGACCGTGCCGTCGTCCGACCCCGTGGCGAGCACGTGCTTATCGTTCGGGTGGAATGACACGCCAACCACGTCGTCACGGTGACCCGCCAGCGTCCTCACGCAACTCGCACCCTTCACACCGCGCCCTCCATCACCCCGCACGTCCCACAGCTTACACGCCCGATCGAACGAAACGGTGGCCAACACGTCATCGCAACTCCACCCCACGCCGTACACCTCAGCCGTATGACCCGAGCACGTAGCCACCGGGGCGTACCGGCCGCCCTGGACGCCGCTGGAAACGTCCCACACCGCCGCCGTCCCATCGTCGGATGCCGTCGCCAGCAGCGGGGTACTGGGGGCGAACGCCAGGCCGTTGACCTCGTCGTTGTGTCCCTCCAGCACCCCCACGCACCGGTACTCCCCGCGGTCGTGGTCGGTCCACAAACGGCAGGTCCCGTCGCCGGAGACTGTGCCGAACAAACCAGGCGCGGTGGGTGAAAACTCGCACGCGTACAGCCCCGTGGCGTGTCCCGCGCACGTCGCGTCGGTTCGGATCACGGCGGTGGCGTCGCCGCGGGTCACGCTGTGTACCTTGGCGACGCCGTCCCATGACGCGGTGACGCACGTGAACGACGAGTGACGGTTCAGGTCCGGCTTGGTCGCGACGGCGTGCACGGGATCCCGGTGCGAGGTCGTGTCCGAGACGTGCGTCGGGGGTTTGGGGGAACGCGGGTCGCCGCGGGACCTCCACAGACCGGACACCGCCTCCTCCACGCGCACCGCCGCGGTGGCGAGTGGATCCGCGGTGGCTGCGGGACCGACGGGCTCGGGGGCGGCGGGTTGTTCGACCCTCGTTGACCCTCGTTCGACCCTCGATGACTCTCGTTCGACCCTCACGTGTTGTTTGACCGTCCCGCTCCCGCCCCTCAGCGCGTCGTTCTCCGCGCGTGCCGCCCTCAGCGCCTCGCGGAGGTACCCGCACTCCTCCTCCAGCCTGTCCACGTCTGAACGCAGCCGCCCGTTCTCGGCGGATACGCCGCGCCACCGAGTCGAGAGCTGCGCGAGGAGGTCGTCGACGGAGGACGGGACCAAACCCAGGTCGGGGGTTCGATTCGCCGCCTGGTCGGTACGCCCCACGACGTCACCACTCACGGCCGCGCTGTCGTCGATCATGGAGCTTGACACGCCCGGGGGTGTCGGCGGGCACCGTGAGGGTTCAGTGTCCAAACGCTCGGGGGCCGGGGCGTCGTCATCCGGAGGTGGACGAAGACTCTCGAGGTCGAGTGGGATCGTCGGCGCCGCCTCGGGCTCGGTCGCCGCGTACGTGGGTCCATCCACGACGGGCTCCTCGTTCAACACGAGATCGTCCTCCACCGGCGTGTACACCGCCTCCTCCCTCACGGCCGGCGTCGTCGCCCGTGTGGGTTCCTCGGGCGGGGCGACGACCTTCGTCACCGGCGCCTTGATGTCTTCGAGACCTCCCGGGACACCCACGCACTTGGCGGAACACACCGGACATTTGGTCTCTGTCGCGAACCAGAGCTCAGCGCAGTCACCGCAGAGGTGGTGGCCGCACGCCGTCACCCTCGGGGCTTTGTTCGTCGCGTCACGCAGAGCCTCCACGCCGTCGAGGCAGATGCTGTTGGATATAAAGTGTTAGCGTGGGTCAGCGATCGTGGGACGGCACGGGGGGCGCGGGGGGTTGACGGGGCGACACACGGGGGGGTACGATGATAATGTACACGAATCAGGGACGCACTTGCACGCGATGGCCATGCTCGATACTTCGCAGGCGGTGCTGGAGCTGCCCGCCGGCGCGCGCGACACTGGCATTTTTGCCTCGGAAATTTCCCAACAAATTATTTTGAACTGTTGAGCTGAAGTTTGAACCCCCCGCGACTCCCACGCCAGATCCGCCGGCACCGCAGCCGGGAGACGCCGATTAAATCGCCTCTCGCGCCGCGGCGACGACGATAGTCATGTCGGACGTCAGATCCACGCCCCTGGCGGACGTCAGCAACGCCGTCGGGTCCGCCGATACCGCGCCCGCCGCGGTCAAAGCCCCCGAGGTTCCCCCGGCTTCCACCGTGGATCTGCCCGGTCCTAACGACGGGTCGGAACCCGCGAGCAAGCGCCCAAAGAAGGCCGCCGCGAACGTCGAGGAGGCGCCCAAGCCCCTCGACAAACCCCTTCCGGAGTCGTTGGGTGAGTGGAAGGACTACGCGGAGAGCGAGCTCCGGCAGCTGCACGGGTTCCGTCGCCAAAACTTGCTCGACTGGTTCCACGTCAAGGGCGCCATCAACTGCTGCGTGGTGTCCTGCCCGGTGGCCAAGATTCGGGAGGAGATGAGGACCCTGCGTACGAACGGCGTGTACGGCAGCAGCATGGTGCCGTACTTGAAGATCCTGCGGACGATATTCGACACGGCGGAGGACTACGTGGACGAGGTTGAGGCTGAGCCCGTGGAGCTCTTCTCGGAATCTGAGGATGACAGCGACGACGAGGACAGCGACGACGAGGACAGCGACGAGGACAGCGACGAGGACAGCGACGACGAGAGCGGCAGCGAGAGCGACAGCGGATATTCAGACGTCGATGACACGTGGAAGAGAATCGTCGAAGGGAGAGTAAACCCCGCGCCGTCGTCGGCTCCCGCCAAGAAACAACACGCGTGCGCCGCGGTTGCCAAGCCCAGGAAGGGGCACAGCGGCGGGGGCGTCAAGGAACAAGGCGAGCCGAGCGCGTACCAGGTGGAGATGCGCAAGAGGTACAACCAGTTCGCCAGGTTCCTCGGATCCTACTTTGCGTCCCAGCGCGTGGAGCAGGCGACGGTGCCCGAGCTGCTCTCGCACGACGGGGCGGCTGAGTTCAAGGACGAGGAGGTGGTCGCGTTTCTGGACATGATGACCCGGGAGAACAAGGTCATGCTGTCGGACGGGACGGTGTGGATCATATAGAGGCGGCACAACCCGGGGTTGTCCGCGCGCCGCGATGTGTGTATCAACAGCGTCATTCTTCGATAATAAAACTCATTCTTCCCATCGCGACAAAAAATATGATACTCGTAACCAAAAGCTTCACTCTGCCTTTGCCTCCTTCTTCGCAGCCTTTTTCTTTTCCTGCTCCCTGTGCACCTCCCAGTCCGTCCGTCGCTTGAAATCCTCCCACGTCTCTCCCCTGCGCGGCACCCCGAACCGCTCGGCGACCAGGTCCGTCAGCGTGAGCGCCACCGCGCCGACTATGAGCCCCGTGAAGAACAGCGCCACGCACGCCGCGCTGTGTTCCATCACTGCCCCCCTAAGGTCATCCCGCATGTACATGATGAACATGAGCGCTTTGTCCGTCTGATCCACGTGCCACGGCTTGGCCGACAGCGTGATACTCACGTGCTCGCCTGTGAACGCGTCCAGCGAGGTGGTAAACTCCCGGCTCGGGTACTTCGCGAAGTCCCTCTCCGCGAATGCGATGAACGCCTTGGCGGACCTGTCCTTCCCCGCGTGCGTGAACACCTTCCCTTTGTAGAACATCGCGACGTGCGGGTACGACTTGATCTCCAGGTCCCCGAACAGCTTCTGGGACCCGGCGGCGGATTCGGCGACGGACGCCACGACGAACTTGTTGGTACCCGCGTTGGCGCCGCGGGTCAATCGGTCGGCAGCCGTGTCAAAGTCGGGCGACATCTGCCGGCACTTGCTGCACCACGTCGCGTAGAACTTGACCAGGTGCGGGACCACGTCGGCGCCGCTGTGGATACTCGCGGCGAGCTGGTCGCCGGTCATCTCCGTCGCCATGGTGGGCCATCGCCGTTCACGCCTGGGCGGGGGCGGGGACGATGACGACGATGAACGTTCGTCGGTGCCGAACTCGTCGTCACCCCGGACGTGGATCGGCGCGGTGGACATGAGCGCGAGGATCGCCACCAGGAGCACCGCACGTCCTCGTGGGCGCATCGCCATGCTCGCCGTGCGTGTCGGGTCGGGCCACGAGCTCTGGCTACGGTCAAACCGACTGCGGCTCAGTAGTGCTTTCGGTTGTTGACACGAAAAGCAGACGTTTGAAAGTAAATTCCCCTTCGAGCCTGAGATCGCGACTCTGTGATCGCATACAAATCCAGCGATTTGACCGCAATTTGATGTTAACATTACATTATTTCGAGTTTTTCGTGATTTTTGGGTATGAGCATTTCGGGTAACAGATATTTTATTGGCGGGAGTATCAAATCGACCAATGAGAAGCGAGATCTTGTTGTTGCCTAAAATCTTTTTTGAGTGACTCGGCAAAAGTGTATCAAAGTGCAGGGGGTACGCAGATTACCGCGCGCACGACCACGCTAGCTCGATAGACATCCGCACAAACATGATCGCCACGACCACGATGACCGCTCGCGTCGCGCCGATGACCGCCAGATGCTCCGGCGTCAACAAAAAGGCCGTCTCCGTCCGCAAGTTGGCGAAGATCCCGGGGGCGAAAACAACAACATCCGCGATGGTTCGGGGAGGACGCGCGGGCCGTGGGTGCGTGTCCACGCGCGCGTCCGCGGGCGACGACGACGGCGCGGAGGTGTCCACGTCCGACAAGGATGAGAAGTTCGATCTCGAGACGGCGTTCGCCAACCTCGCGTCCAGGTATGATTGGCTCAGCGCGGGCATCGGCGCGCTCATGGGGACCTCGTACGGGGTGGTGAGGGGCCAGCCCCCGTCGCAGGCGCTTGGAATAGCGGTGTGCGCCACCGTCGTCGCACTAGCAATCGACGAAATCCTCAAGGAGAACAAAATCTAAGTTCCCTATACTCGGTGTGGTGAGGCATCCACCGTCAGGGACGCGGTCCCACGTACACTAGTTCGGTTTAGTATCAGTATCAGTTGTAACAGTAACCTCAGTTGTTGACTCCAATTCGTCTCGAGAGCTACCTCACTACTTCTTCTTCTTGGGCTTCTCCTCCTCCTCGTCGCCGGCCTCTTCTTTCCCGAGCGCCTTCTCCAGCTTCACCCTCGCGGGCAGCTTGGACGTCCAGTCCTTCATCTTGGCCTCGTCCATCTCAGTCGCCTTGTCGAGCAGCTGAATCTTGTCGAGCAGCTCATCCACGGTGAGCTCCTCGCCAGCCTTGACCAGCCTCGCCACCCTCTGCGGCGTGAGCACCGCCCTGCACGCCATGTCGATCGCACCCGACGGATACCCAACCGTGCAGGCACAGAGCATGGACATGTCGAAGTCGCGGGGGAGGGAGTACGGCCGGACAATCTCGGGCTCCGCGTCGGGATCCTCGACGTCATCATCCAAGATATCTCCATCCGTCTCCGTCGCCGCCGCCGTCTCGCCGCCCTCAGCGTCAGCCACGGGTTCGGTCTCGCCCTCAGGAGCGGCGTCGATATCCCCGCCCCCCTCGGCGGGTGGTGTCTCCGGGGTCGCCTCGGTGGCGGGCTCGGCGGGGGTCTCACCCTCCGCGGGCTCGGCGGCGGGCTCGGTGTCATCCGCCGCCTCTGTCTCCGCCTCGGGTGCGGCGGCGGCATCTTCGGCATCTGCGGCATCCTCCGCAGCCTTCGGTTCGGGCCATACCAAGCCGGCCGCGACGGTCTCAGCCACGCGTCGCTCCACGCACCGTTCCCACACCACCCGCCTGGAGGTATCGTCGGGCACCGGGCAGTACACGAACCGGCTCACCTCCTTCATGAAACCCCTCTGGTCCTTCTTGACGCAGAGGTAGGGCTCGGAGGAGCACCCGACGATCATCACGCGCTCACCCTTCTTCATGCCCTTGGTCTCCTTGAGAAGGTCCTTCTTAACGCGGCTGAACAGCTCCTTGGACTTGTACTCCCTGAGCTTCTTCTTGTCAGAGAGGAAAACCTTCTCCAGCTCGTCGACGTAAATCACCGCCGGTTGCATCGTCCGCGCAACCTTGAACACCATGTGGATCATGAGCGTGGTCTCCTTCTTCCCGGGGTACTTGCCGTCGGTGTTCCGTGGGGAAAGGTTGAAAAAGACGGCGCCGGTGTGGTTCGCGATGGCGTGCGCCAACGCCGTCTTGCCGGTGTCTTTGCAGCCGTAGAGCAACAGAGTCTTGCAGTGGCCGGGAATGGTCGAGTGCACCGTCTCGCCGCTCGCGCCCAGGGGCAGGATGGCGAGTTCGGTCACCATCTGACGCACCTGCGCCATGGACGGATCCGGAAAGTATTTGTTCCGCTCTAGGGTGGAACCCAGGACGTTGATGTCACCCGCGTAGGCGTCCAGCGTGTGCTCGGGAGGGACCGGCTGCACGATGCCCAGCTCCACCAGCTCGGCGTAGAGGCTCTCGATGGTTCGATCCGCGGTGAGGTCCTTCCCCTTACCTTTCTTGCCACCCGCCTTGGCCCCGCCCCCGCCCTTCTCCTTCTTCTCCTTCTTCTTCTTACCGTCGCCCTTGCCTCCTTTCTTTCCCTTGGCCCCCTTCCCCTTCTTGGCGGGTCCAGCCTTGGCGGCTCGCTCCGCCTCCACCATCTCCCGAAGGTTCTCCAGCAGCAGCCTCATCTCCTCGTCAACCTCCCGGCGGACCTCCTCGAACACCACCGGTTTGAGCTCCTCCTCCACCACGGAAGATATGAACCTCTGCTCGAAGTTGCCACCCTTCAGTCCGGTGTCGTGAACCTTGGACCACGTTCGGTCGAACGAGTCGATCGCGTCGCGAATCGGGTTGATAAACTTAGCCGGGCACTTGGGCTTGGGCTTATCGTCCCCCTTGCCCTTCTTCTTGGCCGCCTCCTTCTTCTTCTTCTCCTCCTCAGCCTTCTTCTTCTTCTCGGCGTCAGCCTTGGCCTTGGCAGCCTTGGGGTCGAGGTCGGCGTCGTCGTCCTCCTTGGGGGGCGGGTTCAGAATATCAGCGCTGCCGCCGTTGCCGACGTCGGGGAAATCGGGAAACGCGCCAGTCTCCGGGTCCCTGTTCTCGAGGAACCACGCGTTGATCTTATCCTGCACCTCCTCGCGCATCTCCTGCCCGTGCCGTTCCTTGACCCGGTCCTTCAGGTTTTCGTACGCCGCCAGGTACTCGTCCTGGTTGGCGTACTGCGCCTTTTTGCGCATCTGGTTGTTGGCCATGTCCCGCAGGATGGGGTCGTCGCGCGGGTCCTCCGGCCTCGGCGCGGGTCTCATACCCAAAAACACCAGTTCCTCGTCCATCAACCGCTCGTACTCCCTACGCGCCAGCCACCCGCGCGCGTACTTTTGTATGACGGTCGCGATCTGGTCCTTGGTCTTTGTCGCCGCCAGGATGTTGACCCGCTCCTCCAGGTCGCTCCGGTACTCCTCCGCGATGCGCTCGTCCTCGATTCGCTTAGCCTCAGCCTCCTCCTGTGACAGCGGCGGCGGCGCGAACACGTCGCGGGTCATGTACTCGGGCACCGGCTTGGTCCAGTTCACCCGGCCGACGAAGACGTTGGGTTTACCCAGCTCCGGCTTTGCGGTTTCAAACTTGTGAAGGAGCGCCTCGAGAAACGTATCCCTCGCGCCGAGCTCGTGCCGCCTGTCGTCCACGAAGTACCGCGGGACGGGTATCTCCATGGCGTCGACGGGCAGGTTCATGTCCTCCAGCGTCTCGTCCAAAGACACGTGCTCCAGCTCGCGTCCAAACTTCTTCAAGACCCAGTGCCTGAGCTCTAGGCATCGGCCTATGGTGGCCTCGAGGGTTCGTTTGACCTCGACGCGCTTCTGCGGGTGCGACATCTGGTCGTACGCGCGTTCGAGCCTGCGAAAGATCTGGACGTACTGCACGTACGCCCGTACCCACTCCGTCGGGTCCCTCTCCGGTAACTCGGGCGGGAGCTCGGCGCCGGTCTCCTCGTCGTACTGCGGTCCTGGGGGCGGGGGCTGGTCGGGGAGGGGCACGCCGTCCGCGTCCAAGACGGGTTCGGGCGGGGGTTGCTCCCACTCGAGCATGTGGCCGAGGTCCCTCATGCACTGGCGCCAATCGGCGTCGTACGAGCTGTCGGCGATGGGTGGGCACGGGGGTCGAAGGTCAGCGGGGTTGAGGGACCATTTTGGAATCCGAGGGATCGATGATTTGCGGGTGATTTGCGGGTGACGCCCGGGCCTGAGCGGGGGTTCGGGGGTCGATCTGTGGGTTCGGGGTTGGGACTCACGCGTTCGACATGGCGCACGGCTCGGTCTTCTACCTCTCGCCGCGTCGCCTTCTCGCTCCCTTCCACGCCGGGCGTTCACGCGCCGGCTCTCACTGGCCGCAAGCCTAATTGGGCATCTCCTCTCGAGCACCTCATGAGAGAGGCTCGAGCCGGAATCCTCGCCGGCCGCGCGGCTGAAACGAACAGTCACAGTTTCCAAAACGGTTCGGGTCTTGGACCCGCCGAGGTCAACACTCGGGCTCACAGCGCTCCCTCGCCGCCGAACGTACGCCACGCGGGTGCTTCGTGTTGATCTCTCGCGTGTTGGTAGCGCGCGCGTCACGTCCGGGGCCGTGAACGGCGGTGGCGCGCGCGTCAAGTGTGCGTGTCGTTTCTACTCGTCGCGCCCCATCCGTGACTCGTCGCGATGGGTGCTCCCCGCAGATCTGCGGACGACTCCGACGACTCCGACGGATCCGGCGACGACGTCGACGTCGACGTCGATGGGAACGAACGCGACGGGATCCAATACGACGAGCGCGGTCGCAGGGTCCTGGCGGATGACGTCGTGGCCGCGATACGTCAGGCGCACGCGCGCGGTCTCACCGCCCCGATGCTCCCTCCCAAAAGGCAGATGAACCAACACCGTCTCAGCGGCGTCGCGCACAGGCCGGGGTACAGCAGCGTGGACATGAGGGACGGGTACTTCCATCCACCGACTGTCGATCCAGTGTCCCGCGGTACGACCAAATCGACGCATCAGCCGAGCACGAAGGACGCCAACGTCGCGGTCTCTACGGACCCGAGCACGAAGGCGGCGGCGGGCGCGTGGGGCGGGAATGGCGACTTCAGCGACGCCGTGCTCAACGCGTTGGCGGCGAAGAGACTGGACAAGGATAAGATGACCCACGGGCAGCGACTGGAGGCGAGGTTGGAGGCGAGGATGCGGGGCGGGTCCATGCCACGGGGAGGTAAGGGTCGGCAACGGCGGGGCAGCGGCGAGTCAGTGATCGGCGACGGCGACGACGACCCCGGGCTGGACGGATCGTTTCCATTGGACGCGGCGTCGATGGACCTGTCCGACGACCCGTTCCACGACGATCATGCCGGCGGGTGTGTCTCCCACGGTGGCCCGCTGCCGGTGGTGAGCGCGCGTCGCAGGGCGCGCAGGGTGGGCGTGAGGGGCGGTCGGTCGTTGCGGCGTCGGGCGTTGGACTCGATCGGTCGGTTCACTTCGAGTATATCGTCGGCGTGCGGGCCGATCGTTGAGAGCGAGGACTTCGAGCTCATCGTGGTCATCGTCATCCTGGTCAACTGCGTGTCACTGGCGCTTTACCGGCCGACGGAGGGCACCGGGAGCGAGTGGAACGAACGGCTCGACCGGCTCGAGTTGGGGCTCAACGGGTTCTTCACCCTCGAGTTGGTGTTGAGGATATCGCACCGGGGCGCCGGGGAGTACTTCAGGGACCCTTGGAACAGGTTCGACTTCGCGCTCGTGCTGGCGGGGTACTCCGGGCTGCTCATCGCGGCGCCACAGGGCGGGGCGGACAGCGGTGACGGAGACAACGGCGGGTTGCGGGCGCTGAGGGCGTTGCGGGCGCTGAGGCCGCTCCGGACCATAACTCGGTTCCAGTCCCTGCGGTCGGTCGTCGTCTGCTTCATCGAGGCCGTGCCTCTGTTGGTCAGCGTCGTCGGGTTCGTGGTGTTCTTCACGTTCCTGTTCGCCATCGCGGGGCATCAGCTGTTCCAGGAGGCGTACCACCAGAGGTGCGAGGACCCGGCCACGGGCGTACCCGAGACGTGGAACGACGCCTTCGGGTGCGACTCGATCGATAACCCGCTGGTCACCGGATCGAACCCCGCAGGGAGCGAACGGGGCTCCGGGCGAACCTGCCCGCCGTTCGACGACCTCGGTAACCCGCTCGAGTGCGTCTACGTTCACAGCGGGCGGGGTAACTCGGTGGCTGGGTACGACAACGTAGCCGCGGGGATGCTCACCGTGTTCCAGTGTACCACCTTGGCCGGGTGGGCGCAGGTGATGTACCGGATCATGGACTCAGGGTCCGAAGTGGCGGTGCCGTACTTCGTGCTGCTGGTGTTCTTCGGTCCGTACTTCGTGGTGAACCTGTTCCTGGCTGTGCTCAAGACCAAGTTTGGCAAGGCTCAGTCACTGTTCCAGTCCAAGATGAACGCGGCGAAAGAGTCGGACTCGGCCGGTGACGATTCCACCGCGTCACTCGCCAACCCAACAGCCGTGCCGTCATCCACGCAGGTCGACGGTATCGTCCAACAACCAGGTGCGGGCACGGACGAGCAGGTAAAGCCGGTGGATCGGCGCAGACGCAACACGGTGGCGCTGATATTCGCGTGGATCGGCGCAGTCGCCGCCGGGTTTACCGAGAAAAGGAGAATCGCCGCGGAACGAAAGGAGGACGAGCTCGCGCTGACCCTCGCCGCCCACGAGGCGGAGGGGGGTAAATCGTGGAGGCTCGAGTACCGACGCAAGATGCAGGCGCTCAAGGAGTGGTGCTTCGAGGTCCAGGAGCACAGGTACTTCAACCGGTTTTTCTTGGCGCTCATATACCTCAACACCGTGTTGATGGCGATGGAGCACCACGGCATGAGTTCGCAGCTGGCGTTCGCGCTGTTGGTGACCAACTTCGTGTTCACATTCTTCTTCACCGTGGAGGTTGCCATCAAGATCACGGGCATGGGGTTCTGGGACTTCTGGATGGACAACTTCAACAGGTTTGACCTCTGCATCGTGGGGTTGTCCATCATCGAGGTTCTGGCCATCGGCGGGTCAGCGATCCCAGCGCTCCGATCGCTCAAGGCGCTTCGTTCACTGAAGGTGCTGAAGACGTTCAGGGTGTTTCGCATCTTCAAGATGTTCCGCTACCTCGCGTCGCTGCGAATCATCGGGGAGGTCATCCTGTCCTCGCTGGGTTCCTTCATATCCATCGCCGTGCTCCTCTTCCTCTTCCTCCTGGTGTTTGCCATCGTGGGCCTGCACGTGTTCGGCGGCTTGAGGGACCCGGACTCGTTCATGTACGGCGTGGATGACCCGCAGCTGGGTGGTCGCGCGTCCTTCGACTCCTTCTACCACAGCCTGTTGCTCACGTTCCAGGTGCTGACTTTGGAGGATTGGGAATTTATCATGTTCCGGTCCGTCGAGTACGCCGGGTGGGGGGCTTCGGTGTATTTCGTCATGTGGGTCATCGTGGGTAAGTACACATTCCTCACGCTGTTCCTCGCGGTCACCATGGAGGCGTTCGAGAGCAAGTACGATCCAAAGGCGAGCAGAGAGGCGAGGGTGGTGGCCAAGTTGCTGCGAAAGAAACGCGAGCGGCGCAAGAAGCGACAGGTGAGTTTATTTTAATCATCGTATGGGCAATTAGAGCACTGACGTCGTGTTTTGTTTACAGGAGGCGTCCGTCAGGCGGAGACGGAAGGAGAAGAAACGGAGAAAGGAGCGCGAGGAGGAGCGTTCACGGAACACGGATGGCGGGTGCCTGTCCGAGGATGGCGACGGAGCGTCCACCGCGGTCGTCACGCTGTCCTCCTCTCCGACGCCAGTCGCGGTGACCGAATCGTTCCAAGGCGACCCCGAGGCAAAGTCCGGGTGGAAGCCCAAGCGTAAACCGACCAAGTTTGCGTTTGGTGATTCGCGCGACGCGGAGTACGACAGCGACACCGCCAGCGACGGCACAGCCAGCGGGGCCATGACCCCGTACCTACCCTCCGGTATGAGCTCCGGCGCGGTCACGCCCGGGGGTGACGGGTACGACATTCCGTCCGGTTTGGTATCCGGGATGATGACGCCGTCCTGGGGCGGGTCAAGCTCGGTGGTGGGTTCGAGGCATAACTCGTTCGGAGCGGTTCGGTCCATGATCGTGCGACGTATGAACAAGGAGGACGACCTCGCGGACACGTCGTGCGGGTGCGTACCGCCGCACCATGAGCTGAGGGAGAGGTGCTTCGACGTGGTCACTCACTGGTCGTTCGACCACCTCATGTTTGCGCTCATCTTCGGGAGCTGCGTCGCGATGGCGATGGAACGACCGGACATGGAACCGGAGTTGCAGCGTAACCTGCTCATCGTCGATTACGTCCTGACGGCGTGTTTCACGACGGAGAGCGCGCTGAAGGTGTTCACCTTCGGGTTCAAGCGGTACATCCGCGAACGGACGAACCAGCTCGACTTTTTCATCGTCGTCACCACCCTGCTGGAGCTGATGCTGACCTCAGTCGGGGGTCTGAAAGCGGTGCGTTCGCTGCGCATACTGCGCGCCATACGCCCTCTACGTGCGCTGACTAAATCATCCGGTATGAGGCTCGTCCTCAAGTCCGTCGCTCTGAGCATCGGCGCCATGGTCAACGTGTCGGTGGTGATGCTCATGTTCTTCGTCATCTTCGGCATCCTGGGCGTGCAGGTGTTCGCCGGTCGGTTCTACAAATGCAACGACCCCAGCGTTCCTGACCGTGCCGCGTGCGTGGGTTCCTACTACGACCCCATCGTCGGTAACGTGGCGGAACGCGAGTGGTCCAACGCCTACCTCAACTTCGACAACCTGTACCGGGCTCTGATATCCCTCTTCGTCACCTCAACTTTGGACGGGTACGGACAGATCATGTTCGACGCTCTGGACATAACGGGCATCGACAATCAGCCCAAGATGGACCACAACCCCGCGGCGTTCGTGTTCTTCGTCGCGTTCATCGTCCTATGCGCGTTCAGTCTGTTGAACCTGTACGTCGGTGTGATCTTCTACCAGTTCAGCAGGATAAGGATGCTCTCGCAGACCTCGTCCATCGACCTCACCGAGGAACAGAAAGAGTGGGCCGAGATGTGCAAGAGCGTGCTTCGCATGCAACCCCTCAAGAGGCTACCCCCGCCCACGCAGTGGTTGCGCAAGATTCCGTACCACGTCGTGTCCGATAAGAAGTTTGACAGGTTCATCATGACCGCCATATGCGCCTCCGTGCTGGTCATGTCCGCGGGATGGCACGGCGAACCCGAGGAGTGGACCGAGATGAAGGATACGTTCAACCTCGGTTTCACGTGCGTGTTCATCGCCGAGGCTGCGCTCAAGATCACCGCCATGGGGTTCAGGGAATACTGGAGCAGTTCCTGGAACAGGTTCGATCTGTTCCTGGTGTGCGGCAGCCTGGTGGACCTGTGCGTCACCGATCTCAGCACCTCCGTCGCTCGGCTGATCCGACTGTTCCGAGTGTCCAGGATGTTCCGGCTCATAAAATCGTTCAAGGGACTGAGGAGCCTCTTCGAGACCCTGCTGGTGTCGTTGCCCGCGTTCTGGAACGTCGGGGCGCTGGTCCTCCTGCTCTTTTTCATCTACAGTTACGTCGGTGTCCTCACGTTTGGCACGGTGGTGAGGGGCGACTCCATCAACGAGCACGCAAACTTTGAGTCGTTCCAAACCGCCATGCTCACCTTGTTCCGGGTGGCGACGAATGACGAGTGGGTGGGCCTGATGCAGGACTGCAGCCGAGCGGATGCCAACGGGAGCTGGGTGTCTTACCCGTACTTCATCTCTTTCGTCATCGCCGTGTCCATGATCATGCTCAACCTGTTCACGGCGGTCATCATCGAGAACTTCGAGAACATGCAGGACCACGAGCAGTGGAAACTCTCGCCCAACTCGCTCGAAGGGTACGTGTCAACCTTTCGTGAGTTTGACGACGGCACGGGGACCATCTCGGGGGTGGACCTAGAGAGGCTCCTGAAGAAGATCCCCCCGCCGCTGGGCATCGGCCATCACTCCTCCGGGGTTCTCACCGTCCACTTCATCAAGGCGCTCAACGTGCCGCTCAGCAAGGAGGGCCGGGTTCCCTTCCGAAGAACCGCGTTTGAGTTGGTCCGGCGGGTGTGCGAGTGCGACATGCCGCCGGGTGAGATGCGCGATAAGATCGAGTACGGGATACGTAAGGCGTTCCCGGACATTTGGGAGCCCATACCGGACGAGCTGTCGTGGTCGGCGCTCATGTGCGTGATACGGGTGCAGAGACACTGGAGGGAGGTGACGGCGGCGCGGTCCCAGCGCGCGCGGCTCGAGAAGATAGCCGCCAAGAAGAGGGAAAAGGAAAAGAGGGAAAAGGAAAAGAACGTTACGTCTTCCACCGAGGCGTCGCCCAAGCCGGTGGGACGGAGGATGTCCGTCAGTCGGAGGCTCTCCCTGTCGATGCCCGCCAACCCTCTGGCGACGCTGATGCACCACCATCGGAGGTCATCGAGGGTGGCGCCCGACCTGACGGACCACCGGTCGTAAAAGTTGTCGTCGTTGATTTATGTCTATCTATTGTTGTCTATAGGTGGAACTTGTCGCCGCCCTGTCGATTCCTCTTCTGTCGTCTCATCGCGTCCCTGTGCCTACGCTTGAAGTCCTCCCTCCAACCCTCTCGTTTCTCCTCCCAGTCCCGTATCATCTCCTCCTCCGTTTCAAACGGGCGCACAAACGCCTTGGCCTCCTCGACAACCTCGGGGGTTATGCCCATGATCAGCCAGTACAACTCCTCGGCCGTCTTACCCTTTTGAAACTCCTCAGCCTTCTTGGCGCCTTCTTCCGCCCACTTTCGAATGAGAGCCTCCCTTTCCTCCTCCGTCAACTCCTCCTCGGGCTCCTCGGGCTCCTCGGGCTCCACGGGTTCAAAGTTTTTCTCGTCGGGGTCATCCCTCCGCCGTTTGGCGACGGACCCGCCGCCGGTGGGTTCCCCGAAGGCGGACGGTGCCGGCGCGGTATCCCCCGCACCGCCTAGGAGCGAGAACGATGCACCCTTGGCGTCGGTCACCAGGTTGGCAAAGTTGAACCCCTTGTCCACGTTCACGGTCTTGCCCTCCTCCTTGTACCGGGCGGCGAGGGCATCGGCGGTGAACGGGTTATCGGCGCCCTTGCCCAGCTCCTTGATGTCCCCGCCGTGCACGAAGGCCTGCGTGACGTCCACGGCCTTATCCTTGGGCTTCGCGGGCGGCTCGACATTCTTCTTACCCCGCGCCTTCTTCTTGGCGCGCTTGGACTCACCGCCCGCGTCGCCGCCTTTCGCCTTTCGCTTTTCGCCCTTTTCCTTTGCCATTTTGGCGCCGTTCGGGTGTCTCTGCGTCTCGCGGGTGACTGGACCGTGGAGATGACACGCGGGCCGCTTCCGTACAATGCCTTGTGAGGGCGATCGACGGATGCGCGATACGAAACCCGAAGGTCGGGGCGGCGCGAAGTGGTCGGTAGGAGCCTGGGTTCGGTACTTTAAATCCTTGTGGGCTCTTTGGCAGTTTGGGGGTGGATGCGAAAATAACGTCGAGGTAACGTAACAGGTGTCGTAATACAGTGCATGTCGTGCCGTCAGTTCGTCTCTCGTCACGCGGCGGCTCCACCGCCCTCAGTGCCACCACCACCACCGCCGCGACGACGCCTGGTGCGAGGAGGCCTCTGCTCGAGAGCACCGGCGGGTGCCTCAGTCGCCGGCTTCGGCACAGCCTTGGGCTTCGGAGTATCCTTCTTCTCAGCCTTGGGCTTGGGTGCCTGCTTCGACTCCGCCGCGGGCTTGGGGGAGGGCTTGGGCGCGGGTGCCGGCTTGGCGTCATCCGCCTTCTTCTTACCCTTAGCCTTGGGAAGAGTGGCCGCGGGCGCGGGCGCGGGGGCGGGGGCGGGCGCGGGCGCAGAGGAGACTGACCTGGGAACCGCCGTGCCGCCGCCCCGGCCTCCCATGCCGCCCCTGCCTCCCTGGGGACCGCCCCTGCCGCCCTGGTAACCGCCCCTGCCTCCCTGGGGACCACCGTACTGGGGACCGCCCCTGCCTCCCTGGGGACCACCGTACCGTCCGCCCCTCCCGCCAAAGTGGGATCCGCCCGGGGGACCCCTGCTGTAGAAGTTTTCCTCGCCCCACGCCGTGTCCAGCCGCTCAATCTCCCACCGCAGCGTCTC
>Ga0115571_1001047_pt1 | contig 19949 bp, 17 predicted proteins | sample COGITO_mtgs_1205_FD_87293 | JGI IMG/M metagenome (GOLD analysis project Ga0115571, IMG submission 87293) | Pelagic marine microbial communities from North Sea - COGITO_mtgs_120531 | ecosystem: Environmental > Aquatic > Marine > Epipelagic | place: Germany:Helgoland, sampling site Kabeltonne...
CGCGAAGCGCGTGGTATTTTTCAACGTGTCCTAACGTGTCTTGGTGAGTAGCTAGAGCCTTGACATGATAGAGGTCGGCGGTTCGAATCCGCCTGGTCCTACCAAACATAAAAAAGGCCTGCTTATAGCGGGCTTTTTTGTGTTTGGAGGTTTACCACACTATCGGGCTGGCGAAGCCAGTCGAAAAACGCGACCTAAGGAGCGTTTAGTCCGCCGGAGCAACGCGGAGGCGCCCAAAGGGTTCAATCGCCAGAGGCAATGGCGATTGAAGACAATCTGGCTGGTCCTACCAAACTTCTAAGTATTTGTTTTTTCTGACGTTTATTTTTCGTTTCCGCGGAGTTGTGGCGAGTTACCTCTACCGTCGAAAGGTAGTATTCAAAAAGCAGTACTGCCTAACTAGGAAAGTAACTAATTATGTTGGTGTGATACGCGCAACTTGCTTATCCAACCTTCATCCATTTAGTTTTATTGAGGTAAATTCCTGCCTTAAGCTTTCCTCGCTTAGATCATACTGGCCTGCTATGTAATCGAAAAAGGGTTCCCAATGGTTAACCAGCACGTCTACCATATTTTCGCCCTTCTGCAGATTATTAAATGCTGTCTCTCCCGGTATTCGAATTCGCTGACCCGGTCGAGGTTCCGTCGATTTCACAGCAGCAATAAAATCATCTGACCGTGCTTTTACTGCAGCGATAGGCCCAAAGGCAGCCGGGTTTATACATATGTAATAGCTTCCCCCAACGGTAGCCGTGACCTCAGCACCTTCTGTTAAAGCACGCTGATAATCGTCGGTATCGGAGATTTGGTTAGCTGTAATACCCAGCGGGTTTATGATGGCGCTGAGTGCTTCATTCCAGAGGTTCAGCGCATAGGTCCGTGGAGTCTCAATTTGGCCACCGCAGGCATAGCCCCAAACGCGGCCATAACCAGGGTAAGGCCTGGCATAGGCTGTTGGATCATCCGTTGTTTCTCCCGTTTCCGGGTCGATACACCATTCACCCTGCATAGGCTTATTCTGAAGGACCGCTTCGGAAATATCGGCATCGTAAAATTCGGCGAACTTCAACGAGGCCCAAATGGGAGGCTCACTGCCGGAGGGGGCAAGCGAGTCGAAGGGTGGACAAGACAACATGTTGTGACGACCACCAAACGGTGCAGCAAGCGGTGGCGTATTGTTCGATGAAAAAGCCATCATGTCTTGCTGCCAAGCCTTGTAGACGTAAGACGCGAAGCTGCCTGCATCGTTGTGGTTGCCACCAAACACAATTGCTATGCCCGATTTCTTTGCCTTTTCTATTGCAACATCAGCCATCACATTAAGGGCGTAGTAACCAGAGGATCGATGTCCATCGACGACCGCCCAAGCAGCATCTTCATCGACAACTTCTGGGGTCGAAGACATATCCAAGATTCCGGACTTAATCGAAAGGTCTAGCACTTCATAGACTCCGAGACCCTGATTGAGCTTTCCCTGAAGATGCGCAAAGCAGATGGCCTGCGCAATGTAATCGGCATGTGTTTGGCTAGCGCCGGCAGCCATCGCGACGCGTGACAAGGCAAATTCCAAGAAACGGACGTCCTCTTTCCTGACAGCACTACTCATTTTTTTAAACCTCTAGACATCGCAAGCGCCCGTCGCGCTCTGTCATTGACTCCAACCGAAAGCCCACCATCAACAGTGAGCGCCTGACCGTTAACGAATCCACAGTCACTCGTGGCTAAAAAATGAACCATCGCGGCCACCTCCTCGGGCTCACAAATTCGCCCAAGCGGCGACATCACCTCTTCCCACTCAAGCAATAGTTCTCCACCAGCTTCGTGTGCCATCGGCGTATTCACGGAGGCCGGACAAATACAATTGACCCGAATGCCTCGCGCTCCTAATTCAAGTGCCGCCGTCTTCGTAATACCAACAACCGCATGCTTGGAAGCCCCGTAAGATGCGAGATCAACACAACCTGTCAGGCCCGCAAGAGAAGCCATATTTACGATTCGTCCACCGCTAGTCATGTGCGGAGCAACTACCGCAATGCCGTTACTTACGCCCAGTACATTAACCCGATAGCAGTGCAGGAAATCCTCGGGAGGTGTATCGACAATCGTTTTATACCCAGCGAAAACACCGGCGTTATTGACAAGCACATCGATCGCACCGAATTGTGAAACGACATGATCAACCATGCCTTGCATGGCTTCTCTATCCGACACATCGACTCTGTAGCTATCGCAGCCTAATGACTCGGCAACCTCGCAACAGTCATTGAGGTCAGCGATAACCACGGTAGCGCCCGCCTCAACAAACCGGGTTGCGACTGTTAGCCCAATCCCGGAGCCTCCACCGGTGACGATAGCGACCTGGTCTTTTAACGAGAAAAACACAGCCAACTCCAGTCGTTATTCTTTGTTTTATGCTGTTGCGCCGGTGTTAGTGGAGCAAGTACCCAATCTGGTTACACGCCTGGTGCCATTCCACCGGCGACAGGTAGCGCAACACCTGTGATGTACGAGGCGCTTTTATCCGCGAGAAATACGACGGCCCTCGCCACCTCCGAGGGCTCACCTCCGCGACCCATTGCGATCATTGCATCCTCAGCGGCTCGAGCCTCCTCTGCAGAAATATTTTGCGCCTCGGCTACCCGATCAAAGAGATGGGTACGCATATCCGTATTAATGGCGCCCGGGCAAATAGCATTGCACCGAATGCCCTTGCCCGCGTATTCAAGTGCTATGCCCTTGGTCAGACCAACAACGGCGAATTTAGAAGCGGTGTAGGAGACAGGAATCTCCGGTATGGCACCTAACCCACAGAGTGACGCAATATTAATAATTGCGCCTTGTCCTCTTTCACGCATGGAAGGCAATACCGCGCGGCACCCATTCACGGCACCCATGAAATTGACATCGAATGCTGATTTAAAATCTGCTTCGCTCAGCTGCAAAAAATCTGAGCTGCCGCCTCCGACGCCTGCATTGTTTACCAAAATGTCTACCGGCCCATAGTTGGCAGTAATTGAGGAAAACGCAGCATCGACGGATCCTGCATCGGATACGTCCATCGCGCACATAGCCACATTGGGATAGCGACTTTTCAGATTAGCGAGGGCTGCATCGAGACGCGCTTCAAACGCAGGTAGATCACTAATCACAACAAAGGCGCCGTGTTTTGCCAGCTCCTCGGCAACGGCATAACCAATACCTGCCGGGCTGCCCGCCCCCGTAACGACCGCGATTTGACCTTCAAACATTGCAGTTACCCTCCCGCCGGTTCATACATTAAGTATCTCCGCAGGTGCCGACAAAAAATACTCCTGAGTCGTACCTACTAGGGAGTATTGATGGAGGTCTCTAGAGAAGCAGAGGATGAAGCAACTGTTAGAGAGTAATAGGTATGCATACAGAGTCGCCCGAATTTCTCCATAAAGTCTATAAAACGGTAATCAGAGCCTGGGGAGCACCAGAACATCAGGCCGAGGCCTTTGCCGACGCCATTCTCGCCGGCGACCTGTATGGGAAAGACATGCAGGGTATGGGCATCGCCATGATCGATCATCTCATGATGCAGCATGGGCAGATCAACATGACAGCAGAGCCCGAAATTCAACAGGAGCGCGATAATTTTTTAGTCGTAGATGGGCATCGCGGGCTTGGCCAGTACACCATGACCTGGACCATGAACAAAGTTATTGAAAAGGCGAAAGCCCAAACCTTCGCTATTGGTTTAGTGCACGACTGGCATGATATTGGATGCGCCAGTGCTTACACTAAACTTGCTCTTGACCATGACTGCATCGGTATCCTGTCGGTAAATTCAGTGACACAGACAGCGCCTTGGGGAGGACGGGAGCTTAAAATGTCTGCTCCGCCTTTGTCGTATGCTGTTCCCGGCGGGCACCACGGACCCATTATTGGGGACACCTCGGTGTCGGGTATCTACGAAACCTATTTATCAGAAGCGGTTTTAGCCGGTAAAAAGCTCGATACACCCAGCATTGTTGATCCGATCACCGGCGAACTGACCGATGACCCGGCGCCTTACATTGAGCACCCGGAGCATCGCTCAGCACCGCTCCTTGGCGCTCCTGTGTTTCCTAACGTAAAACTGTATGTGCTCAACGTATTTTTAGAAATCATGACAGGCATTCTGACGCCTGGTGGTTTCACATCGCCCGAAATGCAGTACCCAAGCATGCATACCTTAGCGAAGGACCCGAACACACCCGTAAAGCGCGGTGGCGGCGCTTTTGTAATGGCCATCAATATTGCTGACTTGATGCCCCCACGCGTTTTCAAAGCAAAAGTGGATCAGTGGGCCAAAACGATAAAGGACACCAAGCTTCAGAAGGGCTTCGATGAGATCACTTTGCCCGGTGAAAGAGCACTCCGTGAAGAAAGAGAACGCCGCGCTAACGGGGTTCCCATTCAACCGCAATATTGGGCGGGTATGTTAAAGATGGCTGCAGAGGTGGGTGTCGATATTGACGCGCTGCGGGGCACTTAAGCCAGACTCTCCTCCGGCTCCCAACCTTCAAAGGCTTCAATCATTGGCTGCATGTCTTGGTACTCTTTTACCTCGATCAACTTTCCACTTTCGTCATGCCGGAACACGAAGACATATTCATTCTCATAAACCGTGTTAATGAGCGTCTTTGCTCTTATCTTCTGTTCGAGAAAAGTCATACCTGGCGCATGTGAAACGCGAGACCAGAGTCTCTCTACCCCATGGGGCAAGAAGTAGTTCGCTAACTCAGCAAATTTCCTAAAGCCGTCGAGGCCCTCATGCGTAGCGCCACCATATTTCGGGTCACCGGGTATACGCCATGTCGCATTTGAGGCCACATGAGTGAGGGCCCAGTCAATGTCGCCCTCTTTGAGTTCATCCATGAATACACGGGGATCGAAGTCCGTGAAGCATTCCAATGATTGAGCCATTGTGTAACACCCTACCAATAGGTTCTTTCGGTTTTTCCGGTTCGCTTCTGTCTCGCCTCTGCGAGGAGACAGAGGATTTCAAAGCCGAGTGCTGCCATGAGATTTGCAGAGGTTCCTCGCACATCGACTAATGGACATAGCTCAACAATATCGGCACCCACAATATCGAGACCGCGGAAACCTCTAATGAGATTTCTCACTTCGCGAGAAGTAAAGCCAAAGGGCTCGGGTAATTGTGTGCCCGGCATATAATTGGCGTCTATACCATCGCTATCCACCGTAAGGTAGCAGGGTCCTGAACCGATGGTTTCGTGAACTTCAGCGATGACTTGCTGGAGACCCTTTTCATCGAAGTCATCCATCGTAATGACTTTCATGCCACTGTCGTAAGAGAAATCCCAATAATTGCTCGCAAACCCTCTAATACCAATTTGCACGGTGCGCGAGGGATCAATCCCCTGATCCAAAACCGCATTGCGGAAGACGGCACCGTCACTCAGTTCCTCACCCTGCATTTCTCCCGTCATCGTGTCGGCGTGCGCATCGATATGGATAAGGCCTAGCGGCTCCTTTCTACCCAGCGCCTTTAAGATGGGGTGAGATACGGTATGAACACCACCGACAGAAAACGGAACAACACCCGCATCGTCGATCTCGCATATCGCCTGATAGATATCCTCGACGGTTCGCGCGGTATCGTGGGGCCTTTCAAAGCTTACGTTGCCAAAATCTCCCAACCGACAGATTTCAAAGGGGATGGTGTGCCATCGCTCGTGTATCGGACCGTGGGTATATGAGGCTTCGCGCAATGCATTAGGCGCAAACTTCTGACCACCGTGATAAGGCGCGCTGACGTCCATGGGCAAACCCAGCATGGCAATATCAAGATCGTTGAGCGACGTCACTCTGGGCGCGCGATAAAACGTTCGCTCCGTCAATTCATGGGCTGCTGCGAAGACCGGGTTATCTTCCTCGATACAACGTTTATAGAACTCGCCGATGTGAGGCAATCGGTGATCTTCCAGCGTGCGCTCTGCGAAACGCTTAAACGCCTCCAAGCGGTCTTCATAGGATTCAGCCATAACTCGCCCTTAGTGACTCTCGCGTAAAAACTTATCGAATCGCAGTGACATGGGTAGCGCGATTACCAAACTGAGAAGTAGGAAGACAGCACCCACCCATGAAGCGGCAACAAGGCTCGAGCCAACCCCATCACCCGAAATAAACGTTGCCACAGCCGCTGGACCCATTGAAAAGCCACCCATCTTAAAGGCGGTAATCAACACATAGTATTTTCCACTTGGGTCAGACTGGACACACATCGCCATGAGATATGGTAGGACAAATATCCATGCAAACTGCGATAAGCAGACGCCCAACAGGTACATGTTCGCTGTAGGCAATTGCAGGAAGTAAAGCGAGACAAGAAACAACACCATTCCGCCAACTATGGGGGCAGATCGCCCAATTTTTATGCTGATAGCTGAGGCCAGAAGTGCTGCTGCAAAACTCGCCACTTGCGACGCCGCGAGTGCTTGCCCAACAAAGTCTGCCGTCAAACCTGCGTGCGCACCAATGCGCTCCACGTAGGCCCAAACACCGCCTTCGGCCATCATGAAAAATGCAAATGCAACAAAACAAAGAAGCATGAGGGGTATGCTTCCTCCACTGCCCTTGTCGGCCGTCTCTTCACTCACCGCTACGGTCTCGGGAAGCCAAGCAATAAAAGGAAAAATCAATACGGCAAGTGCAATGTGAACAGTAAAGATAAAGTCGATTCCGTACTCACTGATAAAAGAGGGAAACCATAGAAATATGGCGACGGACAGGGCAATCGTCGACGCTATCCCAAAAGAATATGAGCGATCGGGCGACTTGGTCTCTCCCAAGGTTACCAGTGCCAAAGCATAGATCCCTCCGCTTCCCATTTCGGTAAGGAACCGCGCCGCGCTTATTGCGGCGAATGACTCCGACATCATCGAAAGCGCATTTCCCAGTATGACGACACCAAGACTAATCCTCGCGATCAAGTGCCACGAGTACCGTCTAATCCACAGCATTGCCGTAATCGATATGAAGGCTAAACCCATTAAATCGATGGAAGCAAGATACCCTACCTCGCTGTCAGATAATCCAAGGTCAGTAACAGCAGCTCCCACCATTAAAGGAATGAGCGTCATGCCGATCGGTGCCAACATGTAGAACAGTAAGCCAGCCACGATTGATTTGTTACTGGTGATTTTTCCTTGCTGTACGGGTATCGCTGTCACGGGAATCTCCGGTGAGTTGACGCTTCTTCATGCTAAGAAAAGGGAGACTGCCAAGGCATCACCACATGTAGGTACTTGCTAATCACGACCGTCTGAACTGGTCAAAGTCTGGAACCTCGTCAATAGCCACACCCCCTTCCTCGAGCAGACGCGAGAGGGGCGCCAACTGCTCCGAGTAATACTTCCACTTGCCCACTGATGAACTGTAAATCGGCTGTCGTATTTGGCTAGCGCTTGCCGTCGTACTTGCAGCAGTATTTCGATAGAACTCGATACAGTCAGCCTGCCAGGGCAGCTCACAAAAAGAGAGTAAGCGGCGCGTCTCACCCTCAAGATCCTCGACCAACGACTCATAACTGACACTGTGAAGAGCTCCTGGCATCAACTGATGCCAATGCGCCATGAGATAACGGTACCTGAGGTAGTACCTACCCAGATCTTCGAGATCGTATGACATAGGGTAGGCATCTCTAAATAAACGCTTATACATGGCATAACAGGCGTCCATGGGTCGGCGTGTCACGTGGATGATTTTCGCGCTCGGGAGCGCTTTGTGAATCAAACCGCAATACAAAAAGTTAAGCGGCAACTTGTCGATGAATCGAGGCTTTTTGCTGCGTCTCGACCATACGCTATTCAAATAAGCCCTGCCTAATTCCTCGAAATTTAGGAGCGAACTCAACTCAATAAAATGATGCCGATCCGCGGGGGTGCCTTGGCGTCGGACGCACCGCGTAAGCTCCAGAGCGAACTCGTTTAACTCGCCTAAGCTTTCCATCTCAGAGTGGTTACTGAGAATCCGCTCAACCAGTGTGGTTCCAGTGCGCGGCAGTCCTATGATGAAGACCGGACTCTCCGTCAAATCCCCAGGCTCGATATCCTTGAACGTGCTCTTTGAATAAGCAGCAACAATATCGTCTATCGCCCTCTCATCCGTCGTGACGTCATAGGTCATATGACGCCTGCGAAGGTTTGCACCTCGCTCGAGATACGTAAACGAATTATCAAATTGCTTTAGATCCTCGAGTTCCTTGGCAAGCGCGAAGCACAATTTCATCTCTCCTCGCCAATCAGCAATGGGAGCATCAAGGAGCATTGAAAGTTGTTCTATATGATTGGATTGTGGAGTTTGAGTCACGACGTCAGATCGAAGATGGTAAGACTCAAAGTCAGCCGGGTCATACGTAACCGCCTTATCGAAACAGTCGGCGGCTTCATTTTGTCGACCTAAAAATCGCTTGATCGTTCCGAGGTTGAAGTGCAGTCGCGGATTTTCAGGCGAGTGAGTAAGTGCCTCAGTATAGTACTTCTCGGCCAATTCGAAGTGCCCTGTTTGGCTAGCTACTCCTGCCGCGTTGTCGAGAAATTTAGGCTCGTTCGGGCTTAGCGCCAGAGCTTTTTGCGCGTCAATCAGCGCGCTATCAAACTGCTTGAGAGCCACCAACACATTGGCTCGAGCAAACCAGTTGTTCGAATCTTGGGGATTAATACTCACGGCTTTGTCAGCACACAGGAGCCCTCGCTCTGGGGCTCTCGTCTTGCAGGCAATAACACTAGCCGCACACCAACCCGCGTCATTTTGCGGGTATTGTTTGGTCAACAAAGAACACAGACGCGCCGCCTCATCAAGCTGGTTGCGGGCTATGTGTCCTGTGATCTCACGTAACAGCGTATGCTCTGTCGCCATACTTCAGCTCAAAAAAAAGGCTACCAAGAGGTAGCCTTTTGCGTGTTTCGTCCCTTAGAAATCGTAGCTTACCCTAATCCCTACAGTCCGTGGACGACCGACAAAGCCAATGTGGCTGTACGCCGCGCGCCCGTTCTGAACACCTGTAAGCCCGGCCTCATCGGTCAGGTTCTTCACGTAACCCGTGACAGCTACTGCATCTCTTTGCCAAGTAACCGACGCGTTAATTTTCGCGAAAGCGTCGAGATTCGCGTAGTTACCAAAGTCCTCATTGAAGTTCGTCTCAGCGGAGCTTCGGTAAGAGGCTGTCAGGTTATAGCGCAAGTCACCACTGCTCAGCGGTTGCAGGTAATTAAGAGCCAGTGATGCTTGCACATCTGGAACACCTGGAAGTGATCACCTTTTCTTGCGGTTACGAAATCCGTGAAATTGAGTAGTCCCGCATCGGTAGTGACCTCGGCATCGGTATAACCAAGACCTAAATCGACCGTTAGGTTTTCGCCCACAATTGTATTGACCTCTAGCTCAAGGCCTTGAGAACGAGCCTCATCACCATTGACCACACCGGGAATACCCAGAGCGCCGGCATAGACGTCCAACTGCGCGTTTTCCCAATCGATTCGGTAAGCAGCAAACGAATATCGCGTTGTATCACCTACGCTGCCTTTAACCCCAAACTCAATGTTTGTTGCTTCATCGGGTTGGAAGACCAAGAAGCTCGTATCCACTCCCGCGAAACCACTGGTGGGGAAACTGTTGGCACCACCGTGCCTGAAACCCTCGGACCACGTCGCATACACCATGGTGTTGTCATCGATATCGTAGGAAAAGTTAATCTTCAGCAACTGATCATCGAAGTCCGCGCTGTTAGCTTCCGACGTCGCGCCATTCAAGTTGCCATCGGGCGCACAGTAGAAGCCACAGTACGGTAGTGCAACCGTCTGTGATGCATCAAATTCCTGCCAAAACTTTCGGAGCCCGACCGTGACTTGCATATCATCACTGAGCCGATAGGTTAGTTCTCCAAAGATTGCCTTATCCGTGAAATCAATGCTTCGGTCCTGGTAGTAGGCGCCAGTGTAAGGCGGCGTTCTATCCGAGAATGTGTTCAAAACATCGAGGAAGGTACCCAAGCCATAATAGACATCAGGAACTGATGCGAGCCACGCTTCATAGCTGTAGTCGACATCATGGACCTCAAGATCTGATTCCGTATCACTGTAATAGGCACCCAACACCCACTCTACCGACGAATCTCCGGCTGACACCAATCGGAATTCTTGGGTGAAGCCCTCAGACTCCGCATCTGCCTCTGTCATGAAGGCCAGTCGAGGTGATCCGAAATAAGCTACACCGCCCGTTGCTTCATCGATGCTCTCGTACAAACTGGAGATGTCATTTCGAGCCATCACTTCTGTATTAGTCGTAGATGTTGAAGATGAAAATGTTGCGAAACCCAGTTCAGACTCAACTTCAAGACTGACTATTTGTGCTTCGAATTCCGTAGGTGTCAGGAAGCGACGACCGTTCTCCCAGTCAGCTCCGTTCTCAATGCCATCCGTAATCCGCCTGTAAGTGTCGCTGTCCGCGTCGCTCTCTTGGCGCATGACACTCAGCAACACATCGGTATCCGACGATAAGCTAAAGGCAGCCGCCGCTCTCAGGTAGGTTACATCGCGGTCATCTGTGTCTTTCTGAGTGTAGGTGGCAATACCACCGCCGATCGCATCTCCACCCTCTGGTACGACATTACCAGAGCCGTCTATTTGAGAAAGGTTCATCGCATCGGTCACACCGCCAAGATGTTCTACACCTGCCGCGACTCGGATTGCCGCCGTGTCGCTAAGTGCTAAATTACCGACAAAATCAAAGTCATAATTCGATTCACCCGAGTGCGATGAGGTTGACGTGCCAACACTGATCTTGGCTGAAGAGTCGGTCGGGTCGGGCTCGTTGAAAATAAAACGCACGGTACCGCCCACAGAGCCGGAACCATACAGTGTGCCCTGAGGGCCTCGTAAAACCTCGACCCGATTCAGGTCGGCCAGCTTTAGATTTAAATAAACTGGCGTGTTGTTGAGGTAGGTTGAGACAGAGGGCTCAACAACATTGGGCAGGATATTGGTGGCGCCCGGGTTATTCGCGTTGAGGCCCCGCATGATCAAACTGTTGTTTACACCCGAGTCTGCGCCAAGGTCTGCTGTGACCAAACCGGGCACCACAGCAGCAATATCATTCAGATCAGATAGACCACTATCGCTGATTGTCTGTCCGCTGACCGCGGTGATGTTGTAAGGCACCTCGAGTGTTGACTGAGCCCGTCTTGTGGCAGTTACTACCACCTCCTCGAGTACGGTTTCTGCCAGCACATCCCCCGACACCACAAGCATTGCCATTGCAATACCGGAGCACAGCTTATCTTTGCTAAACGATTTCTTTGTTTCAGCCCGATTCATTACCCATCCCCTAAGTTGAGTCCCACGAGAATCAATTTATGAGGCGGGCGTCATGCTTCAAATCACCCATAATGGTTACGCTACATAGGCTCAATGTTCCGTGGAGCTCGCCTTTTCCATAATCTCGACAGCGCTTAAAAGCCATTTAGGAGCCGTCTCGGCATTGGCTACGCCACCGTATGAGAGCAGACCTTCTCTATCAATTTTTCCAGCGTGAATATCCGCAACGATCTCTGTGAGATCGTTTAAAAACTGATTCAGGAAATCCATTTCCATAACGTCAAGGGTCAAGTGGATGGCCTCTGGATTACTGACTCCCAGCAAGCGCCAGCCCCTGTCCTCCATCCCACTGACTAATAAGCGAATATCGAACGTCTCAGCCGCAAGCATCAGGAGCGGGCCATCAGACGGCCATGTCACTAAACCATCAATTTGCTCACACCTTTCAATGATGGCGGATTTAATCTGTAGGATGGTTCGAGCGTTATCTAGATAGCCCTCTTCTCCCCAGTAGTGCATTAACGCCCAGGCGCCAGCCACTGGGCCGAGTGATCTCGAGCCTACAAACCCTTGCGACATGTAAAGACCGCAGGCCCATTCCGTGATAGGCATGTAGTGATAACTCTGTTCTTCCTGTGAGCGCCACAAAATGGTCGAGCAAGGCTTGGGGGCGTACCCGTATTTGTGGAGGTCGGCGGAAATAGACCGAACGCCTGGCACCCTGAAATCAAACTCGGGAACACGCTCTCCCAGTTTTTCAAAAAACGGTAAAATGTATCCGCCCACACAGGCATCGACGTGAAGCCATAGATCACGCTCGATCGCAATTTCACCCATCGCTCCCACTGGGTCTACAGTACCGTATGGCCAGCAAGGAGCAGAGCCAACAATACCGATCGTATTTGGTCCAATGGCTTCAACCAAAGCATCAAAGTCACAGCTGAGATCCGACTTTTGGGGTACGGTAACCACTTTGATGTCGAGGTATCGGCAGGTCTTATGAACGGTCGAATGCGTCGAGTAAGGTGCAACAACTTCGGGCGTCGTAATGTGAGGTTTTTTGGCTCGTGCCCAATCTCGCATGGCATGGAACGCGTTGAAATTAGACTCCGTGCCGCCGCTTGTTAAATTGGCTCGACCTTCGTCCCCCCCATTCACCAGACCGATACAAATATCGAGAATATCGTTTTCCATCTTTGCAGCGGAGGACTCCTGAAATGTGAATAGCCCGTTCCACTCCAAAAACTCGTTAAACGCCTCGTGCGTTAATTGTGACATCTCAGCCTGACCCTGGAACGATGTACTTGCCAACTTCCCTTTTTGGCCGCTGGTCATTTCCGATCTTAGGCGCTTCACTTCAGACATGACGTCTTTATAAGATGAACGACCCTTGGGTAACTTGTAGATGCTATCTGTCACGCGAGACCTCCGTAAGACGAGTAATTCTATAAATCTTAATTGCGTTTAAACGGTAAAAGACGCCGCTACTAGTAGGCCCCCAACCGCCATTTGACGACCATTACCAGCAATGGGTACATTGAGGTGACCCGCACTAAGGTTGGTCGTATGAAAACAGCGCTCCTGTCCACAAACGCTTGGCAACAGCAACTTGCCGACCTGGTCTTGTCCCTTGCCTCAGACAGGTTTTACGGTCACCTCGCTACTGCGTGTAGAACATTATCCGGCTGCAACAGTGTTCTGGTTGTTTGGCTAGGACATGACCACCGCCCCATTAGCCTTTATAGCGAGCACACCGACGAAGAGGCCTTAAAATCGTCGTCACTCTGGCTGGATGGCGGCTACCTTGTAGACCCCTACTACACCCTCTTTAAAACCAAAGCTCCTGAGGGCTTTTACCTACTCGATGATGTTGCTCCCGACAACTTTAGGCATACGGATTTTTATCATCGCTATTTTGAAGCTATGGGTCACTCGATTGACGGGGGGTTTCTTTTCAATTTGAGCGAGGACCATTCGATGATGGTCTCCATCGGTAAATCCGACGAACAGCCTTTCCGAGCAGATCAAATCGAGGCACTACACGCCGTATGCCCCATCCTCTCAGCGCTTTGCAGCAGACAGCAGTCTGCGGCATCGGGAGAGGTGAACTTTTCTGCCCCCTTAGATAAAGTGTTTAGAAATTTTGGCAAGGATCACCTGAGCGCTCGCGAGTGTGAAGTGATTCAGCTAATCCTCAAAGGGCACTCCAACAAATCTATCGCAAGACTCCTAGAGATTAGTGTTGATACGGTAAAGGTCTACAACAAACGCTTTCACACGAAACTAGAGATCACGTCGCAAGCCGAACTCTTTTCGCTGTTTTTGGAGTCCATCGCACTCGTTCCCTTCGACGCGGACATAGATCCGTTGACTCACTATTTAGAATTGCGGCACAAGTGATAAATCTTTATCTCGCACAGATCCTTGGTGAAAAATGCTTGCAGCTAAAGCCTTTGAAGACACTCACCGTGTTAATATCTGTGATGAGCTGTGTACGTTTGTGCACCCGTCTATATTGACATGGTAGAGGTCGGCGGTTCGAATCCGCCTGGTCCTACCAACAACTTGTAAGTAGTTGAAGTTCCAAAGAAAAAGCGATTCCACGGCGTGAATCGCAACGCGAAAAAAAGCGTTGCTCCACGTAAGCTTTATCGGAGGTCAACCATGACTACTCTTGCACATATCATCGACGCCATGATGGTGTCGGACTCACCTGCAGACATAGGCTCGCTTGGGCGCGTTGAATTTTGGCGTACAGAGCTTGGCCACATCGATATCCGCGCTATTACCGAGGATGACGTCGAGGATGCCTGTATTCGGCTCGCCAAACGCGGGAAATTAACCGCCGGTCGAAACATGACCGCCAGACCCTCTGGAAAGCCGCTGGCGCCCGCAACAATTACGCGCTACCTGACCACACTTGCGGGCATTTATCGGTGGGCGAAGCGCCAGAGACTCCTTCCTCGCCGCCACGAAACCCCGACAAAGGGGTTAGAAAAGCCAGCTAGTCCTGTCGATAAAAACAAATACCTCACATCAGAGGAAGTCGAAAGGCTGATAACGGCAGCACGTGTCACCGACCAGAAATGGGGTCGGCTAGCGGCTATGATTACGCTTGGCTTTCATACGGGACTCAGACTGGGAAGCATAACGGGTCTTCGCTGGCAGGATATCGATTGGGAAAATCAGACAGCCTTCGTCAGGAGAACAAAAAACGGGGAGCCACACATCGCACCCCTTTCCACCGCCTGCATCAGTGAGTTGAAGCAACTTCATCCAAAACATCCAGACCGACTGATTTTTGAGGGCCGAACGGGCAAACCTTTCAGACACACGAAACTGTGGGAGAAAACAGTGCGGCTGGCAGGTTTGCAAGGTCGTACCTTTCACTGGCTTCGGCATTCGTGCGGTACAGCACTCGCGGCCAGCGGTGTGAATCAAGCCAGTATCATGGCTGTAATGAACCACAAGACACTAACGGCCAGCGCACGTTACATGCATGCTAACATCGACGATACGCGACGAGTCATCGCAGGAGTGTTTGGATGAGTGAGCGACTTATCGACAAGGTCAGCGTTTTTGCCGATTTTACGGGCGACCCAGACAAGCCTGAGGACTTATACGAGTATTTCCATCGCACTGGTAAGCTCTACACGGCACTACGTGCCGGCGGTAATCGTCCACAGTTTTCTCGTGACTTCATGACGGGAGACGAGTCCCAAAAAACCCTCTGTTTCGCCATGCTCAGCAACACTGTAGCAACGTTACTTCGCCACAAGGGAGTGCGGAATATTGAGGAGATGAGCGCCTATGAACTCAGTGAAGCGGTTCGTGAACTCACAGAAAACGAAATACCCGCTCGTTACAAGCGACAACAAACTGGACGGCAAAATCGCCGCAGTAGCTCTGCGCTCGACGCCCTTTTAAAAGAGGCTTATCGAAGATACCGGGAGGAACACAACGCGCCGCCCGGTAGAAAAAAACTAGCCTACATCGCCGAAAAAATGTGTAAAGAAGATCGTGCTTTGGCGCACCTGACGGATAACATCACCGAGCACAGTCTGAGGAAATTTCTTCAATCTCAAACTAAATCAGGAGAAATATAACTCCCTCCCAGTCCCTCACCCTATCTTAGGAAAGCGTCGTGGAAAACGCTTTTTTTGAGGGACATCGAATGGCAGTAGCAAGAGACAGATACCAGTCATCAGAGCAGTTTGTTGGGTGGGAAACCTATCTCAAACACCATCACTCATTGGGTGGCGAAGTCTTTAAGACTCGCGACTCTTTGGAGTGGTTCTGTCGTCATCATACCGAAGCACTCATTGCCTCGGGCCAGCTCGTTCCCAGACGAGGGCCAGCGGGTACGCTCTATGGCCCTCATTTCACGCAAGTTGCCCTGAATATTTTCAGAGACCTTCAACTAAACGCTCGGCAAAAAATAACTGTAACGGAGAGCCAAGATTCGCCCTGACAGGCGTTGGATGTGGCAATGACCCCAGTTGGGTAAGAAGACAACCCTCGCCAGAGAAGTCTTCACGAGCAGGCTCTGCCTCGATCAGGCCAGTAGTCTTCGAAGCGTGTACGGAACGCCAGCCTTGATTAAGCGTTTTACCGAGAATGAGCTCCGTGCTTTGTCGAAGGTCTTGCGTGGTAAGACAATCCACTTAACACACTTTCTAAATTGGATTTTGAAGTATTAATTCCCGGTAAAGGTTGGCTCGCGCCTCTCTGCAAAGGCGGTCAGGGCCTCCACGCAATCCTCACTGACCTGCATGCACTGTTTCTCACGCAACAAGCCATAATCGAGGGTCGCATCCACTGCTTGGCGCAACAGGCAATTAAGCGTTTGCTTGGTGCCCTCAATCGCCATGCGGGGCCCTGTAGCAAGCCGGTGCGCCTTTTCGTGAGCCACCGCCATCAAATCATCAGCGGGCACTACATGACGAATCAGCCCAAGCTCCTTGGCCTCTGCAGCGGTGAGCCGATCCCCGGTCATCAAAAACTCTTTGGCGTTATGCATGCCTACCAAAAGTGGCCAAATTGCCGCACCGCCATCACCAGCCACGTAACCCGCGATCACGTGGGTGTCGGCAAATACCGCCTGCTCAGACGCCACCACAATATCAGCTAAGAGTGCGAGGGTAGAACCCAGACCCATGGCATAACCGTTTACTGCTGCAATAATTGGCTGGGGCACCTCAAGGATATCGAGGATGATCTTTCTGCCCTCCTCCACCATGGCGTCGGTCTGCTCCCGGTTCATCGATAGCCCGTGCTTTAAATCGCCACCCGCGCAGAACGCTTTGCCAGCGCCGGTCAACACTACTGCCCGCGTGGTTTTATCCCGCGCAATGTCAGCAAACACCCATGAGAGTTCACGGTGGAGCATTTCATCTGTTGCGTTGAGCGCCTCTGGACGATTCAAGGTAACGGTCAAAACACCTTCCGCACTTCGCTCAAACGTAATGTGCTGATATCTGTCGTATGGAGTCATCTGGTCTCTCCAAAGGGTTGTGAGTCACTGTCGCTAATGCAGTCGTTGCGGTGAGCACATGCTTGACCGCCGGAGCCACTAGCCTGTCTCCCGCTGCAACCTCTCTGTCACGGTATCCCGCATCACGAACTTCTGGATCTTGCCCGTCACCGTCATCGGATACTCATCGACAAAATCGATGTGTGTTGGAATCTTGAAGTGGGTAATTTTGTCTTGGCAAAATGCCTTCACGTCATCGGCAGATAGTTCGTGACCTGCATTAAGCTGAACCCAGGCACACACCTCTTCACCCATTTTTTCGTCTGGAACGCCAAAGACCTGAACTTCGGATATGGCGGGATGCTGATACAAAAACTCCTCGATCTCCCTCGGGTAGATATTCTCGCCACCCCGAATAATCATGTCTTTGATGCGGCCAACAATTTGCACATAGCCATCGCTGTCCATGACCGCCAGATCACCCGAGTGCAACCAACCACCCGCATCAATAGTCTCGGCGGTGCGCTCAGGGTCATTCCAGTAACCCTGCATCACAGAGTAACCACGGGTGCAGATCTCACCTTTTTCACCGATGGGCACTACGCGCCCCGAGTCGTCAATAACCTTGATCTCTACCCACGGCACCGCTCGACCTACCGTTTCTGTGCGCCGCTGTAGTGAGTCATCGGGAAGGGTCATATTATTGATAGGACTGACTTCGGTTTGCCCGTATCCAATCAGAATATCCTCCATGTGCATCTCTGAAATCAGCCGCCGCATCACCTCAACCGGGCACGGCGCGCCCGCCATAATGCCCGTGCGCAGAGTGGACATATCAAATGAGGAGAAATCCGGATGGTCTAGCTCCATGATGAACATGGTCGGCACACCGTGAAGCGCCGTGCAGCGCTCGTCTTGCACCGTCTTTAATGTATCGAGTGGATCGAAGGCCTCGCCCGGAAACACCATCGTAGCGCCATGCGCAACGCAAGCCAGTACTGACAGAACCATGCCAAAACAATGATAGAGGGGCACGGGTATGCAAAGCCGATCCTCAGGACTCAGTGCCATTGCCGCACCCGTGAGGTAACCGTTATTGAGAATATTGCAATGGGAAAGTGTCGCGCCTTTGGGGTTACCCGTAGTGCCGCTGGTAAATTGGATATTAATGGCATCATCGGGTCGCAATTCCGCGGCTAACTCCGCAAGACGCGCGTGATGCTCGGCGGCCCCCATTGCACAGACGTCATCGAAGTTAAGCATGCCCGAGCTCTTCTCCTTGCCCATGCGGATGACCCGTTTGAGATGAGGGAGTGTTTTGGATTGGAGCGCGCAGGGTTGGCAGTCGGCCAGTTCAGGGGCAAGTGTTTGCAGCATGCCCAGATAGTCACTGCTTTTGAACTGCTCCGCAGTGATGATAGTGTCGCACTCAACTTTATTGAGCGCGTATTCCAGCTCGTAGGTGCGATACGCGGGGTTGATGCACACCATAATGGCGCCGATCTTGGCGGTGGCCAATTGCACCAATACCCACTCGCAGCTATTGGGCCCCCAGATACCCACGCGAACTCCCGGGGCAATGCCAAGTGCCAACAGGCCAGTAGCCAGCTGATCTACCTTTTCTCTCAACTGACTGTAGGACAGTCGGATGCCCTGATGGCGCACCACCAAAGCATCTCCGTCGGGATTGGCCTCACATGTGCGATCGAAATAGTTGCCGATCGTCTCGTAAATAATCTGCGAGTACGATGCACCGCAGTAATAACTCCGGGTTAGTTTGGTCATGTTCGCGCCACTCTTTTTATTGTGTCAACGTCAGGATCTTGCCTCTTTCAAGAGCCTACCAAGTCGACCGATGCCCTCTCCGATTTTGTCTTCTGTCATTTGAGAATAGCTTAGCCTCAGGGTATCTACTCGCGGCTCACTTGCATAGAACGACTCCCCGGGCACATAGGCCACACCAATCTCGTTCATCGCATACACCACCATCTCTGTGGCGTTGATTCCCAGCGCCTCGACCCAAATAAAGTAGCCACCCTTGGGTCGTGTATAGGTCACATCCTCTGGAAACGTTTCCTTGATAGCCGCCAGCGCGGCGTCCCGTCTGCCGCGATATACATCTCGGGACGTTTTTAAGTGTTCATCCAGACTGTAATCCGCCAAAAACGTGGCCGCCTGATATTGGGCAACCGTACCCGCCTGAAAGTCGGTGGCTTCCTTGAGTACGCGATAACGCTCAATAACAGCCTTGCTCGCCACCACCCAACCCAAGCGAATGCCGGGGCACAGCGTTTTTGAAAAAGAGCCCAGATAAATGACTCGATCTGCTTTATCAAAACTTTTAATCGCAGGGATAAAGTCCCCCTCAAAGCGAATTTCGTAATACGGGCTATCCTCGATGATCATCACGTCGTATTGCTCCGCAAGCTCGACCATTTTGCGGCGACGATCTTCGGCCAGGGTAATTCCCGTCGGGTTCTGAAAGTCGGGCACGGTGTAAATTAACTTTGCTTGAGGGTTGGCGATGAGCGCTTCCTCGAGTGCATCCATGCGCATGCCATCAGCATCGGTATCGACCGATACATAATTAGCGCGCAGCGCGCTAAAGGTATTGAGCGCTCCCAGATATGAGGGATGCTCAACAATTACCGTGTCACCCTCATCAAGATAAAGCCGCGCGGCGTAATCAATGCCTTGCTGGGAACCGCTGAGTATCAGCAAGTCATCTGCTGTGATGTTCACACCTGTGCGCGGCATCCATTGCGAGGCAATGAATTCGCGCAGCGCTGCAACCCCGTAGGCCCCATCGTAGGCCATGATGGTTCGCCCGTGGATATCAAAGGCCTTGTCGGATGCAGCCCTAAAAGCTTCCAGCGCATAGAGTTCCGGCGCCGGTGCTCCTCCGGCAAACGAGATCATGTCGGGGTTTTTTGCGGCGGCAAACATTTCCTTGATGAAGTCAGAGCCGTAGCCTTGCATTCGTTTCGCTTCAGCGACCATTTAATCTTCCCTTGCTTTGCTTTTCAGTAAGACCTAGGTAGGCCAAGTACATGCTGACCGATAAAATTTAGCGTCATCTGCTGCGTCAAAGGCGCTAGCCTGAACAGCTGCACCTCACGCCACCACCGTTC
>Ga0115571_1001073_pt1 | contig 19687 bp, 7 predicted proteins | sample COGITO_mtgs_1205_FD_87293 | JGI IMG/M metagenome (GOLD analysis project Ga0115571, IMG submission 87293) | Pelagic marine microbial communities from North Sea - COGITO_mtgs_120531 | ecosystem: Environmental > Aquatic > Marine > Epipelagic | place: Germany:Helgoland, sampling site Kabeltonne...
ATTCAATCTAAAGGAATGAATTCAATTCGAAAAATCCTTCACACACGATGCTCGAGTATTGATATTGAGGCATATGGGTGCGTACCAGGATATATGTTTGATCAAGGTAAAATCGGCTCTAATTCTAGCACCTCAATCACCCAGAGAGTTGCAATTATAACTGCGGTAACTGGTGAAGCAAAAACTCCGGTTCTCACTATTACTCGCTTTATCAGATGGGGTTCTAAAGAAAGAGACATACTATTTGATGACCTTCAAAAAACACGAATTCCGAACCATTTGAGTGCGGATTATGATTTCCCGATGATTGGTGAAGAGAATGCAAAGAAGGTCTTACTCAAAACTAAAGCGTCAAACCGAACACTTTCGAATATACTTTGTTCGAATAATCGGTTAAAATTGTATGTCCCGAAGGCAGTACGATACTTTTGCACGGCGGCAAGGAATGATTTACATCGTTCCCAAATTGAGTTGAATTTTCTAGATATTTCTTCCCGCAACGTGGCTCAAATATTGATTAATAGCTCCTTTTTCTATTGGCATTGGAGGATTTTTGGTAATGGTTTCCAAGTTTCAAATCGAGACCTACAACGTTTGCCTATTCCTTCTGTAGAGATACAAGTAAAGTATCAAAAAGAAATCAATTCCATGGGGAATAGATTACATCGAAAAAGAAAATCACTTGCAGTAAAGAAAAGTAACAAAGGTATGATTGAGAACATCAAATATGATAATGACCCGAAACTCATGTACGATCTTGATAATTTGATTAGAACATTATTTGAATTGGAGAGCGATTATCCATTTCACGCTTCAAAAGAAAACAGCCTCCAAGGATATCAATCTCATTTTCAATCGAGTTGAAATAGGCCAAGAACACACCGTGCTCACTGTCCATCCTCAAACATGAAACTAGCTTGTGGGGAACTGCCTCCCAGCCTGCATACAAGGAAGCAGCCAACGAATACTACTCTTTGTGAATAAATTAAAACACAAAACCACTTGTTTCTGTGTTGAACAGAATTAGTAGGGCGTAGGTATATGAGGCACCGTGAATACAACATGGTATGCGGCCTTGGTTGGTTTCGGAAGTTGCTTGCGAATTACTAGGCCCTTCATCTGGTCAATTCGAGATAATTAACGATAGGCCAGATTTGAAATATTCACTTGGCATATTAAGCCCTAAAAAGCAAGAGCATTCATTTGATTCTACAAACCATCAATCATTGATTATAGACGGTTCATCGAACTATGAAGGGGAGGATTCAGATAGTGAAGATGATGCACCGCCTGCTCCTTGGATTGACCCTACTGCTAAGCCATCTTCGATGGGGTTAAGTTTCACATGCACTACCGTTGACGAAATTCCATCATTTGAGACATGCCTAACATATGCTAGATACGAATACAATCCCGAAAGAGATATTTTCAAAAGAAGGCCTCGGGCTATGATTCTGGATTGGAATTCCATTTTCAAGAAGATTATTTCTGTTGGTAGTCGGCATCAGGCTAAAATTTGGCTCACGCCTATTGAATCTGGAGATGATTGTCGAAAATTGATAGTTTGTGAAAAGGATGATGCCGAAGTTGGACTTTCAATCACAATTCGGAACAGATTCATGGATACTGATCTGTGGTCTATAACTATCCTCATGGATTCACAAATATTGCCTCGCAAAGAAGAGGAGAAATACGATGCCAATATGGATTCTGAACTAAATATTCACCAACCAGAGATTCGAATTTCGATGAATGAAGGTTCCGAATTGGAAGAGTTTTCTCCTTCTACTTCTAACACCGACGAGGATAGTATAGATGCTATGCTTTATGCAGGAAGGGGGCAAAAGGCCAGAGGGCACCTATGCTCAGTAGTGTGGAAAGAGTTTGACCCCCAGCAAATAGAACCAGAAGTACGTTCCGGACTTTTTGCAATATCTGATAATGAAGAACGTGTAAACTTTGGAGAGAAACCTCCTTTCGCTTGGGTTGATAATTCTCTCGAACCCCTTGCTAAATTTTCTGAAAAATTCTACCCTCCTTGTGTACGAACTGAATACCTACCGATGCTAAATATTGCTGCTCCAGAAATGAATCCCAAATGGGATAATGAAACCATATTTAGTGCGCAGAAATTGTCTGAGGCAACTACTCCTGAGGCCATAGAAGAATTACTCTCGCCACTAATATCTGGATACAGAAGTTGGATAGAGAACAGTTTTGATGAAATGATTTATCCACACCATCGAACTCTTGTTATTGAGGCAAAAGATGCTCTTGTGCGCATGGAAAAGGGCGTCCAATTATTGAAATCCAACTCAGATGCTCGGCTAGCTTTTAATTTTGCAAACAGATCTCTCGAAGTTAATTCACAATGGGTCAATGGTCGGCCACTGAACTGGCGCAAATTCCAATTATCTTTTGCGCTTTCTGTTCTCGAATCTACAACGAACCCCAATTCTACAGATAGAGAACATCTAGATTTGCTTTGGGTAGCAACAGGTGGCGGTAAAACTGAAGCATATCTTCTCGTAACATCATACCTACTTGCTTTCAAACGTCTTGTTCCAAATGGACATTCGTGGCAAGGCGTTAATGTACTCACAAGATATACTCTAAGGCTATTAACAATTCAACAATATCGCCGAGCACTAGGAATGATTACTGCTATGGAGTGGTTAAGAAACTCTGGCAAACTAAATGATACTGAGATTAATCTTGGAAGCCAAACGTTTTCCATAGGGATTTGGGTAGGTGGCAGCGTTACATCTAACAAAATCTCATCAGATGATAGAATAGGGCATGAAATGAAAACTAACTGGAAATTAGAAATCAAAAACAAACTGAAAGGGGATTACCTTCAAACTCACAGAATTACAGCCATAGAATCCTTAGCAGGAGGTCATGACCTATCTACATCACGTTCTCGAAATGCGGCAGAGCCGGCTCAGATACTCAACTGCCCTTGTTGTAAAACAGCCCTTTCTTTCACACGGGCTACCGATGATACGTCACGTAAATCTAAAGAAACAATCCACTGGATTATTGAAACAGATGCTGTCATTGAGGATTTATTAGAAATAATTGTGGATGATTCGTCGATACCGGTAACAGATGCTAAATTTACCCAGCATCATTCTAATCTTTATTCAATAGAACTTGCTGTGAATCGACCTGAAGGCGTTGATGAGCAAAGCGTAGAAGAGATATGGAGGCAGATTAAGTTCAGTTGTAGCACTTTAGGTGCTCAAATCAAATGTTGTTCTACAAGGCCTAGTCGGCCAGGATATTTTTTCCGTACATATCGTGATGCTAGAAATAAGCAACGCATTTATGACTTTGAAATACGTTGTCCAAGTCCGACTTGTGAACTGAACAGCAGAGATTGGCAGGCTAAATCCCCTTCAGGCTCTGCAATTGGACGGCAGTTAGCGATAGAGCGTTTAGAAGAAAATAACAGCGGCTCATCAATAGAAATAATCGAATGCTGGCGCAAGGAAAAATCAAGCCCTTACGTCGCAAGAGGTTGTCCTATACCTGCTTACACAGTAGACAATCAGATCTACAGACATCTACCGCAACTAATCATTGCAACTGCTGACAAATTTGCTCGTATGCCATTTGAACCTAAGACCGGTGGTTTGTTCGGAAACATCACTCACCACCATGAGATTTTTGGATTTGTCCGCGCAGGCTCTGGAATGACAAACCATGCTGATGAATTACCTAATCCAAACGCTAGAGTTGTTGAACTTGCAGGTGGATTGGAATCTCCATCGTTAATTATTCAAGACGAACTTCACCTCATTGAAGGACCATTAGGGAGCATGACTGGTTTTTATGAAACTGTGGTTGAAGAATTAATTCGCGAAGGCTCAGTTAATAGAAACCGTCCTAAATATATAGCATCAACTGCAACCATTCGTTCTGCTACTGAGCAAATTCGTTGTCTTTTTGATCGACAAGTTCACCTCTTCCCCCCAAAGGGCCCTAACTGGAAAGACAGAGGCCTACTGATTGAAAATGACCAGGAGCCCCCTCACAGTAGTGGAGAAAAACCCGGTAGACTTTACATGGGCTTCTGCCCAATTGGAGTCAGTGCTTTGGGTGTCCAAAGAGATGTTTTTGCGAACATTTTGCATGCAGGCAAAAAAACCAATGGTGACCGTTATTGGAGTGTCGTTGGATATTATAACGCCGTCAGAGAACTTGCTGGAGCGAGAGCATTGATTGAACAGGACGTTGTAGGTAAATTGAATCTACTTGCTTCTTCAGAAGGTGGTAAGCCTCGAGAACTCAATCTTGTTGAATTATCAGGAAGAATGGTTTCTTCCGATTTACCAATTCTTTTAGATCAGCTCGAAAATAGTGAGAGAGGAGATGATGGTTGCGTAGATGTACTGCTCACAACATCAATGTTCGGAACTGGAGTCGATGTTAATCGACTTAACTTGATGTTCGTTGCAGGACAACCAAAGACTACGGCACAATATATCCAGGCAACTGGGCGTGTTGGTCGTAAAAACGGTGCTTTAATCACTACTTTCCTACGCGGTTCACGCCCTCGTGATTTAGACCACTATGAACGATTTTTATCTTATCACCTGCAAATTCATAGATTTGTTGAACCGGTAACAGTTCGTCCGTTCTCTATGGCAGTGTTAGAGCGTGCAGCAGGGCCGCTGTCCGTGGCATGGCTAAGAAACAGCAGGGTGGCAAACTCGATTCCATGGAGAATGAAGAACTCTGCAAGCCAATGGAATATTGCCACTCCTAAACCTTCGGAATTTGACAAGTTCATAGAAATAATCGAATCAAGAAATAGAAGTCAAATCCCAGAACGACAAATTGTATCCCGACCGCCCAACGCCATTCAATCTGCGTTAGATAGCGGATGGGAGAAATGGGCTCATATATCGGACCTAGCAGCGCGAAATGGAGTTGATGTCGATTGGGTAAATTATCGTCTAAGCATGATGTATGGAAGACCACCTCCTCCTGAAACATTCGTTGTTCTCGGCGATGAACGGCATGTAAAAGATCCAGAAAATCACAAAGCAGCATATTCTCCAAACTATTCTGCACCTCAATCTTTACGAGCAGTTGATTCAACTATTGGAGTACAAACAAGAGGGAGATGACAACATGGGATCACAACCAATGCGAACAACTCAACTAATATTCAATCATGGGCCAGGGGCTATCTTAGAAACTGTAGATGGTCCAGCCATAGTCCGTAACTTTAGCAGTTTGATGGAAACTGACCTAATTAAGGAAAAGGGGTTTCCAGATAGTTTTGAAATTTTTTCCCCCAGGCTTAGTGAACAACTTGTGCCTAAAAATGGGCAAAAAGTTAGATTGCATTGGATTCCATCAAATGCTGAATTAGGCAAAGGAGATGACTTTTTCTCGATTCGGACAAATGTATTTCCAGGATGGATGCTCTGTAGCAAGGCAGAACGGCATAGTGGCGATTACGCAGTTCTATTTCGGCACGGTTCTGGCACTGGTAATGCATCCTCTTGTCCTGAATGTGATGAGACTGCATCTGCAATTCGATTTCTCAAATATTGTAATGATGGGCACCTTGACGACATTAGTTGGAGATACCATGTTTGCGGAACAAACCCATCTGTAAATTGTAAAGAAAGCCATCTCGAATGGAAGGAAGTAAATTCTAGTATGCAGGGAGTAACTATTCGATGCCCTAGTTGCAAAGAAGAGAAAATATTAGGTGACATTTCTCGCGATATTGGGAAATGTAGCGGCAGACACCCCGAAAAGAAAGGAGATATGGGCATCAACCGCCCAATGGATTGCGAATTGAAAGCGAAAATTTCTCAGAGACAATCTACTATATTGTGGCAATCTGCTTCTGAACGAGTTATCTCTGTTCCAACTGATGACAAACTAGGCGACCTTATGAAAACACTTCTTAGCGTACAAATGACTAGCAAGCCTGATTTCAATGAAATCATTACATTAGGCGAAGCGCTTTCATCGGTCGCAGATTTAACTTCTTTATGTACCAGACTTGGATTTTCTGTTCCTAGTGAAAAAGGAGTATGTAATTTACTTAATTGGATCGACGTAATTGTTAGTACAAATACTAGAGCACATCAAAGGTACATGCTAGACAAAATAGTGACAAATATCTTAACAAATCAATCGATTGCTGAATTCCAAGACAAATGGGAAAGAATTGTTTCAGGAGGAAATGTCAATTCTGCACTTGATTCATACAAAACGGAATGGGAGGGTCTTGTCAAATCGCCACGTCCAGTGGATGTTCTTGACCACGACGACAGAAGTGTAATTTTCAGTATGGAAGATGAACCAAAGGAGGGCGGGTTTGGAAATTTGCGTCTTAAGTTTGAACCGATTCAACGATTGAGAAGCGTCACAGCATTAACAGGTTTTACCAGAGGTGCTGTCGGTGACCTAGAATCTCAAAGTAATCCGAAAGTAGTTGATCTATCTCACAATATACATGGTGATGATTGGTATGCTGCAAGTCCTGCTTTCGGTGAAGGCATACTGATTACGCTTGATGATGATTCAGAGCAATTTATTCAATCTGAACGATGGAGAATGTGGGGGGTTGAACATGAGCGGATTTTCAATGATTCGATAAATGAACAAGAACAACCGGTTCCATGGGTACTTTTTAGATCACCACGTATTGCTTTAATGCGAGATAGTGAATGGAAACCAAATAGGTTTGAAGCTGCTAACTTCTTCGCTGAATCTCATCCATTATTTGTATGGTGGCACACATTTGCACATCACCTAATCCGTTCAGTTCAAGCCGAGACTGGTTATTCGTCATCGGCTATTTCTGAACGCATTTATGCTATTGAAAAACCAGATGGTACTTGGACTGGCGCAGTACTGCTTTATGTTACAGAAGGAGGAATGGATGGAACCTTAGGAGGCTTAATTTCACTTCTTCCAAACATTCAAATTTTCTTAGACAGGGTCCGTCGTGATTCGGTGATATGTTCAATGGACCCCCTTTGTGAAGAAGGACCATCAAGAATACTTCCTGAAATCGGATGCTATGCGTGTACGTTTAATTCTGAAACTTCGTGTGAACACAGAAATATGTTTCTTGATCGGTTATTGATGATTGAAGGTGCCGGAATTTAGGAAGAGGGTTTTCATGTCGAATAGTAATTCTGATGAGGTTCGGATTCTTCTAGGGCCATCTATTATTTCATCAGAAATTACTGGGTCACATATGATGAGAAAGAACCTTCTCGATACGATAGATAGAGCAACTGAAAAATTGCTAATCGTAGGTTACATGCTAAATTCAACAGAGATTGCGGAAAGAATAATTCCTAAATGTTCTAAAATGGAAGTTATTATTCACCTTGATGAAGCCCAAACTTTTGGCGATGAAAGGGCGACTGCTGCATACAATTCATTAATTCAAGCAGGGGCTTTGGTGAAGTTACACAGTGATACTACGGCCGGCAGTATGCATGCTAAAGTAATCATTTCAGATAACACGGAAGCGATTGTAGGTTCGGCCAATTTGACCTATAGTGGCGCAGATAGAAACTTGGAAGTCGGGGTTAGGATTCGCGGTCCCAGTGTTAAAATCCTTAGAGATACTGTCACTCGTGCATTAGGGGTGATTCATTGACAATAGATTCGAAATTCCGTGCTTTGGATGACAAACCTAAACGGATTTTTGGTTATGATGTCAAATCCTCTACACACAGAGTAAATGGAGAATGGAAAAGAACAAAGCCTCTTTCAGAACATTTCAAGTTGAATCTACTGACGATTGGAGGTTTACTACATGCTCTCCCAGGTTGGCCCTTAGCAGATGGAATTGACAGAGGTAAGTATACTCCAGATTCGCACCAACTCCTTGTAAGTGACATGCTTGCAACGAATTGGTTTCAAGGCATAGATGGGCTTGAGAATCTAGGTAGAACTAGAGTTCTAGTAGCCGATGAGGGAGGAACTGGGAAAACATTGGGTGTATCCTTAGCTGTTAGATGGACTACAATTCAGCAAGATGCAACAGGACCCGTGTTGGTACTAGTACCTCCTCTTCTCAAAGAGCATTGGCTCGACCATCTACAAGCCGTTTTTTCGGACGACCCCGATCGTATTGTGATGCTTAACAGTGCCCGATTCTTCAATCCAGTACAACATCAAAATCAAATTGTAATAATGTCCAAATTTTCCTGGATTCATCATTGGAGTGGTCGAGAAGATGAAGTTACGCCTTTGTGTGTAGTGATAGATGAAGCCCACCAAGGCAGAACAGGCATGACTCTTAAAGAAAAGGAGGAGGAAGGAGGAGATGAAGAAGGCAAAGGAATTCTTCTTGAGGAGGAAGAGAGTTTCTCTTCAACTAAACATGCCAAAGTTTTGCAACAAACATGCGCAAAGGCGCGTTTTGCGATTGGAGTTACAGCCACTCCAATAAACATCCATACCAAAGAGATTGAATATATACTAGCAATGCTAGGTTCAGAAAGTCAATGGATGCATAGTCCAGATAATTCTACTGCTGATATTAATCTAGAGTGGCAATCTTCACTTGCTGATATTGCCAACTGGGCACGAAATGCTAATCACGATGCTGAGCCCTGTCCAACAGAATTGCTAACCCCTTTATCCACCATGTTACAAAAAAGAAATTATCCGAAACAATGGAACGAATTAGGAGATATTGAAATTGATTCGTTGATTCAGTGGATTAATTCTGTATCTGATGGAAGTATTATTCTAAACCCTAGCGCCGCCCTCAGGAGAGTACGAGATTTGCACCCCTACGGGCGACATTTGAGCATGGTACTACGGATGGACCTTATTCCGCGAAAAGAAACTGAACAGCAGCAATTCAGGATAAGGAAGGAACGCTCAGAGCGTTTATCGATTGGAAAGGAGATTCATCACTTCCTCTCTGAGATACAAAGAGATGACAAGAAAGTAGGCTTATTGGATACTCTAAACCAATCAACACGTATTGTCTGCTCTCATCGATTGAACCCTAACGCTACTTCAGAAGGAGAAAGAATTTATGAAGGAACATGGGATTTCATAAATGAGGATTTCTCGGAATTTTGGGGCCAAGCGCGGACGATGGACGATCCACGCGTTGATCAATTGATGGAACAAATACTTACAGATTTAGATTACAAAGATGAGGGTTTGCCTGGCCGAATAACACAGCGAGGTTGTGTCATTTTCACAGATTGGCGCGGTACTGTAGAGACTCTACGTATTGAAATAAAAAATCGATATTCAGCTCTAAATAATGTCAAACTAAGGTTATTTGAACTGACTGGAAGTACAGATGTCAACACTGCAAAAAGACGTTTAGAAGAATGTGAAAGATTGGCGGCTAAAGACACGGATTACCCGATCTTGATATGTACGGCTGCAGGAGAAGTTGGGCTTGACATGGAGTGGGCTTCGACATTGGTTCATTGGGACTTGAATTCAAACCCGCAAAGAATGGAACAGCGAACCTGGCGGTTAGATAGAAGAATGAGTAGCCTATCAACTCGCAAACATTACTCAATCATTCACATGATATGTGATGACATCCCTCACCATGAAACACTTGAGATGAGAATAAATGACCGATTTAATCAAGCTGCAGAGAGTTTGGGCTTAATTCAGAGGTTATACATTCCAGAAGGAACGGATGAAGTGGAAACTCGCCCTGGAGGTTCATTGTATTCTCCCGAATTATTGGATGATGAAATCAGTCATTTGAATGTCATGTTTCATGGAGGAGAAAGTCAAGATTGTTGGCCAGGGCCAAGATTAAGAGAAGCAGAAAGAGTTAGATGTGCGGCTGTTGTAAAATACTGCACCTCAGATGAATACATACAAAGCATCGACACCATATTGCAACAAGGATTTCTGAAAGAAACTAATCCTTGGCCAAAAGAATTGGAACTAGGTGACCCGAGGGTTCGAAATATTCGTGACATGGAGGTTGTTTCCACTGCATTGTCGAGGAAGTTTTCTCCGCAAATTCCAATCATCAGAAAAGCATCTACTTATGCTTGTTCTTGGGAATCACTGAAACAAGGTTTTGTATTGTTACCCAATCTATCAAAGGTCCATAGAAAACTATTCACTAATGTCTTGAATGAATTTGAGCAAAATCTCAAAATCATATCCATTCCTATCGATTTGCCAATACAAAAATGCATCCTAGCAATAAACAAAGATATTGCCAGCTTGAGCGAAGGGACAGGTTCGGTATTTCATGACAGGGGTTTGAGATTAATTTCACTCGATGGAAATCAACTTTTTGTTGACAAAAGCGAAGATAATGAAAGGAAAGCATGGCCTATAATTTTCGAGTCGATGAAACTGCTAATCACTGATCAAAATAATTGTTCATTAGTAGAAGACCCTTTCAAAACACCCATTGAAGATTCAATAGGTAAACAAGAAATTCTCGAACGGATTAAAGAACTAAAACTTCGAAACGAAGCAAAAGAGCAAGAAAAAAAGGCAATTCTAAACAAAAATGAAGAATTAGGCGAAGAAGATGAAGGTCATAACCGTCGAATTGCACGTTTAGATGGTTTAGAAAAGGACATGGAAGAAAGGGAATCTGAGATTGAACGCCTTGGCAAATTTTCTCATATGCTTACGCCAATTGCAATTGTGGAGGGTACTAAATGAATTCAGAAGATTACGGATGGAAGCCTGAAGTGAGCCAATGGTATAATGATGTCCTCATCAATAAAAATAACCCAACTGCTGAGATATGGAAGACTATTCAAAGACCAGAGAATATATTCCAAACAGCAAGTTGGTGGTTGGCCAGAAAGGTGATTCAAGATAAAGATAACTTGAGGCTTGGTTACAGAAAGCAAATCAAACATTTAGTATCAAGAGAAGAAACACGCGGAAGCTTTCCCTTCACTCAATTTATCAGGGAATTGTGTCAAAATGCATTGGATTCCGCAAAGGATGGAGAAGATCTGAATATTACTCTCGAAATTGATGAAGAAGGAATGTTTTTCTCGCACGACGGAAGGACTTTCAAAGGCCCAATACCTACCTCTCCAGAAGGAGAAATGGCGTCTTTGTACGCACCAGGAATGACTACAAAGGAAGGAACATTTAATTCTGAAGGCCGGTTTGGAATCGGGTTTAAGGGCTGGATGATTTTCTTTCAAGGGATTAAACATGAACACTCTGACGGTAACCAAAAAATTCAGATTGGTTATCGATTTGAAGGAGACGGATATAATCGTGATGAAGTTATTTTGAAGGGAACTGAACACCCAGATAATAAGAGCAACAGAGAACGAAATACTAGTTTTAGATTCACCAATCCAACAAAGGAATTTCAACCACCCACCATTGATGAAATAATTGGAGAATGGACTCCAATGATACGTTTTGCTCATTTCGGGGTTAGTATTAAAATTAAAATTTTGGACAAAGAGGCAGAAGTAACACATCGAGTAAATGTCTTGGCATCCACAGAAACCCCAAGCCTCCAAAAACAAGATATTTTCGAATCTTTCACGGATATAAATTATGAGACAATAGATAAACCAGGGATGTTTAAATGTAACTACAGTGAATGTGATCCGGTCCCATTTGAACATACTCCAGACTGCCCAACTTGCAACTCAAATGATTGCGTAGAATTTTATTATATTGAAAACAATCCACATCCCAGATACCGATGTTCTTTTGATGAGGATTGCGTTGATTTCGAATTATCGGAAATGCCTGACTGTCCTGAATGTGAAGATGGCAATGATGTTGTTTATAACGACACTAGTCCAATCACTGAAGAACGGATTATCGGCATCAGATCCCAAATAAAAAAGGCTACTGAAATCGATAATGCAATAACCAATTACATCGAACTGGAGCGGGAACATTATGCAGAACAGAAACTAGAGGTTAATCCTTGGGCAAGTGTTGAGTTAGCAGATTGGTATTCTAACAAATATATCACGCTTGCAGTAGATCTGAGCGATACCACAGGTGATAATCCATGGCTATTTTCTATGGCGGAAATCACTTCAGCAGATGGATGGCCCGGCAATAAATTTCACGACTCATCGAATTGGATTATCGATGGTCCTTTTCTACTTTCTCCAACTCGTAAAGAATTAAAGAACGATGTTTTATCTAATGCTGCAAATGCTACACTGCTCAAGTTTATTCTTTCTGGATGCGTACCCAATTTAGCCAACCACTTGCTACAAGATAATAATCTGGGGAAATTAAGCCTTTCTACTCCTTTTGATATAATGTTTGAAAATGAAGCTCGAGATCCAGAAAATAACGCATTCGAATCAATAACATTTGCTCAAGAGGATAATGAAGAAACCCCATGGGGGAAGAATCCGAAGAGTTATTTGGAAGTGTTTGGAGGTTTTACCCTCTATTGTAATTACTCTGGTGACCTGATTAATGCAAGAAAAATCCGTAGAATCCCTCACTCATGGAAAGTAGATAGTCAACAAAGTTTAGCTGAATGGCTTCAAGAAAAAGATGAAGTAATGTCAGAATTTTTTGATTTCATTCCAATTTTAACCCATAAAGATACTTCTGAAATCATAAATGATGGAAATTATCCGCTATCATGGATTATTCCTGAAATCGAGAAAGATGAACTATACTGTATTTTAACTGAATCTGGTTTATCTGAGGAATTGGCTGAAGATTACCCCAAAGTAGTGCACAGTGAATGGTATCAAGTTCCCATCGACAGCCAAATTAGTTGCTTAATATTCGGACAAGAACCCAATGATAATTCATTGCTAAACCAAATTAAAAAATATGCTATTGGCCCAACATTGAAATTTGTAGATAATTCGCATGAACTAGCAATCAAATACAAAAATAAAACAGGGAGATGGGATGAATACAACGAAGTATATTGTTTGACTGCACCTCCGGAACCAACATATGAATGGTGGTTCGATCGTTTTATGGAACGAATAATCCGAGATAATATCGAAATCCCAAAAGATGAAATTGAGGAAATGGCTGCAAGTATTAACAATAATGTTGATGTATCATATTTTGTGGCTAAAGCAGTTGTTCGTCATAAAAATAAAGCTGGTGACGCATTTACTGAATCAGAAGAAGATTTAGTCATTGTTCCAAAGAAATTCAAATGGGTTGATTGGACAATTTTGCCTAATACAATGACCGCTTGGAAAGTAAAGAGACAAAATACAGGTAGTGGACTTCGTTTATGGAAAACTGTTAATCAAGAGAATCATTCTAGTATTTTGTGCAATGGGCAAATATACGTCCCGACTGGAGAATTCGAGTATTTTTGTACTTACACAGAGGATGAATGTAGGGGAGTATTTGAACCTGAAATCTCTCCAAATGCAGGAGAAATGCCATCCTGTCCAGATTGTGGAGATGAATCTGACGTAATAGTTAGGGGTGCATCCCCACTCTCTTGCCTGACCAATAAAGGATTCTTTATTGTGATTGGAGAGCCAATCAATCCAAAAGAGGTCATAGATTTGACAATGAGTATTGCTGAGGAAAAATGCCCAGAAGATCATGGTTTAGAATCTGCTGTGATGATAGTAAGACCACATCCTCTACCAGATAGTCTTCATGATCATTTGATGGCGGAATCTTGGACAAAATTACCTAGCTTGAGTGTCACAAACAATCGGGATAACCTTCCCGACAAGTTCCATTATAATGACAGGGGGAAGTTCAACCAACCAGATGTGTACTTGAAAGGCATATGGGCGGAACCCAATAATGGCCCCAGTTCTGAACTCGAGCCATTCTATTCACATTTTATTGGCCATACGCTTAATCTGCACACTAAATATAGACAACGAAAACAAAAGAATGCTCTAATTCGTGAGATTGGTCAAAGAGAGTTGATTTCACATGCTGAATGGACTGCAATGGGCAAAATCCATCAATCTACCAAATTGATTACACAGATAAACCAAGAACGAGCGGTAAATTATGGAAGACTTTCTTTTTCCTTAATTCGAATTAATAGAGATGGTCCTAGCAAGAAATACTCATTCAAAAAGGCAAACGTACGTACTACTAGAATGCGATCTGCTGCATTTAATGATCAGCACAATATCCCTTATGAGGAAAGCCAGATTCTTGAAGATGATGGGTGGTGTGGGTTTTCAGAGACACCAGAATTAGAATCCGAAGCTTGGATGATTTCAATGACGGATGGCGAAGATATAGCGTTAAGGCTGTTTAATGAGATTGATGGATTAGAATTTATCCATTTGTCTGAAATCAGTGTTCAAAAACTTCCCGAAGATAAAACTCTTCTCAAAGGATTATGCATGGGTGCAATGAAAGTTATTCAATCGGTCTTAGAGAGTGATGCAGATAAGGTAAAACTTATTTCTGCTTTAGCAAAGACAGTTGAGAAAATCGATAGTATACTACCAAATGATAGTTCGATGTTTGAATTATTAAATGATAATAACATGACCCCCTCTATTGAACAAAAAGAAGGCATCCTCAAACTGGTTGAAAATGCATTAAAAATTAGCAATGAAAATGATGAAATGGAATCTCTCAATTATCTTAAATCATCATTACAAGAGGTTCAAGCACAAACATGGGATGACGTTGTTGATGCAATAAATGAATATGAAACCGACGAAGAACGGTGGAACTATTTTCAGTCGATTACATCACTACCAAAAAGCCCCCCCGTATTTACATTCAAACCTCAAACCGATACATTTAGGCGCGGACAAGAACACATGAGTCGCAAAATTGCAGACTATTCTTATATTACTAATAGAGACGCACAACGACTATTCAAAATCAACGAAAAATCAGGACTTGAAGATGGAAGGGAAGAGGATGCTGTTGGATGGGCGACTCCAAGTGGACCTAGGAACAATAAACGATTATACATTATGGATAAGCGGATTGAGAATCTCCTCGAGTACGAAGGTACTGATGAATTTTCAATCGGAAAGGTAGACCTCCAAAGTGTATTAAATCAGACTGAAAGAGGTAAACAATTGGAAAACTTTGCTGGCAATGAATTGGAAGATTTAATCTCACGACAATGGGTTTTTGCTCAACTCTTGATTGCCCTTAAATCAGCACAAATATCCAATGTATCAGATTTTGAAATATTCATTCCTGAAATTGGAGAGAGAAATAAAGATCATGCTTGTGAAGTATTCAAAGGTAGACAGATAAATCTAGGCAAAGGCGGTTGGGATTTATGTCCTAATAATTCTGAGAATGAAGATAACATAATGCTGGTGACGAATAATAAAGAGCAGGGTCAGAAAGCATTTTTACTTCAGCTTATATTAAAATTGGATATAGATCGCCAGATAGTACACAAAACCTCTATTCACAATGATGAGGACATTCTATCGTTGGCAGAGCACTTTGGAATTAAGTTTGATAAATTAAAGCAAAAGATAACTACTTTACGAAAAACAGCAGGAGGGGCTTTACTCAATCCCTGGTTCCATGGAGAAGAATCTGAAGATTGGGATCTTCGATTCGGTAAAAAGCCAGAATGGCGGTCAGATAAAGATAAATCAATTGAAAGGGCTGATGCAAGGAAGCTCCTCAAGGAATATACTAATGCAATCAGTTCGTTACTAAGACGCGGTGAGATGGGGCCAGCACGTAATGATGAAACTCAAGACCTAATCCACAACCTACCAAATGTTCGAAATGAAATCAAGGATGAGTTGTATCAAAATATTGGGTCATTGTTAGCTGATGAACCAATTGTCTCCCCTCCAGGAGAAGTATCAACTAAAATGGGTAATCTTCGAAGATATCGAAAACTAAACGACAAAAGAATAGGTATGTTAGAAAATGCAAAATTAGATTTGTTTATTGGAAACCTACTATTCTTATCTAGGTTTTCTACACACAGAGGAACAATGTATTCCGACCCATATGGCCTGAAGGAAAGAACAGAACAAACCATCGAGTACACACTAAATCAGATTTTAAAACACAAAGATGCATGGGGTAGTGAAGAGACTATTTTGCTTCGAGACGTTATGCAAATTGGACCAAGCAATTATTTATCACTTCGACTTCACAAATACCATGCAATTTGTATAGTTGCATTAGATCAAGCATTTTCTAGTTTTGAGGAGGATGAAGAATGACCCGTTTTGAAAAATCAATGGATGCAAATCTGGAGCGAATGAATGGGAACCAACAGGCTGCCCTTTACCACACATTTGAAGACATGATTACAGAACGTGGATTAGTTTCAAATCCAGAATTCTTCTTACCTCCAAATGAATACAATATTGTCGGTGGCATTGCAGATTCATCTGTGGGAGAAATAGCACTGATTTCTGCTTCGGATTGTGTTTTTGACTCTGATGTCAGTTGGGATAAGATTGAGAAACTCATTTCAAAAGCAAACGCTTTCTTACAAACATGTACTAATTATTCTACAGGACACCCGTCCAACTTAGATGTGCTAAGGGATAATTTCACTAGTTTATCAGAATCAGATAAACAAACAACATTGCTGGTGATTCTGTCCTCCGGCAGAGTCCCTGATTCTGTAAAAGTAAAAGCAAGAAATTCTGATTTAAGGACTGAGATTGTAGACTTAAATGATTATAACGGACAATCTGAAGAATCTTTACTGAATGTTAACTTTCATGATTTTGGTGACCTGCCACAATTGATTCCAGCCCGAAACAATGCTCCGGACCATGAAGTCTACATGGGTGTAATTCCTGGAGAAACTCTTGCAAAACTGTATGACAGATTTGGTATTCCATTACTTGATGGTAATGTCCGTCATTTCCTTGGCCAAGTTGGACCTAACAAGGGAATTGCTCAAACAATAATAGATGAACCAGAACGATTTTGTTCATACAACAATGGTATCACCGTAGTAGCCGAAGGAGCTGAAATTAACGATGGCAATCTTACATCAGTAGACGGAATATCTGTAGTGAATGGCGGACAAACTTCTGTATCGATATTCAAGGCTATGAAGAAGGGCGAAGATCTTTCACGAATTTATGTGCCGATGAAATTTATTGTACTGACCACTGAAAACCCTCATGCTAGAAAAGGTCTTCTTGAAGCCATTAGTTTGTATTCAAACACTCAAAGTAAGGTCAATGATGCTGACCGGATGGTAAATATGACGCCTCATCCGGAATTGCAGGAAATTTCTGAAATGGACGGAATGTATTCATCGGGCAAGGGTTGGTATTATGAGCGACGCAGAGGTGAAATTAGAACGAAAGAGTTGACAATGGATGCTGCTGAATTTGAGAGATGGCAATCTAAATTTCCACCGCAAAATGTCATTCATGCTTCGGTAATTGGAATTGCTTGGAATTCATGGTGGGGTTCTCCGCATGTAGGAGCATCTGGCAAAAACAAAGGATTCTTCCATTATCACAATGAACTTACAATGAGGGTTGCACAAAAAAGTTGGGATGCAAAACAGCATCATAAGAAAACAATTGGGCTCTCAAAGATTCATAACTTTGCATCTGATCATATGGCTAATACTTTTGCTGGTTTACGTTCCGCAACATTGCCTCATGTCCTTGGCTGGTTGTCTAAATTATCAGAAAATAGATTAGATTTAATTGATGTATGGAAGGGTAATGAACTTTCAAAGGACCTGAAAGATGCTATAGTAATTCTAGCCAAACCAGTTGATGAATTGATTCGAAATTATCAAGAAGATGACCAGAAGCAATGGGCCAAATCTCCATCATGTACTGAAAGCGTGTGGGCACTACCTGTTCCCAAAGAATTCAACAATCTAAATCTCAAGATGATGCAAGATGGGAAAGACGTGCAGGGAGACCCAGGAGATTATGTCATGAATATTGGTAAAAACAAATTATGGGAGATGTACCGCTGGGGTAAAGGAAATGGAGTATTATTCCAAGGAAATAAAACACTAACAAGTATCATAATCAACACTGTTTCGAGAAACAGAAAGCCTACAGAAAAGCAAGCGGGAGTCATATTAAGAGCTTGGAATGCATGCTGTGCTGCTGGTTACGACCCTAACAGAGACTATCCTGAGTATCAAAGATGAGCGGACAAGGTTTTTGCATTGGATTCCGACACATCGTTATGAATTGACCAGGATGCTCATTAAGGAGATAATCATGCGAACAAATGTGGGCTCCTCTAAATTCAAGGCTATTGATTTGTTTGCCGGTCCAGGGGGATTGAGTCTTGGGCTAACTGCAGCAGGATTTGAGGTCGTTGCCGCAGTTGAACTAGACCCTGACGCTGGTAAGACATACAGAAACAATATCGGGAACCACACTGAAATCCAAGACATTACTAAATTTAAGCCAAAAACACTTCATCAAAAATTGATTGATTCTAATGTATTGAAGGAGGATGAAAAAATCTCCCTAATCGCAGGGGGGCCTCCTTGTCCTGGATTTTCACTGATTGGTAGGTCCAAGATTTCGGATCTAATCAAGAACAAAAAGGGCACCTACAAGAACAACAAGGAGTGGAGGCACCGTTTTATTGACGACCCAAGAAACAATTTATTTCTTGAATTTGTAAAATATGTCAAACAATTCAAGCCTGATTATTTCATAATGGAGAATGTTTCAGGAATGACTTCCTATCAGATAGAAGACGATCCGGTTGTTGAAGTTATTAAGAAGAAATTTACTGGTTATAATGTTGAGGAAAGGGTGCTAAGTGCAGCGGACTTTGGAGTTCCACAAGACAGAAGAAGAATCATCTTCCTTGGTTCTAAAAAAGGGTTGAAGAAGTGTGAATTCCCTCTTCCGAATCATGAAACTAAGAGATTAAACGCTTTAGATGCAATCCAAGATTTGATCGAAGTTGCTCCAACAAGGAATGGAATTGCTGAGGTTGAGTACAAGAATTCGAATTCTAAAGGCGCATTGTTCAGAAAACAGATGCGTGATTGGATATGTCATCGTCCTAATGGTGAACTAATTGATGGTAAATCTCCACATAAAACATGTCATTGGACTCGTAAAGTAAACGATAGGGACAAAGTCATATTTCCGTTTATCAGAAGTGGATCACCATCTATATCACGAGGTTCAATTCGTTTTCCACACTCAAATCCAAAACAAATCTATGGAGACATATATCCCGGTCAATGGTCAAGTGTCTTAGTTCCTGGTTTCAAAAAAGCCAAACTCAAAACCTCAACTGTTGACGAACGACATTATGTTGAAAATAGAAAAGGCACAAAATGGGTTATGTATCCTTCAAAGAATTTCAAAGATAAAATGAGGAGAATTCGTTGGAATGAACCTGCGCCAACAGTAGTAGCACACTTGGCCAAGGATGGCTATATGTTCATACATCCATTCCATGATAGAACTATTACCGTCAGAGAAGCTGCTAGGTTCCAATCTTTCCCAGATTCATTTGAATTCTCAGGTTCAATGACTAGTCAGTTCCGTCAAGTAGGAAATGCAGTCCCGCCGCTTTTAGCTAAAAGACTAGGTGAGGCTGTTCTTGATTCGATTAAGCAAAACGAGAAGTTGACTTGAAATAGGTCTAGGACACACCGTGCTCAGTGGTCCTCATCAAACAGTTCCCCCAGCATCCGATGGAAATGATGCACGCCTTGTTCCCTCGTGGGGGAATATCTGCCACGATCGTAAACAGACGAAGCCATCCCCCGTTGCACCAACTCAATGACCCATTGGTCCTGTTCCTC